>Ga0325401_1002682_pt1 | contig 15941 bp, 9 predicted proteins | sample PopdelMetagenome_FD_205666 | JGI IMG/M metagenome (GOLD analysis project Ga0325401, IMG submission 205666) | Populus deltoides microbial communities from Bellville, Georgia, United States - Xylem-PdKOR-R2 | ecosystem: Host-associated > Plants > Phyllosphere > Stem > Wood/Secondary xylem | place...
TTTGGCTAGGGTGCCCTCATAATGAGTTTATCACTTATCTCTAATCTATGAGAATTTATTATACAAGTTTACATTAATGTTCACTTTTTTATCTTAAGTTGTGGGTTGATTATTAGGGTTTTTTTTTTTTTTTTAATTTGGATCTTAAATGAGATAATTTTAGAGATTAAAAGGAAAGCACAATCTCTCACCTACATTGGCATTGGGCTATTAGAGCCCAATTAAAGAGGACATGATATTCATGGCTTAAAGCTCACTTACCAATTAAAAATATATGTCCAAAAATAAATTGGAATTTGACCTTATCTCTAAATTGAAATAATCTGCCAAATCACACAAATAAAAATAAAATAAAATAATTCACAGGGAGTTCAAAAAAAAAAAAACAAAAGAGAAAAGAAGCTTTGAGCCTACATTAACTTGTAACACCATGGGACTTAAAAATAAAACAAAGTCCAAAACACAATTTTTTTTTTCCTGAAAAGCTTGTAAGGAGAAATTTATTGGTGGGATAAAAAAATATGAAGATAAAAATAAAATAGTAACAAAATCTAAATATAAAAATAATAATATAACTCTAGAAAATAAAAAAAACCCATCAATGGAACAATATTAGTGTCATATTATAGATCTAAGATGAATAAAAAACAACACATGATTGCAAATTATGATCAAACAACATGCAAGACATTACGCACATTCATGACACCCCCAAACTAAAATAATTGGTTCACCTCTACATGATTGCAAATTATGATCAAACAACATGCAAGACATTACGCACATTCATGACACCCCCAAACTAAAATAATTGGTTCACCTTCACAAATTCATTGACCTTTTATTTGCTATTTAATTTTATTTTTATACAGATTTAAAAACTGTTAGTCAAAGCTAGCTTCGTCACTGTCCAAAAAGTTTCTTAAGAGTTTTCTACTTGAAAATAAAAATTATATTAATAGTAGTAGCATTAATAATATAAATTTATGCATAAACATATGACTGAAGGTAATAAGACCTTAATGAGTAATGAAAATTTGGGATGAAAAGAAATACATAAACGAGAAGAATAATAATAAATGTGATATATAGTGGAGATGATGATTTCAACAAACAAATCTAAGGGTATTGTTGAAGTTAAAATTAAGAATTATTAAGTTTAGTTTCAAATTCATAATGTTGGTGAAACTAGTAAGAATAAAAAAATGGTAACGTTATCATAAGATGATAATAAATACATAAATGAAATAAATGATAAAAGATGAAATGAATATATTTTTTAATAAGAAAATGGTTCCAAGAATTTAGTGAAATGGCTGCTATGATTCATGGAAGGATTGAGTAATAAAATTTAGATTTTTGTGTATAATTACCTACCAACTAGTTTTACAGTATCAGACATAACTCTCAATCTGGCTGTTGGACTGAGCTGGAATTTCACTTGTAGTCCCCTGATATATATTTTTACACCGAGTTAAAATTTCAAGGTCATTAGAGTTCAAAAAGGTATTAAAAGATACCAACAAACCTTAATTTAATAGAAAGGTATATATAGATATTTATAAGGGGTAAATTGGTCAATAAGGAAAAAAAAACTTCTTTCCTTCAAAGGCTATTACAGCTGCAAAAGGCAAAAATGCTATTACAAACCTAAAAGCTATGAAAATGGCTTGTAAAGCCCTTATCTTCTCCTAAACTTTTGAGGGTGTCAACCATGATTGAGAGCTTTACATGAGATTGAGTTGGTATTTGAGAGAACAAACATGATGAAAATGGGTTTTGAGGGTGAAATCATGAGTTAAAGGTGGAAGTCCATGAAGGAAAATATGATCTGTAGAAAGAGAAAGGAAGCTTTGGAAGAAGATGGCCATGGAAACATGTTCAAATCCTTCTTGAACTCTTGGGAAGTGTTATTTCTTCTTATTCTTTTGCTTATGATGGGTAATTTGAAGAATTGAAAATCTTAGAATATTGAAATGTGTGAGTCAGGGTTTTCAAAGTTTGGGAAAAAGGAATTGATGGTTGAAAACATGTTATACGGATTTTAAGATGTGGATTATGCATGAAATTGAATTGGAAAATGAAGAAAAATCAAAAAGAGGAGGAATTTCTTGATGTGTTGGTTTGATTTTGTGATAAACTTAATGTAAGGATATTGTGATATATAAGTAAGTATAATTTGACACAAAAGTATGAGGAAAGAATCCATGGGGTAGGAACCTATTTGGTTGAAACTTAGGTGTAGAAAAGGGAAGGAATTGGCTTGAAAACTTACATTTAAATGTTGTTGAAATTAATGTATGAAAGTTGAAAACATGTTAAATGAATATATCTTAGAAATTTATGAAGAAATTACAAAAGAAAATCCATGGAAATGATAATTCCATATTCAACTAAGAAGGCTTTAGGAATGAGTTGATACCAATGTATTTCTTATGAATTGTTGAAAACATAATGTTTAGGAATGGAATTAGCAAAAATAAAAAAAATGTGTAGAAAATTCCAAGAGGAGGTTTCAACATAAAAAGGGTAAATAGTAAGAGTTTGAATAAACTTGTTTTTTGTTTTTAAAAGATTGTTTAGTTATGCTAAAGAATCATTTATTAAACTTCAATTAATGATGAAGAAATGTGGATTTTGTGTACTTAGCTCAAAAGTATGTTTGGACCATGTTCAATACTAAGGGATTCAAATATAACAAGAAAATTGTTATGTTTTGAAATGTGCTACAAGCTTAAACTTTGAATTTGGTAAATTAATGAACAATTAAAAGAAGAACATTATTGCACTGCTTAAAAATGTGCTGATTATTTTTGTCAAATGATGATATAACATGTGGATTAAGGGTTGAATCAAAGGGTTATGAATATATGTGTTAACTAGGATATGGTTCCTAGCAAGGTTGTCAAAAACCCATTTTTGACACGGCATGAAAAATATAAAATAAATTCGGATTGTAAAAATATATCGTAAAATTGTAAGGAAATTTTTTTTCATATATAGTTCAAGCACTTTAAAATATATGATTCAAATAAAAATTCATACATAATTTAAGTAACTTTCATTAACTAACAATTAACAAACCTTAAAATAAACTATCTGCTGGTGTGGAAGCAATTCAAGAACTAACTCAAATCTGTTCTGTAATTAATCCAAACATTGGGTTATGCAAACATGCATAAAGAACTCACAAAACTAAAGCAATAAGGCTCAAATTAGTTCATCATGTTTGATATGGAATATGCATGTTGAATGCTCTTTGTAGCATTTATGCGATCTTGATATTGTTGGGTTATTCACGAATAATCGAAACATGATACATGTAAGCAACACTGACAAATGAACATACTCTTTATCTACTATTAGTCAAGCATGCTTGGAACTTGTTCATGTAGCTAGTAAAACCATCTTTTTTCTTTTTTCTTTTTTGAGCTTGTAATTTTACAAAATTAAATGAAAACTGAATTCTTCGTGTTGAAAGACCCTTATTGGGAAAAACTTTTGTGGTTTGTGCCGACAATAACTCCTACAAGGGCTGCCCTCTACTCGAAAGACAATCCTTTACATGTGAAGAGCCTATCCCAAAAAGAAATTCAACTAGTGAAGTAGAGAACTCATCCATTCAAGAGTGTGCCATAGCCATATTTCTATAGTAGGGCTTTTCAAGGGATTCAGTGGCATTTTCAGCTGACCAACTAGCCATATTTTCTTTGTTTTGCTTTGGAGTGTGCCATTAATTATTTGCATGCAAGCAATTAAAAGAGGTGTTTATTGAAGAATTATAAATTTTGTTATGTCAAATGACAATGTTGAAAATTGACATTAAAAAACCTATTGACAAAAACACATGTTACCTTTCTCTAGTATTCTATTTCTATTGGTCTAGCAGAGATGGCGAGAGTAAGGGTCACCAGTTTGATTTCTCAAACAAAAAAAGACAAACTTGATTTTGCTAAACCACCCATTCCCCTGCACTAGCCCTCGAGAAAAAAGAGATAAAAGCAAAACAAATGCTTGTAATTTGACCTTAAAATGACATACATATATATAGTTCATGTATTAACAAATGCTTGTAATTTGAACTTAAAATGACATACATATATATAGTTCATGTATTAAGATATCAGTTTTCTTTTCAGCACATACAATCCAGAAGAGAGAAAGTAAAACATGCATCCATATTGAAACTTATATTCTTGAATTTGTGGTTTGGCTTCACCATCTTATCAACCAGGTAAGAGCTAGAAATGGTCCCCAAATAAGAAAAAAATTTAGTTGTCTACACAAAAACCAAGCTCCTCATCCCCCAAATTAACAATTGTTTTAATTCGTCAAAATAATTAAATCTGTCAGAATACATTTCTCTTTATCTCTATAACATATTAAGAACACACTTTTTATGTTAGTATAATGTATTTAAGTTCTAGTCTTGATATTTAAATCTAGAAAATTAAAGAAAGAAAACAAACCTTCTTAATATAGAAATAATTCAATCACCACAATAATTGACAAGCAAAGTTCACTCTCTGCTGCTTGCTAAAAATGAGCTCATTTCTTCCCACATCTTGATAATTGGAAATCATCTGGAATAGACACGGAGTGGAAATGACAGTAAGGGGGTTTAAGACTAATATTCTCATACCAAAATTATTTAGTTTCCTTAGTAGTGATTAACTAAGAAAACTAATTCAAAAGCCCCATAAACAAATAAACTTCAAGGTTACAGATCACTCATCAAATTAATTGATTTGCTTCCCAGAAGTACAAGTCAGTGGAGATTTGAAGAATGAAGATGATGTCATTGCCTGTTGGTGAGTGAAGAAAAAAAGAGAGGATTGAAGGTTAGAGAGAGGCAGATTGCAGTGATGGATTGATTGGTTGTTTTGGAGCACTCAACAGTCAACATTGATGGACTTTGAGGAGAGAGGCTTGGTCGCTGCCCACTAGGGTTAATGTGGAATTATAGGTGGCTAAGTTTGTTGACTCTTTGGTGTAGTTACTGTAACTGTATTGTAGTATATATATTCCTTATAAACTCGTGAAATCAAGTTCAAAATCATGATTTTACATGATTTCAATCGATTTAATATGATTTTACTATGATTTTATCACTTTTCGAGTTTTTAAGTTGATCTAACACGATAAACATGTATTGACTCGTAAAATCATATGATTTTAGGAGTCAACTCATGATTTTAATAACATTGATTCCTAGGTTAAAATGATATGATGATAATGATTATAAAATGCTATTATGATAGGGAAGACTCCAGGAACTAAACCCCAAACAGTAGGAGCGGGATCATAATGAGTTGCAGGTAGGTGCTCGACACCTTTTTTTTTTAAAGACTTTACATATTTTCTTTATTAAATTGTTGCTTACTTATTGTCATATCATTATGAAATCGATATATGATGTGAAGAGAAGAATGAAATAAAAAGTTAAAGTGCAATGTTGTATTTTGTAGTTGAAAAGGATATTTGAAATTTAAAGGTTTGTTGGTATTCAAAATGGATGGTTAGGAAGGCAATGGTTTGCTTTCATTGGAAAACATGAAAAAAAGTAAGAAAGAAAAAAGAAAAAAGAAAAGTAATGTTGGGGATAGATTGATAAAAATTAATTAGTTTGCCATAAGATGGGGACTAATAGTATCAATGATTACTGATGATTAGTATAATTTATTAGTCTGCTATAAGGTGGGTACTAATAACATCAATAGTTACTGATGACCAACATAATTGATTAGTCTGCCATGAGGTGGGGGCTAATAACATCAATGGTTACTGATGAATATCATAACCGATTATTCTGCCACGACTAATAGTATCAGTTTTACTAATGACTAGGATCAAATTGATTAGTCGTCCACGTGCGCTAGACTAATGATATTAGTATAATTGATATTGATATGAAATTGATTAGTTTCTTGCTAATGGTATCCAAGTAGTTGATATTAGCAGGGAATTGATTAGTCATGGGACTAATGATGTTTAGTTGATGCTGGCATTGTTTTTATGTCCAAGTATTTTGAGGGTTAAGAGTTTGTATACAAAGTATAGAATTTTGAGAAAATCTTGAGAAAGCAAGAGAGAAATTTCACTTCTTATTAAAATGAGAAAATAATATATGCTGACTATATGTGGTGATGAATATATTATTGACCTTTGAGTCACGTATTAATATTTTATGTATTTTGATGATAAAAATTAAATGAAATTGGACTAATAATATGCTTGGTTGAGAATAAGTTTAAACATGTTTATATGAAGATCATCAACAAGTATGAATAATTAAATGAAGAAATGAATCAATAAGTTCAAGATGCAAAGCAAGTGAAGAATTAGTTCTTAAGGATTCATTTTAGTGTAAATTATAAATCTTCATATCTAATTTGATTGTACAAAATAAAATGAATTCACACACTTCACATTGCATGCATATTAGGATTGATATGCATTTAGTCGGTTTAAGATTCACTAGGCTTAAAACTGCTAAAACTGGATTTTAAGTTGAACTAGTTGACTACTTGTTCATCCGGGATGAATCCCTGCGAATCTACTGGAACTGATCGATCAATTGGCTTGCCCAATTTGAACTGGTTAATCATTTCATCTGTCAGAGGAACAATAACGGCTATAAAACAACTAGTTTTTGCTAGAAACATATTTATGGCTTGTCTAATTGCATAATTAAACACAAACATTTAATATATATAGACATAAAAAAGAAAGCTATTTTAAGAGCAAAAACAAGTTCAAATCATTAATCCTAAATCATACTCATATTTGGGCATTAAAACTTTCATATTCTTGCACAAAAGTATAAATTCTCACACTCACTACACTTAAATACCTTCATACATTCTAAGTACTATTGAGTGAGCTATAGAGATATAAGCTTCAATTGTATTGTTTACTCTTTGAGAAAGTGTTGTTATAATATAAACAAATTGTAATCCTTCAAGAGTTTAAGTATAAAACTCTTTGTTATTGGTGAGGTACATCACCAAGGTGAAAAATCTTGAAGAGAATATTTCTTCAAGTGGTGAAAAAAAGGCTTGGTGAGGATTCATCAAGGACATTGTAATCTTTAACTTGGATTAGTAAAGAATACAATATTCAAAACTGGTTTAGCGCTTGAGGTGTGGATATAGGATTTTCAAATCACATTAAAAACCAAGTTTACAATTTTTATCCCTATACTCTTTACTTTAAGCACTTTAAATATATTGTTAGTTAATTGTGTTTAATTGAATTAATTACAATATTTATTATTATTAATGAAACACCTTATTTACCCATTTCAGGTGTTATTGTTGCCTTAATCCTAAAACAACATATACATTATATAAATAATCATTTGACATGAATATGTAAAGATGTATGATTTTGATATGGTGGAAAGTAAATAAAGATTATGAATTTGAGGTCGTTATATATGATGTTCGTCAAGGGTATAAGGCTAATAGGTCGATATGGTATGATAGTTAAGAGTTAAAAGTACTATGGATGCTTAACTAGTAATATATAGTCCTTGGTAAGGACAAACTAAGAGATGAATGTGAATATATTAAATTGGTAATAATTGAAATTATAATGAAATTTAAATTGGAAATTCGTAATGCAAATGCATATGTAAAGAATTTATTAAACATACCTAATTAATGATTGTATTAGAATTATGAAGTTGATCAACCTATTATTTTATTATTATATGTGTTGCAAGTCCATTGCATACAACTAAACAGACCTAGTAATTGATTTTATTGTTGCTTGAGTATATCTTTTATAATATTATATGTATAATATAAAAGATGATTGAAGATTTATATGTTATTATGAAGATAATGATATTATGATGAAATAATTAATTGTAGAACAAAGAGTTAATGAACTGGGGTATGCCCGAGGCTACCATGTGACGTAATGAATGAAATGATTTGTTATTATACACGAAAAATAAGAAATGAAGATATTGAAATGATAGAAAATTAAAAGGAAATTATGCCAAAATTTTATTGAAATATGAATTCATTGAAGTAATGAAATAGATTGTGGTACAAATAAATGTGTTACAAAATGAAATAATATAATGAATTTAATATGCTGGTAAGATAAAAAGATGAAATTTAGAAAGAATACAATGAAAAGGGAAACATGGTATAAATTTTATTATAATAGATGGATGACTAATAAATAATCTTGGAGGATGACAAAAGAAACAAATGAAATTGGTGGGTTTGAAATTATGGTAAGAATATTTACAATGAATGGTTATATAAGTCAATATAATTGTATACTATGGGTAATACAATAATAAAGATAATGTTTTAAGTATCAATTGAAACAAATTGTAAGCTATTATAGATGAATATATTGTAAAGGAATCACAATTAAGTGATTATTTCTAAGGTTGATTAAGGTTTTATAGTTATGGTTATGGACAAGTATGTACGGTTACTTGGTGTCAATTTTTTTAAGGGTAATAAAGTCTTTAGAGAATAGACTTCTGTGGAAATAAATGACTTATAATCTAATTTAATTATATGTTATAGACACATATGTAAAGAGTTTCAACCTGATGATCACTTTATGGATCATTCCATGAAATTAGTATGGAGAAAGGAAATGGGTTAAATAGTTCGTGTGTTATATTTTAATTGATTATGTATTTTTTGAAGTAACACAATAAAATAACTTATGAGAAGTGTGAAGTTAAAAATTTAGACAAGTACGAAAATAGATTGTAAGTTAAAGAATTGTTAGAAGTGAGATGATGATGATTTAAAATAAATATTAACAAAGGAAGAGATTTCATCAATGGTGGATGGAAAAGTATTATGTTGAAAACTGTTATGGATTTTGTGCATGCAAGTGAATAATGTTGGTTTGCTAATATAGATTAATAAGTACTAGTCATTATGATTACTTGAATTCTGATTAAATTCAATAACTTTGCATGTGTTATAGAAAATTATCTTGTAAGATATCAACACTTCTTAAAAGGTAACAAGTTAGTTAGCTTCTTTGACAGATAAGTCATTGTAATGGATAAGAAGAAATTTGTAATCAAGATATCCACATGTGATATTGAAAGTGTTGGAAATCTTATTAATGTGTAAATATAAATTGTGTATTCTTGTACATGATATTTTTAAAAAATTTACTTGAAATATCTTTACGTACAAGATTGTTAGGAAAGATGATAAAGTATTTGAAAGTCCAGGTCATTACAAATAATACTGTCAAAACCCAATTCAGATCTTCCATTAAAAACATAAAAATAAAAATCATGTCATTTTAGTAAATTTAGTCAACTTTAACCATTTTTATTATTTTGGTAATTTTCATTAATTTTGTGTTTGATTAGAAATAATCATAATAAAGAAAAAAAAGCAAAAAAAAATAAAATAAAAATAAAACACAATTTTGAAGACATAATGATGATGATGATGATGTGGATGAAATCAGACCGATAGTGATGAATAGATAGGGCTGAAATTGGACCAATAGTTGAGCATCACAGGTAAGAATTAAGTTTTGAATTTTTTGGGGCCATAATTGAGGGTTAAATTAAAGATGAAATTGGGAAAAGAGCTTAGTTTGATTTAATTTAGCTAAGATCAGAAGAAATTGAAAGTACAAGGATGAGTTTGAAATAAATAGTCAAGTTACAAAATAATTGAGGGCTTAATTGAAGAGAAAAATTAAAATTAGGAGTCAATTTGGCTTAAAATATAAAGAATTGAAGAACCAATGACTGAAATGAAAGAAATGGAGAAATTAAAGGACATATTGCAATTCAATCATAGGCAAAATTGAAATACATTAAGAGAAAAAAAGTTAAAATTGACCAAAATAAGAGAATTGAAAGTTCAGGGACCGAAAAGCAAAAGGCACTGAAATAGAAAGATTGGTATGAAAAAAAGCAAGATGAATTAAAAGACTTGATTTTGATTAAGAAGAAAAAAAAAAAAAAAACAACATCGTTTTACTTAAGTGTGTTTTGTTTAAATTGGGGAAGAACATGTTTTAAATCTTTAAACAAAATGATACCATTTTGTTCGTAAATATGCATTATTTTTGGGTTTTGAAATCACCCATATGGAAGCTGATCTTTTTCCATATTTTCGCCCCAATCCTAGCTACTAATGGATCCTCCTAGCAAACAAAAACATATACCTATAATTTTGAGCGTATTGTCCACGATCTTGAAGTAAAAAAAACCATATTTCCTGCCTTGATCCTCTCCATATAGATCGAGCAAAAAAGGGTTGGTGGCCAACATGTAATTAAGCTAGTTTCCATTCCAGATAAAAAAGGGAAATCTTCAAGGATTCAATTTCCATAAAGTCAGTGATTGTATTCTTTTATAAAATGATTGACATCCTCTTATAAAAAGGGACCCTAAAAAACACAAAAAGAAAAAAAAAAGAGGGAGAATGGGAAGGAAATAAAAAAAATAAAAAGTTGGAGAAAGGTAGCGTCTTCACCTTTCCAAGAAGAAGAAGAGGCAACACCATTAACAAAAGAAAACAAAGAAGAGGTACAATACTTTACGTACGAAAAGAAAGTCTTCACATCACTTTCGTGTATCCTATTCTTACAAGTTTTAGCATATTCAACATCAAACCAGAGTTGATTGCAAAACTAGGTAAATTTTTCTTACTCAAAATTCGAGCCCTGTCTGTCATACATTATGCTATGAAACTTATTGAATTCTCAATGGTTGTAAACTTATTCTTCTCACGAGTGTATCAGAAATTTTGAACATGAGTTAATTGTTTTCCTCGTCTGAATATTGGTAGTAATAATAATGGGTGGGTACTCCGTTTATGTTTTGTTTTTGTGAACATAAACTTCCCATTCAACAAATTTAGATAATTTTCATAACTTTATAAGATGATAATATAGCAAGTCTTATAGGTTTACATGCCTCTCAAGTAAAATAGCATGCATCATGTTCTTTGTTCTTGTGAGGAATAGCTTTTAGAAGACTGTATGTGCATTCTTTTTATAAATAGGAGCAAGGCTCTATGAACAATAAGGATACACTGGTAAGTTAGGTTTTGGTTTTTAGATTGGAAGTAACAAACCTCAAGTTCTTTTCCTTTATACTACTTTGGTTGCTTTTAATACTTAACATGATGTTCAATGTCAAAAAAACTAATTCAATTCAATAATTTAAACTATCTAGTGAGGCTACCAAAAATGATTTATATTATTCTTTAACACATCCTCTTAAGTGAAAGCTCTTTGGTTTTGAAACTTACATATGCTCATACTACATTATGCTTAATTTTTATTAATTAAAATGAGGGTGGTGAAATTTGAACTTGTAACCATTTGATCAACAAGATTCTGATCATAATTATCAAACTCGGCTCGGAGATTGACCCGGCAAGGGGCCGAGTCCCGGGTCACATGGTCAACCCGGAAAAATTAAAAATAAATATTTGAGGTTTTAATATTTTATATGAAAAAATTAAAAAACTATCCATGCGGATATATGTTAAAAAGATTATTTTAAAAGGTTTTTTTTTATCTCATATTGAAAAGATACTATCTTATCCTTTTATACAGTATTTAAACAAAAAAGGTTTTTTATCCTACATTGAAAAAACACAATTTTTTTTCTTGTGAATATAGAGTATATATATTAATGAGCTTTAAATTCCACATTGAAAAAATAAAATATTTTTCTAGTATTTATATTGTGAACTTTGATATGAGTTAGTAATCAATTGAAAAAGATGAAAAAAAAAAAGAGGTCTTTGACTACGGGGAAAAACACATTTGAAAAAAAAGGATCTCTATCTGGTTCTGCCGGGTCACCCGAGTTCCGGGTTGACCCGACAGGTCAAATAGTTTTCTTCAAGCCAATTGCAGGCCCAAGTCATGCAGATGTACAAATGATAGACTTGGACTAGCATACAGCTCAAGTCATGCAAGGATGGACAAGGCATAATTTTGGAGTAGGATCTAATAAAAAAAGGCATAATTATTTATTTCTTTACATTTTGCTAGCCAATTGAAGCAATTTATTAGCCCAAAGGCATATCCTAAGGCTTTTCTACTTTTGCACCATACAATGCCCAAAGCTCTATCCTTTAAACCTTGACCACTTACTCTCCCGTCCGTGTTTGCACTAATATTCCTTCAATTCCAGATGTTTGTTTAATATCTTTCCAACTATAAAAATTTGATTTTAAATTTTTAATAACAAATTTAGCAAACTCTCAAATCAGCAAGATCGATTGCTTTTAGCTCATAACATCACATAAACCTCCTCATAACTTGACTTTTCATTTTCTTAAATTCATAGAATACTCCACGAACATCTAATATTTATATTATTGTTTGATTATAGATTTGAAACCAAATAACTTTCCAACTCTTATACAACTCTTCTTGCACATTTGATGCACCAATCCAAAATTCATATAACCTCTAGTATTTTAATACTAATAATATCATCAATTATCAATTCTTATTCTAATAAGCACCATCATTAATATTTCTAAACAAATGAATCTACGTAACAAGCTTAGGTGGATCAATTGCAAATTACTTGTACTTCATTTTCATTATATACTCAATTTTCATTATATGTATACATTCAGAAAATCTTGAAAAATTATACTATATACTAAAAACAAATGGGGGTATGACTCACATCCTTCGTTGTTCGTGGATAGTGAATAAGGTGACTTTTTTTTTCTTTGTTTTTTTTTTCTAATTTCATCATTGAACATTAAGTTTGTACTCGATATTTTTATTGGTTTTTTTCCTAATTCATTATTCAATATTTGATTAATTTAAAATTGATCTTTATAATTTATTTTGGCTTATTTTCTATTAGGTTATTATAATCTTAAACAAACATTATAATATTTAGTTTGTATTTGATTTTACAAACACCTATTTTTTATCGTATAACTAAGTAAAAATATTTTTTGAAAAATAAAGTTATTATACCCCAGTGGAGTCTATGACTTGAGTAGCAAGTTTGACGGGTTAAGACGTAAAACACTAGTCAATCTAATATATTATCATATCAATATTAAAAAAGTATCATCTTGAATTTTTCTTAAAGCCAAACCATGCTTTTTATTTATTTTATGGGTTGTTTTTGAATCTATCAAGTTGACTATGTCACATCGAGACAACTCTCACATAATTTAATTTTAAATTTAGGTTAGGTAAAAAGGTGGGTTGGAAGGTTTCAAGGTTGACTTATTGGGCTGGGTTGAATAACAATGCCAAATAACTCTACTACATAAACATTTTTTTTACATTCATTTTTTTTTATCTAATCCATAAAGTAACACAACCTAATAAACTAATTACCTCTATTTGATTTCAACTCTATTGAACTAATAGAATTTTAACTCTAGAGCTAATTACCTAAAACATCTAAAAGAAATGAGAAATATAATGGTGCTTCACTATTCATCTGAGCAGTGAAGCACTTAACTTTTTTTTTTTTTAATTTCTAAACTTTTTTTTAATTAAATCTTTTTATAGCTTAATTAGATGAATTACGCTTGGAATTTTGGTAAATATACCAATTTAAAAGATAAAAGACTAAAAAGTAAAACACACAGAGAATATATGGTTAACTCCAAATTCACAATAATTTTTATTTTGATACATAATTTTATTTTTTTAGTTGTTGAGTTAGATAAAAAGGAGAGAAACTTGCTGAAAAATAGTAGAAGAGAGAGAGAAAGTTATCACTTGTCATCTAGAAACCGAAAAGACAAAGTTTGGAGTCAAAGGATTCCATTCGACGAGAGGAGTTTGATATTGGTCGATTTTGGCCTTTACCTTGCCTGAAAAAATAGAATAAGCTCGAGAGAGAAATTTTTTTTTCTAGTTTGATTTTGTGTTTTTGGAGTAGGTTGTAGGTGTTTTAAGTTGAGAAATTAGTTTGTTGATGTTTCTAGGGTGTTTATTAGGTTTTTTGTGTCAAAATAGGTTAAAAATGAAATCGTTAATAAAAAAACACCCCAACTTGATTTTCTAGCCACCCCTGGTGGTTGGAATCTTGGATGACAGATAATGCATTATATGCATATTTTTTTTCAAAAAAGAAGTGGACGACAAATTGTTTGTCTATTAGAAAAAAAAAAAAACAAGGTAAGACACGTGGGCTTGACCTTTTCTTGTTTGGATCAAGTGGTGGGCCCGACCTTCTATTTTTTTACAATCTAAAATAAGCTTTAAACATTGAGGCTTTAAAGAAGAAAGCCCAGGCTCAAAGGCCCTGTCATATTGTCAAGCCTGAGAAAGCCTAGTTAATTCCCCTACCCTTCAATTTTGTTATTGCTCGGAAATAATATCGTAGGTTTTGATTAGGATGTTAACACTTGTTTTTTCAATTATTATGTATATAAAATGCAAAATATTAATAGTAATAATAAACTTCTCATGAATATTTGTTTAAAATCAAATTTTTATTTTTAAAATTTTAAAATATATTTTGACATGATTTTATCATATATTTGTTTTTTATCCTTCAATCACTTACAAAATATGAACACATTATTTTTATATATTTTTTTTTAACTTGCTTTAACAATCATGAAATATTTTTTTTAATAGTTATTCTAGTTAAAAAAATGCTTTCACTAAAATATTCCATAGATATGTGAATAAGAGAAATGAATTTAAATTTGAGAAATATATATTTATGTTTATTTTAAACAAACCTTTATGTTAATGATAGCTTCTTTTTATTAGAAAAGTCTGATATAATAAAAACCAATGTCATTGTTTATTTTGACATGGAACCCACAAAGTGTGTTGATTGACTAAGATAGCATAACAATGGTCATGAAAGTCGGAATCCGCTAAGCAGTCTGTAACAATTCACCTGCCGAATCAACTAGCCCCGAAAATAGATGGCGCTAAAGACTGCGACCTATACTCGACCATCGAGGCAAGCACCAGACCCTAATGAGTATGAGGGCGCGACGGTCGCTGCAAAACCCGGGGTGCGAGCCCAGACAAGGAAGCCGTCGGTGCAGATCTTGACAGTGGTAATAAATATTCAAATGAGAACTTTGAAGGCCAAAAAGAAAAAATGTTTCATTTGAATGACACTTCCACATGATAACGACACTTTCCCTGTCAATCTTAAGAGACAGGGGAAGCCCGTCCGACAACGCGTTTGTATGGGAGTTTTAAAAGGGATTCGAGTTAAAATTCCTGAGTGGAGATGCGGCAGCTGACGACAACATTAAGGAGTCTGGAGACATCAGTGGGTACCTCAAAAAGAGTTATCTTTTCTATTTAACAACTTGCTCATCTTGAAATTGACTTAATCGAAGATACAGTCCAACGGTTAGAAGAGCAATGCACGTCGCATGCTGTTCGGTGCACCCCTAACAACCCTAAAAATCCGAAGGCTTGTTTAATGATTGGTTTATTTAAAAGTGGATTTAGTGTATATATATAAAAAAATGGTTCCTTGTGAGATTCTTTTTTAGGTACAGGTTGTTTGTTTAATTAATTGGTCACTAACATGAAGAAGTTGTTCTAATGGTTAATTGGATGTGCCCTTTTCTTAACCACCGAGGTTTAGATATCAAACTGGATTTGGATTGTGAAAGAAATTTATTATTCTGTTTTGACCATGGATTACGAGTTGTTTGAAAGTGTGGTAATGGTTGCTAAATATTTTTTTTTGAAAATACATCAAAATAATGTATATTTTTATTTTTTAAAAATTATTTTTAACATTAGTATATGCAAATGATCCGAAAACACAAAAAATATTAATTTAAAACAAAAAAATAATTTTAATTAGTTTCAAAAACACTTTTAAAATTCAAAAATAAACAAGCCCTACACCAAATAAAACATGAAGTCAATATTATGGGTGAAACTATACCATCTACCTCCTTAAAAGAAAAAGAAAAAAAGAAGGGTCACCC
>Ga0325401_1002683_pt1 | contig 15940 bp, 7 predicted proteins | sample PopdelMetagenome_FD_205666 | JGI IMG/M metagenome (GOLD analysis project Ga0325401, IMG submission 205666) | Populus deltoides microbial communities from Bellville, Georgia, United States - Xylem-PdKOR-R2 | ecosystem: Host-associated > Plants > Phyllosphere > Stem > Wood/Secondary xylem | place...
TTTTCACATTCATCTACTATTTTCTTGATTTCTTTAAAAATTTATACCACCATCTAACTTCTAATTTAAAAAAGTTCCTTTTCTTTTAAAACAACATTGAACAATTCAAAAACTTTTTTCCCCTTAAATAGTCCTTATTATTATTTTAATTACATTTTAATCACAAAAAATTTCTTTTTTGATTGATAGATTTTTTCTTTTTCTTTTTTTTTTGTTGAAAAATCTATCAATACAAAAATAACAAGCAAAATGGTCGAAAATTATGAAATGACCAGAAATTGGCTAAAATGCCTCAAAACATATTTTTATATATATAATTTTGGTATTTTTGAAAATTGTTTTTAAAAAATGATCAAAATTGAGTTATGACACAACCTATGGATTAGATTGATCAGCTTCTTCAGTGTTTTTCCAAAATTGACTCTATATAATCTGGACAATATTTGGATATTTTTTGCAAATTTTTAAAACCAAAACTATTAGGTTTAATTCTAATTTAATGAAGGGTAATCAAAATTGATAGGGGAGGAAATTCTATCGGTTTTTGTTTCTAAAATTCTCTATACAAGGGGAGTGATAAAAAGTAATTCGGGTTGGTTTTTTCTGCATAAATTCTACATATTTTTGACTCTCTTCTTCACCTAAATTCCCACTTTAGCTCTTTTGTTTTGAGATCATGTTTTGCTCTTTGTTTAACTCTTAATCTAGAGCATATATTTGCTCCTTGTAGATAAATTTCTAAGTTTTATTTTCTAGGTTTGTTGGACCTTGTTTAGGAGTGCACCTAAACAAGGATGAGTTGTTGGAATCCTATAAGATGTATATTGAAGTTAATCTTTTTACACCAAGTTAGGAGTAATAAAACTTTGAGAACAAATGATTGATCATTGAAAAAAAAAACTAGCTTAATCAAATTCTAAAAGCTTCAACAAGTTCTTTACATACTTTTATTTTAAGTAATTTTAATAAATGCTCTAGTATATGCATAATTAATAGGAATTAATTTTAATCTCTAATGTATAATTTAATATTTACCTTGTATGTATATACTAGTCTTATGTTATGATTGTAAGTTTCCAATGAACTCATATAATAAACTAAACAAATATGCTCCCTTTTCTAATAATTATGTAATTTTAGACAACAAGAGGTGCCATGTGAACTTCACTGAGGAAGTGTAATAAGCCATTTTCATCGAGACCTTTTGGAAAATATAAAATTCAGGAGGGACATTAATCCCATGTAAGCTAGAGCTCGTTGCTGTGTTAGTCGCGCAGACAAAAACATGAGTGTATGATTGATGGACATCAGACATGCTTTGGTCGTAGCATGGTAGAGAGATTCTTTAACGATGTTAATATTTTATCTCATGGCTTGAGTTGGATTCGTTAGAGGCTATTAATCTTATATCTCAAGCCTTTGCTCAATCTTTGACGCATACTGGAATCTGGTTTCGGACATTCGAAAACTCTTGGATAAGGTTTGACAAGTTCAATTGTCTCATGATCAGCCCGAAGAAAAGTATTGCAATGATTTTGAGGCTGTTTGGAATTGTATTCCAAACAGTATTTCTAAAAAAATTAAATATTTTATATTTTAAATTATTTTAATGTTTCATATTCTTGATCAACCTTGACCGAAGTGATAGTGTGTTAAAGTGGTTATTAATTCCTCCTGCAATGAGAACTTTGCTTTCGTGTGATGCTTGTAGAGTCACCCTTGATGGCTCAATTTCTCCGTTCTTTCTTCAACTGAATAAAAAAAAAAAGATAAGGTAGAAGGATGAATTGTAGCACTATTCCTGAAACTCTGTAATGGTGGTTTTGTTCTTATGAAGCATGCACAGAAGAAGCGAATCAATCTTGATGTTGCCTTCATTGCATGGAAGGCTAGCTGTATCTATTTTCTAAAACATCTATCATTTTTTTTTTCTGGGGCTTTGAATCTTTTTTCCATCAGATTCGTCTAAGTATAAGGTTTAAGACGTTAGAGGAATTGCATAAAACTCTTGCTGTAATTATCAATATAGTTTCGATTGTGGGAAGTGAAAAGAGAATTAGGGAGACATGGATAGAGAGTTTGGATTTTTTTTTTGGGAAACGATAGAGAGTTTAAATGGTATTAGAAGGAAATGAAACCTATTGGATTTTTGAATTATGCATATGCAATGAAAATAATAAATTAAAAAATTTATTGGGGATTCTAAAATCTTTTTAGTAAATCTAAAATTATTTATAATTTATATATAAGTCCTTCATAATATATTTTTGTAATTTTTATGACAACTACTCTTTTAATCAAACATTTTTTCTTTAATATCATTGTTATGGCTACAATCAAAATCTATAACCACGATCACAACTCAACCAAACCCTAGTTGTCTTTAGCCACAACCCTGAACTAAAGTGCTCTTGCTTTGGTGCTTAGACCATGTTTGTTCTTTATTTTTAGTATTTTTAGATTATTTTGATACACTGATAATAAAAATACATTTTTAAAAATAAAAAAGTATTATTTTGATGCATTTCCGAGTAAAAAACACTTTGAAAAACAATCACAACCATACTCTCAAACACACCTTTAATACAACGAGTAGCTGAGAGGTTTTATTATGAGATTAGGGAAGCTTTGCTATGGAAAAGGATAAAGAGTGACCAAACTCTTCATTTGGTAGGGGCTTAATTAATATTTATTTGGGCAGATGGGTTGAATTTAACAATCTAATAGAGTGCAGGGAAAATGCATTTTGTTAACTTAAATAAAATTATTATTGCCTGCAAAAGGCAAAAGATGGAAAATTATTGTATAGTAAATTACTAGATTATTGATCCATACTAGGGATTCTAAAAAAATATGCTAACATGTTTTTTAAAAGAAAAGAAATATTAATGATGAACAAATAAATTATGAAACTTAATTATCAATTAACCTAATTTTGAATGATGAAATTGAAAAAAAATATTAATTGAGAAAATAGATAATTTTTTTTTTGAGTTAACCTATTAAACCTTCAATTTTGGTCATAAAATCAGGATAACCTTATAGAAAAAATAATTAAAATAAATTATAAAACTCAATTTTCAGTAAATCTAATATTAAAGGATGACAAAAAAAAAACCAAAACCAAATAAAAATCTGAACTTGCATCAAGAGGTATTTTTGTATTTGCATAATGGTGTTTTTCTTATTGTAATGTAAGATGAAGAAGTTTAATATTTGACCAAATATAAAAATTAAAAAATTAAAAAATTAAAATGCATAATGAAAAACTAAAATGTCCTTAAAAGAAAAGAAAAATTAAAATTGGTGTTAAGGGCTTTTTTTTCCCTTTTTATAATGATTTTTTTGTTATTATTAAGTTAATTTAGGGGCAACTTGGTATTTGACCAAATAAAAAAAATTAAAAGAAAAAAAAAAAAGGTGGTGCGTACAGGACGCACTCTTTGACACGTGGAAAGAGCCCGTACCCTTTGAATGAAGAGTGCGTTGACTCCCGTCATCCAAAAATATCCTTTTGATGTGTCATTAGAAGTGTTGTTGTGTCATTTTGCCTATGGAGTAGCCCTTGTCAGCGTTGATGGTTCGGTTTGTTGCATGCGAGCCTTTATTTTTCTTTTTTTCTTTTTCTTCCTGAAAATGACAACTTGACCTTTTTGGTTGCTGGTATTTCAACTTCAGTCCAAATTCATTTCATTTTTAATTTTTATTCTTGGCTCTTTTATAGAAGTTTTATTTATGTGAAACCCGAGAACAAATTATACAAAAAAGGGGGGGGATTTATAATAAATTAAATTTTTATAATTCATAAATAATATAACTATAAAAATAATAATGATAGTAATGATGATGATAAAATTTATTAGTTTTAGAGAACAAAAAAAATGGCTTAACTGTGAAAAGAGGAGAAAGATGAGGCCAAAATGGAATTAAGAAGAAATGAGACTATAAATACCTCACTCCTTCTCTCTTCCAAGACTGGCTGGAAAACATAAAAGAGGGAGGGGATTTTCAGATTTTATTCAAGCAAAATGAGAGAGGAAAATATCAAGGTTTAACAAATTTTAAATCCTAGACAAGTCTAAAGGAGAAGAACATCATTGTATAAGAGAAATTGCAAGGAAACAAATGTGGGAATTGTGAAAAGAAGGGGAAGAGTGGCCGACTATATGCAAGGAGAAGAAGGCTAAGATTCTTTTTAAACTTTATGAAGTAAAGCTTAGATTTTATCAAAGTAAGGAATTCTAATTCTAATTTTTATGAAATTAACTTCAATTTGATTAGAAGATTTATAATTTTATTGAATTGCGAATTAGGGTTCTTGAACATAAAATTTGGGGAAAATGCAAAATTTCTTGAAGCTAGACCTATTAGGGTGATAGGAATGGCCTTGAATGTGGAGGGGTGCAATGGAAAAAAAAAAAGAATAGATTCAAGGTGACCGTCCACTGGAGGAGAATAAAAGAGAGGAGGAGAACTTATGATTTCCTTATTTATTTAATTGAGATGTGTCATTACAAAGTGATTGATAAATAGAAAAAATTGCATCACTTAGAAGGAGGAACCCTTAGTTCTTTTGGATAGGTTCGGCCAAAGTAAGAATGAATTTATTAAATTGGTGTAAATAACTTTGGGAGATTATAATTAGAAGGGTTGCTATGTATATGGTGAAGGCATTGCTGTATCAGATGAGGAAGAAAGGATTAGAGATAAAATTGGATATACTTGTCTATTAACGGAACAAGACAGGTTTTGTCGCCATGATTCCCAAGGGGATTTGGACCTGAAGACGATAGAATCTGGGGAGGTTCTTTTTATAAAAGTTGTATCCAGGAGTGTTAACTTTCCAACAAATCCAACCCCGTCTAATTTGGAATTCTGGAACTCCAAATACAAATGAATATCTGATAGGAGGTCAAGCTGTCACTCTTGTTGGCAGATTTGGCCAAGTAAAACGGTGAAATTTAGCTATATTAAGGGTGGAATTCATTTTCATGCCCTTCATAAAGTGTGTAACATCGTGTCTTGATCTTCAAAAAGGAATGAATTGTGATCAAAATTGAATTCACGATGTCCACTTGGGCTATTAATGAGTTGAAAATGTTAAAGGATAATAATGAGGAATGTAGGTAAGAAAGAAAAGAATGGTAAAAGAGAAATAAATATTATTGCCATTGTTGCTGTTCTGTTGTGATATGTGGACTAATATGAAATAATGATGGGTGTTTGTGGTTTCAGGAGGAACCGCGGGAGGAGTGCAGCAACAACAAGGGAACGCAAGTCGAGCGTCTACATCAGGTAGGTACTCGGTACCTATATCTCCTCTAGTTAATAATTATTTTAACTAATTGTTGAACTATAAATTTTGGTGCTTATTTATGAGGAAAGGTTAAACGATGGGAAAATAGAAACGGAGAACTAGATTTAATTTATGGGTCCTTTCGGAGGAAATGGACAGTAACAATGAACTTTGGAAATGACTGTTCCTCAAATTTGATTAGCCTGTCCTAGATGCAGGAGGCCAATGATGTTAGCCAAGTTGGTTAACATCGACATGATTGGTACGTGGGAGGAGGAATATTGAACTTGATTAACTATTCGAGTTCAAAATAGCTAATGATATCGGCAAGTGATGTCGATATTGGCAAAATTTATGGGAGTTGATTAGCTTTCCGAGGTGAAAGCTACTGATGTCAATGATCCTTGACATTGACATACCCGAGGACCTCCCAAGGTAATATGGAGCATCGATTAACTATTTCAGCCTGAAAATAGTTAATGACACCAACGATCGTATTAGTGTCGGTATTTTCATGAATTTGATTAGTTGATCCCAGAACGGGCAACTAAAGACACTAATGGGGGTTATTAATATTGGCAATAGTCTTCCCAATGTGAGGAGAATTGACAAGGTGGATACCCTCAATCAGAGCTTGGATTACAAAAAAAAATAAAAAATGAGGGGATATAGTTAAAGGAAACAAATTTGTTAATCCTTAAAAAGAGCTAGTTATGGTATATAGAATTGCATATGACTTAAGTAGGTAGATGTGTTGTATAATTTTTCTTCCGTGAAATTATTTGTATTTTATTTTTTTAATTATATGGAAAATTTATGTTTTGCAGGTCCATTTCATTCACGTCAAGCGTAGAATTTAGGTCCTTTGATCTCTTTTTGTATAACTTAGGAACTTAGGGATTATTCATGTAAATTTTGTTATACAGTAAACATGTAACCTGAATATAATAGTATACTCCTTGTATTATTTTGTGTTTGGAATATTAAATGTATCAATATATGCTTGGAATATTATAATGTACTAGTTTATGTTTAGAATGCTAAACTATGTTGTGTTTATATATGAAATTTCAACACTTGGATGGTTCTCTTAATTACTAATTTATGCATGCAATATGAGATGGAGATTGAGTATGAAGATTTGTTTTGAGTATATTCTTAAATGAATTAAATGGTTGAATTAGATCAATTGTGGATGTGTTTATGGGTGAGATGTGATTATAAATGCGTGCAGGGTAATCTACTATTATTTTTTTATTTTTTCTTATCAAAATAAAATAAAAATATCTTATTGGACCTGGGTAAAAGAAAATCTAAAAACTCTGGCGTAAGAATATTATTATTACACGCACACGAGACAAGTCAAGTCTTCGTATTCAATTTACGTGCCAAACCCGTTTTCCTATTTCCGTTTCAGAAAAATCTGAATAAAAATCATTCACCATTTGTAGCTTCCGACTTGTTTCAGATAAACAATCTGTGGCAACTAAGGGGCACGTCTTTTCTTTTGTTCCAAAATACCCTCTCCCTCATTCCCTCTCACTTTCCTTTTTCTTTTCTTTTTATTTTTTAAGGCCCATAAATCATATAGAAAAAAGGTCGGGTCTTTATCTCTCTGTATGCATTTCTTATAAGTTTCATACTTGTTTTGCGGTAGACTTTTCAGTCAAAGAAGGTGAATTTCATTTCAAGTTTCTGCAAAATCTAATTGAATCTACAACAACCCATTTGCTTAATTTACCTCAATTTCAGTTCAGAAAAGTTTAATTTGAGTTCTTTTGAATTTACGAAACCCCATTTATTTGTTTATATTTATATGATTTTTGTGTATCAGGGAAGATGGAGATCGATAAAGCAATCAGAGAAAGTGATGATAGGAGGCTTAAAACCAAGTACAACAACGCCATTTATGTTATCAAAAGAGCTCTTGCTCTATACTCGTGAGTTTTTTATTTTCTCTTTCTTTGACTGATTTCTTATAGTTTACCTTACATAACAGTTATGATCTTGGTTGGTATTGAACTGGGTTTGAAATTCTGTGGTCATGTTTCCAAAATATCAAGTCAATGGAAAAGAACAGCAAGATTTATGTTGTTTGGATATTACTAATAAAAAAAAGGATGAATGAAACAGATACAAGGATATGTTCTTGGTTGAATAGAGAAGAAAATTTTGAATTTTAAGTCAGTTTTTATTTGCATGCAGTTTGGTGTCAACAATAAGGGTGAAATGGAATCACTTATTGGATATCTTTCATCTTAGTTCCTTTTTGATCTTTAACAATGGAAAAGATTTGTTGGCTTTAATGTTTTCGGAACCAATTTAGTTCTCTTTAACCTGAAATGATTGAATGTGAATGACTAAGAATCATGTAAAGCAGTTATTTCATATCAATGAAAGGTTTATCTCTGAAAATGGTAGAAGAAAGTGAATCAGTATACTAATTCCTCATCCCCCAATCAATCCTTCACGTTGGGTTATTGTCCCAATAAAAATAAAACAAAATAAATAATTGTAGGAGTAAAATCTTGATAGAATTTGAAAAAGCAAGCAGCAAGTACAAGACAATAAAAAAAAATATGTATTTTTTATAGGATTAGATTAAACAAATCAAATATAGGATTAAACAAAAGGATTCTCAAATAAATGTGCTAATGCTACAACCAGTCCATAAATTTTTAAAGCTTCCATAAAAGCCAAACTAAGCAATAAAGTACCTCGTATTTTTCCCTTTGCCTCGGGTTGTCTCGCGATACCTTCTACAGCTTGGTCCGCAGCAGTACCTTGACCAACCCCAGGTCAATAGAAGCAAGCCCAACGGCCAACCCAGCAGCAATAACGGAAGCGGCAAGTGATATGAATTCATTGAATATCAAATTTTTTTTTATCAATTCATTGTATTTTTTTTTTTTGGTTTTGTAAAGAAAGTTGAAATGTGTTTGCATGAAGGCATTTTGATTATTCCCTTTTGGATCTAATGGGTGGTATTTCTTGTCGATACTTGCCTGGATTCTTGTGATTCTTTAATTAAATGGTTTTGCCGCGTGTTGCTGCTGTTGTCGGTTTTTTGAATGAGCAATTACATTCCTTTTGGGGACTAATACAGGCATGAAAACAGCTGCCAGTTTAGTAGATTTTTTTGGGGACAATTTTCTTGTCAAATAACAATACAGGATTTTTATCCTCTGACTGTCTCTATTGAACGAAATCTCTTACTATACCTCATGCATAATAGTTATGAGGGAGTGATTGGAGTTTACTCAGTAAATAAAGTAATTCACTTCTTAATTACAAGATTTTATAAAAATCCAACTTATTGGAGGGTGTTGTTATTCTTTTCTTTTTTAATTAAAATTCATGGTTTTGTGGGACTGGTGGGAATTTTTTTGAATCTTATTTAGACAGAAGTGAAAATTCCAGTGGGATAGAAATACCTTTCAGAAGTATCATTGGCTGATCAGTTCCTCAGACTATCTTCTTTCATGCAAGACACCCAAAAATGCATTTTATTGGTCAAAGGCAGTAGTAGACTGCATTTTACTATTATTTTACAGGAAAATACCCCTATCCCATATCTTGATTTACGCAACCTTTTCTTTTGGGCCTGGTTTGTGAAAATAGTACCTAATGTATGCTCAGATTGTTAATTGTTAATTTGGAGTTTTTATCTCTCATACATTCACATCCAAGCAAACATCAAGCCTGTATAAAATTGACACAAATGTTTAGTGCTCTAAATGCATGGGTTTATGGAATAGCCTTTTTTATTTATTTATCTTTATCCATTCATTGACTGCACACAAGTATGGTGGCTGATGCTTGTAAGTTCTGAAACTGTTTTATTCTGCAGGATTGAGGAGGTTGCCTTCAGCTTCAATGGAGGAAAGGATTCAACAGTAGGATTTCTTCCATATTTTCTCAAGCAATCCTCTTGTTATCTGTTGTCTTGTCAATGATGACAATAAACTTGTGTGTGCAGGTTCTACTGCACCTACTCAGGGCTGGCTACTTTTTGCATAAAATGGAGCAAAAATGCTCTAATGGGGGTCTGACTAGTTTCCCAATTCGAACAATATATTTTGAAAGTTCTGCTGCTTTCCCCGAAATCAACTCATTTACCTATGATACTGCATCAAGGTGAGAAGCTCTTTTAATGTGCCGTGCAAGGAGTTGAATACTTGTTGATAAAATGTTTGTGCAAAGTAACATCATTATTTTAGGCTTGTTGGAAACTTTTACAAGTTAGCTTATTTATTCATGTTAAATTACTTTATATGAGCACTATTTGGGTCAATTTATTTATGTTGAATTACTTCCTATGAGCAGCTATGGTTTGCAACTAGATATCATTAGTTCAGATTTCAAGTCTGGCTTGGAAAAATTACTGAAGGCTAATCCAATTAGAGCTATTTTCCTTGGTGTTCGAATTGGTGATCCTACTGCGGTATGTTTAACACTTAACCTTGAAGAAATATAGCTATGTGGTTTCCTACTGTGAGATCCTTTCTGCAATTTTGTGTGCCTTATTTGGAGATTGAGCACAGACGTGTCTGACAACATGAGGTTTTTCCTTGAATCATGCAGGTGGGCCAAGAACAGTTCTCCCCTAGTTCACCTGGATGGCCTCCATTTATGAGAGTGAATCCTATCTTGGATTGGTCTTACAGGTGGTCATTTAACACTAGCTATAGATCACCCCATTCCTATTTTTCCTTTGGCATTCAATCATTAATATGTCAGTTTTATGCATCTGTTAAATGCATCATCATTTTTTTAAAGAGCATTTGTTAAATTATGTGGAAAGCATTTGCTGCATCAATCCCGCCTGCCCTTACTTGCATTGCCATTATGTCTTAATATCTCTGAAATTCTTACTGTGATTGAGCCTGAACATTTTATCTTTTCCTGCATTTATCAGGTTGGCATATATTTCTGGGCTTTTGACTTATTTATGTTTCTTTTGCAGAGATGTTTGGGCTTTTATCCTAACCTGCAAGGTCCAGTACTGCAGTCTTTATGATCAGGGGTAATGTTTCTCTTATATAACTTCAAATACTGATCTTATTGTTCAAATATATTATTGGTGCAAACACTGCTTATTAATTTTGTTAGTTACTGCTTAATGCTAATATATAATGCATTCTCTCTTGTACGGTAACTGGTTTCCACTTGTTCATAATAACCTGCATGTTCTTTTTTCTTTCCCCAGCTACACTTCAATAGGGAGCATACATGACACAGTTCCAAATGCATTGTTGTCCATCAGTGACTCCTGCTGCAAAGAAAAATTCAAACCCGCATACTTGCTTTCCGATGGAAGATTAGAAAGGGCAGGGAGAGCAAAAAAGTTTTCTTCTTCCATTAATAACGTTGGTAATGGCTCAGGGAGTGTGGATTCACATAAAAGCAGCTTGCTCGTAGCCTCAGTCATTGCTGTGGGGGAAGAGATTCTGTAAGTCCCTCATTGGTAGACGCATGTTTTTTGTTTCCCTGCTAGTTTCTGCAATCGTATATTAGTTTTTGTATCTTCCTCATAATCTCGAGATTTTCCTCATTTGGTACTGGCAATTCATCTAACAATTAAGTGGTGGTTGGTTTCTGAATTTTTACCAATTTTATTCAACTATTAAGACATTTTCTTGGGTACGATAACCTTTCCGCTCACTCTAGTTTGATTTGCTGATTTTTATTTATAATTCATTAGATTATGATTTTCATGATCTGTGGTCAAGTTTGCATTAGCTCATAATCCCTCAAATTGTCTTAATGTCTTTTCTTAGACTGCACACAAGCGTAACAAATTTGACAATTGTGGGCTATATTTATTGTGCAAACATTTAGTGGTCATGCTTGTAATGGAGACATGAACAAGAATCTCACTATTTGACTAAAATATTTGGGTGTGTTTGCATATTTTAGGCCCTTTATATTTTATTATTTCTACTGCCAGCTGTTATTGCTGAAGTTTCTGGTACTTGTTATCTGTTCCATAGCTCAGGTTCGGCACTGTTGAGGATCAACTGGGACCTTCATTGCGTAGAAAGATCCATTCCATTGGTTGGTCGGTATCACAAACTGTTGTTGTCCAGAATGATGTGAGTTATCTTCTATTATAATTATCACAAACTGCTGTTGGCTGTTACAAGTTTTAAGCAGCATATCTGTTTGTATGTCATATGTAGAGGGTGGATCTGGTTTGATAATTAAATAGAAGATTTTGTATAAATGATATACTTTATGTTCTTTGTTAGATGACTTATTTGGGCTTACATACAGAATTCAAGCATTTGAGTTTCTTATTTTCACTTGAAACTCATTTTGTGGATTTTTCTTTGTACCAGAAAGATTCTGTGGCTGAAGAGGTTGAGCGACGGAAATCTACCAACGATATGGTATATCCTCACATTCTGTGAAAAGATCTCTTCTGTTGATTTCCATGCTGATATAACAAAGTTAATTGGGGCTTTGTCTTCTTATGTTCTGATATTTTAATGTCTACTCAATCCTTGTAGGTTTTTATATATGGAGGGGTGGGCCCATTGCACTCTGATGTTACCTTAGCAGGTGTTGCAAAGGCTTTTGGGGTTCGTCTTGTGAGTTTGCCACCCCCCCCGCTCTCTTATCCTTTATCATAAGCAAGATCTATCATTTAGCTACATTCATTCTATTTGGTCTGTACAGAATCACTCGCTGTATCACTTAATGAGTGATAATTCCTGGAATTTGAAGAACTTCATTTCATCTCTTAAATTTCTTGGTTGAATCTGATGTCTTGAGAAAGGAAAGGGGAAAAAAAAAACAGAGAGAGATAACAACTACTGCAAAAGGGTGTCATTCAGCTTTTCCCAACTTGTTGATTGCGATGTAGCTTTAATATTTCACTAAATGTCCCTCTTAATTCTGTTCAATGTAGGCTCCCGATGAAGAATTTGAAGAATATCTTAGGCATCTTATAAGTGATCATTGCACTGGTGATCAAAATGAGGTAATTTAATATCTGCATTTAGCTCATGATTTGCTACTAGCAAGAAGAAGAAATGGGGTGTCTGTGCCTCATTCTCATTATGTGTTTATTTAACAGCTGCATTCATTTATAATGTGGATAGATGACAATCTAATCGAGATAATGCATTTGTTGCTGTAGTATCAAATTCCCTCTCTTAAGAAGATAACTTATTTCAAAATTAAGAAAATTGAGCATACACCAGAATGATCTAGATATGGTGCTTTTATTGAAAGAAAACACAAATAAGAAAAATTAAGTTCATTGAGTTTTTAACCCCCTCCAAGGGCTTTACCTTGTTTTGATAACCATATACTAATGGAATGGGTATCAAATGCTTCGAAAACTTCCCTAACATAGGTGGAATCTTATCTGTCAAAGAAAGTTGGTATTCCCTAGATCTTGATGGTTATGTTGCAGCTTGGCTCAATGCTTTGGGTTAGGTTATTAGGTTGCTTTTAAAAGAACATTGTTATTTTTTTATGACAAGGATTTCATAATCCATCTGCTGTTGGTAGTCTCCACATTTTATCTTGTGGTTTGCATTCCTGAAATTTTGTCTGAATATGCAAGCCCATCAACATCTAACAATCTATGCAACTTGAATATAATCTTGTCCCTGATTTTCATTTCTTCAGATGGCACTGTTACCTGAAGGTATCACTGAGTTATTGCATCATGAAAAGCTGGCTGTGCCTTTGGTATGTATATTGAAGCTAAAATACTGTACTTGTGATGCTGTATATATTTCCTCATGAAGAATGCAATTAATGCTATTTATGACTTTGTTTGAATTTTGGTCAAAAAATCGTATCCTTTCAGATTAAGTGCCAGAATGTAATCATTTTCACAGCAACAAATGCCACTGAATTGGACAAGGAGTGGGATTGTTTGATTGAATTAACAAGATCCTGTGGCTTTTTGCCAACGATGGTACCTTATGTGTCAAAGCATCTACAGACAAATCTTTCAGATGTGCGTATCAAAGTCTACCATTTCACTCAGTTTAATAACTTTTAATGTGATATGATTTGATTGTGTTTAGTGCTAGAGTTGAATCAGTTTGACTACATCCTTATTATTGATGTCCGCGTGTATTATTTTTTTCTATCTGTTCCAAGATAACTACTCACCCTGATCCTGTCATCCTTCCTGCTGCATTTATATTAGTTATACTTGGTTCTTGACTGAATTGCAATATAACCTATTTGGTGAAGTTTTTGGTCCATGCATGGATATCATTGGCATCTAATATATTTTTCAAAATGTAAACGTATTGGCACTCCTACAAAATTATTCGTCATGAGATTTGAAGACTATTGTCAAGATGGTTGTCTATGATTTTCTTCAAGGTTGGTTGACTGGATTTTGGGAATTTTCACCCATCCATACCTGGTATATGATTTCTTGGTAGCATGAGGTTGAATTGCCCCAGCAAGCAAATGAACTAAGAAACATCTACCATTTATGTGGAAATGGTTATAATTTTTGTAGCTAGTACTAGAATGTATCGGATTATTTTTTGGTTCATCGGAGGCTCAGTGGAGCCTTGAGCTACAGTCAGGAGAGTTGCCATCCCCCATCCATAAGATTTGAAAAATTTGAAGTCTTAACTGCGGTGGTGTCGCCAAAATCAGAATGCTCAGATTTTGATACGCTAAATGATATTGTTATTCTTATGAAGCTAATATTTTTATGTTTGTAGCATGACTGTGTATAGTTTTTTTCTATAAATGCAGGTTGAAACTGCCCAACCTCTGTCAAAACTCTGCCTTGAATTCCCAGATCTAAATATTGGTAAGATACTAAGGTTCTTAGATTTGTTTCTTGGGTCATTTTTGTATATATACTGTCTCTCCTCATATTGTTTCATTGTGCAAAATGAAGGGTGTTATCGCAAATCCAGAAAAGGGCCTCTAATAATTAGTTTTGAAGGCAAGGTAAAGGAAATTTTCGCTGTATTCTAACTTTTGCCATTAGAATTCATAAGTTAGCAGTAAGCTGTTCCTATAAAAGTGAGCAACTCATGAAAACTGATTGCAGGATCAGACACAGATTGAATCAGCTGTAGAATCACTATGCAAGTTGTTCCATCCAGGCACTTTCTCTGGGATTCACTAAGTTGATGGTTTTTCTCAATCTTTATTTCCGTTGCCCGTGAAGCTTCAGAATCTGGCAAGCTTTATCTGATAGCAGTAGCACCTACACAATTATAGACGAATGAGATCAGAAGGGGTTTTATTGGGAATAGAAAAGAGAAAAAGCCTAAAATGGAGATGGAGAATGATGACTTCTGAATAACCTGTCAAAGCCCGTTTTAGCCGATGAGAAACACTAGTGCAGCTTTCATGATGAAATTTGATTAAAAGAACTTCCTATTTGCTTTTAGGCACCATTTCCCAATCAAAGGGTCTCTAGTGTTGAATAACCAGTTACTGTTGAATAATAAGCATCTTTACTTATCTTCAAGAGCTTTTTGGTGCTCATTTTTTTTTTACTTAATAATCAATACCGTGAGAATTGCCATCGGAGCTATTTGTGAACTAGATGCAGGGTTATTAAAACTGAATGCTCATGGATATATTATTCTTGTACGAACGAAAATATCCCCTTTTCTGCAATAGTGATCTTTGATTTTGGAACAGTGCAAAAAATGCAACTGATAGTGGAGGCTAAATTACGAGAAGCTTTTGACAATAACCTAAACTTTAGCGTCGTTTCCAGCAATTATTCATGCTAGGGAAGGTGATGATAAGGACTTCAAACCAGCAATGTTCCTAGAAATCTCATCTGCGAAGGACTAGGCCTTAAAAATCGTTCAATATTTGAACAAGACGGGTCTGGCACCTCTGATTCTCAAGTCCAAGTAGTCAGCATCTAGTTAGTACATTCTAGCTATGGTTAGCAACGGGAATATAGACGCGTTTTCTAGTATCATAGTTTTTTTAATTAAGGAATGGAAATATGGTTCCTGTATTTAACAAGATAAATTAAGAATAGATAAATCAAATAATAGTTGTTAAAGTTGATTAAATATCCAAGCAGAAAGAAAGTTGATTATTTTTCTTTTATTAAATATTTTATTTTGGTTATCATTTTTATTTTACACATTTTCCTTTATTTTTCATTGATGTTAATTATGCTCGCTAAATATATATGATTTATTTTCTTATAAATTGACCATGCAAATAAAATTTATTTATCTAATTTTTGTGGTGAGTTTTTTTTAATAATTTAAAATAATCTCTTTAAAATATTACCAAATCATAGAAACAATTAATATTTAAAAATATTAATCTACGTATATTTTTCTTACATGTATTTTGAAAGAAAGAACAACTTTTTTTATTTTATTTTAAAAGGTGACATATTATTGTTTGCTTGGTAAACAGCTTTTTGCATTTCTAGTCAATGACTAGAAAATTAAGGTATAAATATTGGAATTTAAAGAAATTATTTTCAATTTATTTTTGCTTGAGACCTCATTTCAATTAACTTAGAAACTCAAAGTTAAATCAAATTGAAAATATTTTTGGAGGCCTGATTTATCTTTTTCAGCACATTCATTAAGTTCCTCTTTTACAAATAAATTTATAGATATCAAAGTTCTATAATCTAATAAGAGATTTCTCTCTCCTCTT
>Ga0325401_1002684_pt1 | contig 15937 bp, 14 predicted proteins | sample PopdelMetagenome_FD_205666 | JGI IMG/M metagenome (GOLD analysis project Ga0325401, IMG submission 205666) | Populus deltoides microbial communities from Bellville, Georgia, United States - Xylem-PdKOR-R2 | ecosystem: Host-associated > Plants > Phyllosphere > Stem > Wood/Secondary xylem | place...
AAGCAGGCATATTTGGAATATGATTATAAGGACTGGCCACGCTGGAGGGTTCATATTGGCCAATTCCATTAGATTGACAGAATCAATCTTCATTAAATTTATTAATGAACAGGATTTTGTTTTTCAAGAAAAATATCTGCAAAGTTAGCACTGCTCAGTTAAAAAAAGAAGTAGACAAACACTTACTAATTCTGGTTTTAGGCCCAATCAAAGTGGCCTTTTAGGCCCAATAACAGCCCAAACACATGATCATACATGTGGCAGACAGCGACGTGGCGTGAGCAATACGCTCAGAAGCGCATCTTAGTCTTTTTTTCACCTTCAAAATCATCATTCATTCCCTTGTTAGGCAATCCTTAAGAATTCCACCCCTACTCTCTATATCCAATTCTCAAAAGAAATTCCTTTCCCTCGTCAGCCAGGTAATTCCATTCCTTCTCTTGTCTCTCTCTCTTCCTTTTTTTCTCTTTAGTTTTTATTTAATTAACCTAAGATCCAACGTCTTTCCAGTTATCTTGTCCTCTAATCCAACCACAGCCGAATTTAAGGTTGTCATGTTTAATTATGTTTTTTCTTTTTAAATGTTGGCTTCTAAATTCCTTAATTCGAGCTAGATTTTAATCTTGTTGCTTTTAAAAATATACGTTGGAACAAAAATTGTACTGTTTTAGCAGTGAAGAGAGGTTTTTTTTTTATTTATTTTAAAAAAATATCGTGATTGAATTTTCCATCTCGAGCTCCTTATTTTGAAATAAATTCAACCCACTTTTTATTACTATTTTTGCTGTTATGAGTTTTCATAAATTTTGTAAAAGCTGTGAACTTGATTTTAATTGATGTGCATATTCGACTCACACTTTTTTGTTGTCGTCTTGTTTGAATAGGGAGCGTGAAGTTTGTTTGATTGTTTTGTCGGTCTATTTATTCCACTCAAAGTACAAGATGGTATGTTTCACTTCATGATGATTACACCTCATTCCATTTTGTTTTATTGAAAATTGGTGCTTAAGAATGACGCCCTTTTTTTTTGTGTGTGGAGTAGCAGTTTTTCGATGGATATGGATACCACGGGACATCGTTTGAGCAGACATATCGATGTTACCCTGCTTCATTTATTGAAAAGGTTGGATTTTTTTCTCCCTTCCTTTTGCTGCTATTTCAGTTCACTGATATGATTTTGAGTTAGTCGGTAAAAGAATGGCTGTCTCTGTCTGTTTACTAATTGACATTTTCCTGATCTGTGGATTGTGAGGCTTTAAATTTTATGGCAATTATCTACTTATTGGGGAAAGGCATTTTTTTTTTGTTCTGCAGTAGCTGAATTAAGTCTTTGAAACACCCCCCCCCCAAAGTAGGATTTAGGATATTCCATATGTTTGTTTCTTCCATTCTGCTTCATTTTGAGCCAAGTATTATATGAGCTATTTTCAAAATAACACTCTGGTGACACTGATTTGATTTCTTGACTGCCCTGCAGCCACAAATTGAGAGTGGTGATAAAAGTAAGTCTACAAAATCATACTCAGCCATGCACATTTCTTTTATTTATATCATATCAACCCCTTGATGTTGATTTTATTTCTGTTGTTACAGTTATAATGCCTCCCTCAGCTCTTGACCGTCTTGGTTAGTTGTTTTAATAGCACTTTAGATTTTTACTTTTGGATTGTGATTGAGATCTATAATGTCAATCCTGGACAAAAACTTGCAGCATCCCTGCATATCGATTATCCAATGTTGTTTGAGCTTCAGAATGATGCTGCTGAGCGGGTTTCTCACTGTGGAGTTCTGGAGTTTATTGCAGAGGAAGGCATGATTTATATGCCATACTGGGTACGGATTGAAATTGTTTTTGGCATATTCTTAACATATTTATTTTGATTTTATTTTATCCCACTCAAAGAACAAAGACATAAAATCGTTAATAGCTGATCTTTTTTTCTCTCCAGATGATGGAGAACCTGCTTCTACAAGAGGGAGATACAGTGCGAGTGAAAAATGTTACTCTTCCAAAGGGAAAATATGTTAAATTGCAGCCTCACACAAAGGACTTTTTGGATATATCCAACCCAAAAGCTATGTGAGTTTGTATCATAGTGTTTGATTATTAACAAATGTGCACTCTTGTCATTGGAGCAGCTCTGGTACTTAGTGTCTGTAATCCGAGGGGTGTTGCTATACTAGAACCTTTAACATGCATTTTTAGCCTAAAAATGATCCAACCAACCCAGTTGCAGGAATTTTCCATTGAGATGTAATAAATATAAATGAAACCGTTGATATGCAATTGTAATATTCAAATAGAAAGCATTTTGCCATTCTGAGGTTTCAGCCAAAAAAAATAAATTTCTTACATAAGCACCAGTATTATCTTCATATTTTTTTGTTAACTTCATGATATGAACTCTGGTTCTCTCTTGTCAGATTGTTTTTTTGGTTGGAAACTTTAGGATCAGTGGATGGCTTTGCAGCATTAGATAACCATTTTTTTTTCATTGTCTCACTGTTTCTCATTTTCTTGTTCTTAAACATTACCTGTATGCCAATCTCTGTTATGTATGTGCATATCTAAGGTGGATATCCTATAATGTGATTGGACATCCTTTTTCATGCAGCTTAGAGACAACATTAAGGAATTATTCCTGCTTAACCACCGGGGATAGTATTATGGTGGCCTATAACAACAAGAAATACTACATAGATATCATAGAAACAAAACCTTCAAATGCAATAAGTATCATTGAGACAGACTGTGAAGTGGACTTTGCACCTCCCCTAGATTACAAGGAGCCTGAAAAGCCTGTTGCATCTGTTCCACCAAGCAAGGCAACCTCCCAAGGTGCATTTATATCCACTCCATGAATTTGTTTTGTAGTATTGAATTGGTTAATTTGAACAAGTACAGTAGTCTTATGAAGTTAGTCTAACTCTTCATGCTTTTACTGACCTGTTGTCTTTGTATGTTTCTTCACTCATCTGAGTAAAATCTGTGTGTCTTCTGCTCCAATGGCTGGAGCAGAAGCATGGAATGATTATACATTTCTTGTGTTTGATAAAAATTATGCAATGCCTACTTCAGCAATATTCATTTTGCAAACATAGAAGGCAATTGGAAGATTGTTTTTGGATGAAAAATGTTCATGTGAAATGATTGAATAATATGAAATTTGATGGGCAAGTTGTAAAGATGGTTACATTTTCATTTTAACAAAACCAACCATATTTGATTCTTGCAGCTGAAGAGGTTCCAGCTGAGACCGAACCAAAATTTAATCCCTTTACAGGAGCAGGAAGACGCTTGGATGGGAAACCTTTGAGCTATCAGCCCCCACCAGCATTGTCTTCATCAGTGTCTAAAGACAAGCAACCTGCTGTTGCCGATGGCAGCAGGCAGCCATCTCTGGGGTCTAGCTCACAAAATACTGCACGCAAGTCTCAGGGAAAGCTTGTGTTCGGGTCCAATGCAGGTCGCACTCCTAAGGAAACACAGAGGGAGGTACTTTTTCTTCCATTCATCATTTTGAATTTAACTGTCAACCACACGTAGCCAGTGTGAAAGGGACGATACCAAAAAACTGTTAATTAATTGTTTCTTTGATTTTGCAGGAATCTGGAAAAGAGACCAAGCAAGAGCAGCCTGAAAAGAAAGAAGAGCCAAAATTCCAGGCATTCACTGGGAAGAAGTACTCATTGAAAGGTTGACTGTATCGTCTAACAATCGATGCCTCATCTTGGTCATACAGTGCCTGTCCTTCTGGATCAGATAAAAACAATAGGACTATATGTTGATCGGAGATGTTGTATCATCAAATGATGGTTAGTAGGTTCTCATCAGGAAAAAGGAGTATTGTTGTGTGCTTGACATGATTGTTAAGCTTCCAATTGTACTTGCAATTGTGCCTTTTCCTCTGTATCTTCATTCTAAGTAGAAACATTTCTGTGCCACCCTATCTTCATAATCTGTTCCAGTCACTAGACTAAAAAAAAAAAAAAAAACTCCATTGGTTGTGCTTTGGGGAATAAATTGACAACTTTAGGCATGATCTAGCCATGTTGGATACTAGTAGCTTGCTTCAAGTGGAATAATTGCGGGCTACAATTACAAGGTTCATCCCTTAATGGGCAGAAAACATTTGAAGGTGGGCCCGGTTACTGTATCCTGAATCAAATCTATGGTTTCCTTGGGTATACGAAACAAGTCTTGGCACCGTCTTTTTCTTTGAGAAATCTTTAGATGGCGACGTAGGTGACATTAATTTGGTAGAAGGAAGTTGTTTCTCAGTTATCGCATAAATCTGTTGATCTTTCGATGGTGGAGAAGCTGCTAGTTCATTGTTAATCCTGTTTACTTATCTCGAAATTTTTTCTTTTACGATTTCTTTTTGGTGGGTCTTTAAACTCCCACAGCAGTCGCCCTTGCCTAGTGGAAGTGGGTCACTGTTGGTTCGAAAGGAGGTTGGTTGCTTTTGCAATTCCTCTGGAATTTTTTCACCGCAGAGCGGCCTTTGGTATTTTAGGATTTGGCAAGCTATTCATTATGCTAGTGATATAGAATATACAATATAGTTTAGCTACCATCCTATCAGTGTTCCGTCGTTCCTTGAACAGTTGACCTGCATTTCAACTGGAGAAATTTCATAACCATGGATGATTGTTATCTCGTCTTCCTCAAGCTAGGCTACCAACCTTGAAACAAAACACCGAGGGGCTTTGATTGTCAACCTGTCGATAACTCATCTTGCATGAATCATATTTGGAATTTGGAATGCAATAAGAATAATTTCTCGATCTGGATATGTTGGTGGGGGAGAGGTTTTCAGAGAGACGGTAATCGCGAGGAACCAAAGCTGCAACGTACAGCAAGTTACTGCCAAGAATGATTTAACGTACTATTATTAGAAAAAAAATGCTTTCCAAAGGAGCAAAACGCCATGTTTTCTTCGCAAGTAACATCATTCATCGAAATTCTTAGATCTCAAGTCCCAAGTACGTGCCTCTAATGTTGGTAGAAGCTAGATCCTCGCATCAAATAAAGCCACAAATGAGCTGTCTCGCTCTCATGAAAGAATGGTTTTAAGAGCATCTTTCACTTGGGGATATTTAAACTGGAAACCCAACTCCTTGGCTCTAGTAGGAAGCACCCTTTGACCATCCAGCACCTGCAAAGAACTCAATGTGCCTGTTTCAGCATGGTGACGTGGAGGAAAAAGAGAGAACAGAAAGTGTGCAAGTCCTTACCACTGAAGCACCTTCTCCAAGGACTGCTTTGAGGGCAAAGTCAGGTACAGGAAGCCACGACGGCCGGCCCATAACATTTCCCAATTGTTCACACATCTCAGCCAATCGAACAGGATTTGGAGCAGTTCCATTAATGACTCCTGAGGTTAGGTCAATAGAACTGAGTTCAATTATTGCCAGGTTGTACATTGAAGTGAGCATAGGGTCATGTCCAAACAAAAGACAGCATTACCATGGAAAGAAGCTCATATGAGAAGGAAGTGCAATTGCAGTGCGATATGCACAAAGAGATCCATAGGCAAAGAAGTTTTAATCCAATAAATTACTGCTTCCACTCAAGGAATACAGATCTCAAACAACTGATTCATAGAAATAAAGGACCCAGTCCGAGTTCCAAGTTTCTACAGTACATGAATCCAAAATGCCAGATTATCTTGAATGGAATGTGCAAGAGTGCAATATCAACGTATCTTACAATCTAATATAGAAGGTTAAATGGAAGAAATCATTAATGTATTTATTTTGTTGCCCCTGTAAATGTGCCCGTCACAAACACAAGTAAAAATATCAAACTTTCTCAGCAACAATTTATTGCCCTTATTTGCCATGTGAAATCAAGACAAGAAATTTGTTGTTTAAAAAACGAGAAGATTACCTTTATAAGATGGATTTGTTAAAGCTTCGTAAATTAGGTTCACAATATCATCCAAGTGAATCCAGGAAAACCTGCACAGGTACAAGAACATCACAGGGGAAGTACATCACGGGTCACGGTACTGATTGCTTATGATTGAAATGAACTGATTGGCTTAAAAAGAATTTAGCAAAAATATCTTCTAAGTTTTGTAGGAGAAATAATAGGAAAAAAACTTCCACAGGGACTTAAATCTCTGCAATTATGCTGAGGGACATTTCGATCCAAAAATAGAAGGCTGATGACTTTTCAAGAAAATCTTTCCTCCAAAATGCTAATCAGATGGAGCTTTGGTAGCAGAAAGTTTTGTTTACTCTTCTATTGTACAAATAGTAATTTACCATTGTTGTCCAGAGCCCAGAGGTCCACCAGCAAACAGCATGAAGAGAGGGATCATTTTAGCTGCAAGGAAACAAGCCATTACATGAAAGAGGCAGAATATCATTTCAAAGAACCATTAGGGGAACGCTTTTATATCTTAAACAATTCACAGTAGGAACAATCCGTCCTATGCAGTTGGGAAATAAAGGCTTTCTTTACCTGATCAAATGACTTCATACAATGTATGAAGTCCTCACTGATTGTATCTGTTATATGATAGAACAACCCTGACCTATAGATTAAGTTTTAGCAGTTCTCTACAATTCTATATGTAGGATGATCCAACAATACTTGAACTCAGGTTATATATCAAGAAGCTGGCAATGCACCTGATAGTCAGCATGAAATGCAAGTAAAAGCATTTGGAAGATTGAGTACCTAAAGCACCACCATCTTTGCCAAGGACAACACCAATGCGGATAAGAGCTAATCTTACATCTTTATTTACTTTGAGGGCTGTTGCTTCCCATTCTCTACATACCTGAAAAGATATGTTGGGGTTTTAAGTATAGATTTACATATAGCAGAATAAACCAAATGGAAAGCAACTATTCAGTAGAAAATACAGGAATTGAATCATGCCTATGTTACCTCAGCCAAGTAGTCATTTCCCGATGGACTGCGCTCGTCAAAAACTTGTGTTTCACTGCTGCCTGAGCATTTTCGAGTGAGGAAAAGAAAAATATATTATGATCCATTCAATTTCTTGTGAGTGAATATTAAAAAACATTATGGTTCATGATCTTTCCAGTTCCACTTTTAAGTTTCGATTATAAAACTAATGACAGTTTTCTTTCTTTTTCTTTTTGCTGGTTAATGTCCTTTTGTAAACATCTGCATGAGAAAAAAAAAAAAAGATTGCTAGCAACCCATCGTATTCCAGGTTAATTGCATAAAAGCACTAAAATTGAATGGAAAGACAATAGGAATATATCAACACAATTCCCAAGTAAAACAAGCAAGCAAATTTCGAGATGACTATTTTAGAGGAAAGGTAAATGAGATGTCATGTGATCAATAGAAACCAACCATAGTAACCAACAGCCGTTGCGCTAACCAGGACAGTAGGCCGAACTCCTTCTGGTGAACCATTTATTAAATCTACAACCTTCAAAATCAGTTATAATGTGGATGAAAAAACAGTAGAGAGAACAGACCCTGTGTTAAGAATAATTAACAAACTCTCCGGAAGAAAGGAAAAAATATAATTGTCTAAGATAGTTACCTTTGAGGTCACTTTGATCCTGCTTTGCTTGATCTCTTTCTTGACCTGCAAGACAACAAGAGTTGATATAAGACCTTTTAAGGTAAATTGCAATTTTTTTTAATCCATAAGAAAAATATGTACCACGTCATAATTGAAGTAAAAGATAAATTGATACTACTAGTGGAGCTGTTTCGGACATGAAATCATGACAAATATATTTTCACCGAATGCTGTTAATCATGTTTATTGTGAACATTGTTCACTTTATTTAATAAAACAGCGCCTTAAGCAGTGTTCTTCCAGTACATGATTATACTAATGTCTGCTTCACCATGTAAGTAATAATGAAAATCGGAACTTGAAATGTACAAGAGCCAGATCTAGTGAGAGGCTGAGCAAACAACTAATGTTTTAACAGCCTGAGAGAAGAAAGCGACATATCCATGTAAAATGTAGAAAACACCTTGATCATTATGCAACTTCTCAAACCAATCGGGCATTTATGGAAAAAAGGGATGCACTAAGAGATGCAGTGAGCATTACAAACCTCAGGTGACCATCTTGTACTAATGGGCAGTCCAGCCAAATTTACAACAGCATTTGAACCTTGAATGCAGTCTTTCCAATCTCGCTCCTCCGCAATCAGAATCCCAGGAAATTCCTTGACTACAGATTTCAGGCAGTAGAAATATTCTTAGAATTAAAACATAAGAAAATAAAATAATCAAAGCAGTACCGGACAACTGTGATAGCTTATCTGAAAATTATGCTTATTTCGGGTGGGAAATGTGAACTTTTTATCAAAAAATCGCAATTTGTTAAAAAATGCAGTACACTAGAAGTATTCATTACCTTCTTACCCGGAAATATTAACTGAGCTTTCGATCTTGAACGCGTCAATACACGAACAGAATGTTTATCTGCGCACAAATTACGTTGTTGTTAAGCAAAATCTAGCTGAGCTCATTTGATCCCCACAAACATCACTCTGACTTAACAATTAAATCTCAACTAATCAGAAGCTAAAATCTAAAAAAAATAAAAATCAACTCCAAAATAAAATTTCAACAATGAAAACAGTGGTTTCACTTAATTTTCACCAGTCAGCTATCTCAGAAAGTTAAGAATTAAATGCTAATTAATTGTCAAGATGATGAATTGAATGACAATTAATCATGAAAAATTACAAGAAGAAGAGAAATGAACCTGCATGCAGTCTTTGCACCAATCTTTTACCAATAAATCCAGTAGCTCCAGTTACTGATACAGTCATCTGATTTCCCAACATCAAAGTCTCCAAGTAATCAAACCTCTCATCTTACATTATATTCGAAGCACAAAATTAATTCATTCAACACTTTATTTATCTAAAAGAACATATCTACCTTCTGGGTTCGGTCAGAGGCACAACACACCCTCAATCTCTTAGTACAACGAATCTGCAACAAAAGATAGCATACACCTTGTATAAGCAAACAAGAAATGTCAATACTTCAAAAACAAAGATGAAAACACAAAGTAGAGTAATTATAGAACTAACTGAAAAGACTTGAGGAATTTGGAGTGAAGAAGTAGAGATAGAGTTGCTCCATGTTAAAGTAGTAGTTACTCTATTTGACACCGACTCCATTTTCACTACAAAAGGCAAACACTTTGCTGTCTCTGTGTCTGCTGCTACAATGATGGGTTTTGGTCCATGAATGAACAAAACTAAAGCTTTTTCAGTTCATTTATCCTCGTGTTTCATTTGGAGCCACAGCAAGTATCACGTCATATCCATCACCCGTTATTGTTTGGGCATCCATTGCCCATAAAATTCCAACAATCTACCCCAAAATTGGCCTATAGCAAAATCAGAGCCAGCAGTCTCCATTCTCCAAGCTACCACGCTCCGAAACACCGGGTCTAAACCGGCTGATGATATATTAAAGAAAGAAATGGCCCTTCAAATTAATCCAGCCAGGGTTGCTGGCGAAAATAAACTGGCCTATCTTGACGTACAATAGATACCAGCTCTTTTTTATAAAATAAGATAAGCTAAAGATCTGGTAGGCCCATTAGGAATTAGAACTCAGGACTTTGCATTGGCCGTTAAAGCCCATTCGTATTACAGAAGACCCTGAGATATGCCCACAAAGAACGCCCAAAACAGCTTGAAAAACTGGACTTTGAATCGGTCATTAAAGCCAATTCGTATTGCAAAAAGAGCTGAGACATGCCCACAGAGGAGGCCCAAGATAATTAGAAAAATTGGACTTTGAATGGACCAGTAAAGCCCATATTTATTACAAAAGGACCCACGGAGGCCCATGCAATGAAAATCCACTAATGAAAATAAAAGCCAGCACCCTTCTTCACTTGACAGAAGAGGATTGTCAGTGAGAAATGGCGACGGTGATGCAGTGGTGCGGCGCAGTAGCGAGGAGGGCGATGGTGGGTGAGAGATCAGCGGTATTTTCAACATCATCAGTATCAAGTGGTGCAGAGATGGCGCCGATCCTTTGTGGAAGAGGGGACAAGAAAACAAAGAGAGGAAAGAGATTTAAAGGAACTTATGGAAACGCGAGGCCAAAGAAGGAAAAGAAGATTGAAAGAATTAAAGATAAAGTTGAGGTGCCCAGGTCCACTCCTTGGCCTCTCCCTTTCAAGCTCATTTAATGAAAATTATAATTTGTTTATTGTTTCTGTGTTCTCTTTTTTAATGACTGAAATGCTCGATGTTATTTGTAGCAGCTGCCCTTTTTTCCTTCTTAGAGTTTCGCGTAGTTAAGAATATGTACATTTGATGTGGGTTCTTAATGAATTTGTGTTTTGTGATGAATTTTGAATAAAACTACTGTTTCCTTTGGGTTTGGTATGTTTTAAAGGGGCATGGATTCCTGTTAATTGGAGATGAATCCTCGTAGTAAACTTGAACGTTGTAATTAAAATTTGCGGTTCTTTATCAGTGATGATGTATGATTGGTTGCCGATGTTTCTTGTCGAGATTGTGGAAGTTCCTGATCAAGGCCAGTTATTTTGTTAATTGTTTTAGAGATAGTTTAAAGTTGCAAAGAGTTTTGTCGAGCTCAAATGTCAAGTCAGTTTAGCCTAGAAAGAAATGAAATGTGGGTTATGTAGGGAACTGTAAAAACTACTGGCCCCAACAAGAAAGTTATCAGGCAACTTAGTTTCTCCTTAAAATGAGTGTAGTGTCTCAAAGATGAAATGGGATAATCTTGGTGATGGTAAATATCAGTTTTTGATACTTCGTAATGCTGATTCCTGTTGGTGTGAAAACTTACGTAACTTAGGTTTGAACTTTTTTGTGATTGGGAGAAAAATTTGACTACAAGAGGGCTATATTGATGTGAGTGGATCTAGAATTCTAGATGTAGTCTGTAGTTGCTGTACGAAACAGAAACTTGGCACCACTGCTTTAGCCTTGATGAATGCAAATTCCCCTTCTTCTTTTTTTTCTTTTTTGCTGCAATTGGCATAGCAAATCCAGTCCTGGCCCTTTGAGTAGAGCAACTCCAATGACGAACTAAACAAGTGTCCATTCCAATTGTAATGGTTAATATATAGTGTTTGCTATCTTCTTTAGGTTCCATTGCAAGCCTAAATCCTGTTTAAATTGACCACCATGATGCTATAATTCAATAGATCGACTTCGTCTTTGTCTCCCTCACCTTGTCAAAGTGGGTTTGAATGAACAATAGAACATAGAAAGAGGAGATAAAGATGGTGACTGGAGAGAATACACATGAGGGAGGTTTAAGACTGGTGATGATGGAACAAGCTGACAAGACATGCGAAGTCTTGACATAACCTTTCCTGATCCCGTTGTTTTTGTGCTTGATAATATAACGAAGACAGGTCTAGGTCTCTGTATTCTGTGTCTATCTCGCAACCATTTCTGTTGGCATCTGTAATAGGATAGAATTGAGACACTGTAATGATGCAACTATCTGAATTAGATTGCCCCTATTCATCTCGCAATAATTATTGATTGATTGTACTTCAAACCACTCCCACAACTTTGTGTGTTGCCAGATGAAGACCCCCGATAAGTATTACAGGCAACATTAGTTCTCAAGATTTGTAGTTTATCGTCTTATTCTAGGACTAGGACCAACTATCACCGAATTAGAACAAGATACATTGAGAGGGATTTTCTGAGAGTCTAACTAAACAAGATTCTGAATGCAATCTGCTTTGCTACCTTTATGAATTCCAGCTTCCTCCTGCGATTGATCTGACAGATTTAGAAATAAGCCGGCTACTATTGCTATCCCCGGTATCAGAAGCTAGAAGCCGAAGAGCAGAGTCAGAATTACAATACAAAATGCCCAATCAGAATAAGCAACGTATCTGCTTGAATGTTTTGCGAGTTTGAATCCACTACAGACTGCAAATAGAGCATTAAAATGGCAGCAATCGACAGAGTTATTCGCAATTTTGTTGCATGTACGGTAGCAGGACCCTTATGCTTCATCTTTCACATTTCCCTCGCTGCCTTGTCATTTATAGGACAGGGCAAGAGAAATAACTGAATCCAGAGGGGCTGATGTAAAGAATGCTTGAGACAGGGGCTGGCTCACATTTCTGCCTAAATAAAATGCACATGCATTTAAAAAGCAAATGCGTATGTCTATCTGACCCAACGGCTAAGCAGATCATGTGTTCTTTACATTTGTTGCTGTGCTGGAAATCGCTTGCCTCCAGTGTGACCCAACAAATTTGAAAGCCATGTTCTCATTTTATCTTTCGTCAAACTTTCGCGAGGTTTACACTCATTTGGTTCTTGTTTGATTGCCAATTTTTTTTCAACATTATGGAGTAATTCTTAAATAAGACTCGTTTTCTGCCATTGCTGGTACAGTTTATATATGATTTCATGGCAGTAGAGGAAAAAACATGACGCTTGCTTCTCATGGAGAGACTCAATAAGCAAGCTTCAAAATAATTCGCTCACTTCGATTCTAATGACTGCATTATTGAGCTTTCATTCCATAACCAGATGCCAGTAACAGAGAGAGGACCAAAGTCCCCTCCATAATCGCACCTGCATTAAATTTATAAACAAAAAAAAAAAAAAAAAGCCTGATCAAAAGCCTTTCCTAGCTCCACTCCTCAACCGCCTGTTAGACCATGCCAAATCTACTATACCTATGGCCAGTTTCAAACCCTCGGTTAATGATAACTTTAACAATATTTACTGGCTTTTCAGGAAGAAATAATCGGCTGTAGACCTATCAGGGTCAGCAGCGCTGATGATTTTCTCCAGATTCAGAGATGAAGTGCTCAGCAGTATTGGAAGGTCATGCGGAGCACTCTCCATCCTAAAAAGGCTCGAGTTCCCACCCAAGAGACGTGGGTGAGAACCACACGCAGGTGTCCACCTCCTGCCCTATGCTTGTCTGTGACAAAATATGGAAAAGACGCATATTAAAAAAAGTTATTATTCACTTGAAGGATTCGTTTTCAATCCAGTTATGCACCATCTCATGAATACTTGGTACTTGCAGGACACAAATATATGTTCAGAGTAAAAAACAAAATACATAACAGTGAAAAATGAGAACCACAACAATGTCCACTATCTGCCTTGATTTGAATTACACAAAGCGGATGCTGGATTTGATTTCTGGAGCAATCATAGATCACCTCAATCTGCACAGGAGACAAAGTTGCAGCTATTGTAAGAACATTATGGCTCCAACTTCACTGTTAGAGGAATGAACTTGACGAGTTCCTGAAGAAGCAACATGCTGGGTAAAAAAACCATTTTCAGGAACACGATAACAGGAGATACTATAGCATCTCCCAATTCATAAGCACAACACAACTAAATGACTGGATAAAATCAAATGCAGGTTGCCCAGCAAGCAAGCCTCATAGATCTCCTTTCAATCTTATAATCACTATGATGCGGAAAATTACAGGAACAATTGCACCAAAATACCAATTTGGGTAACAAAAATGAAGAGGTTACAGCCATCCCAGATTCATTTCATTACCATCAAACCAGATTGGGGAGTGGCAGCTGGGAGTGGGTCAGCAGAGATACAATCTGACATAAGTTTATTGAAAAAGAAATGCAGCCAATAACACAATATGTCAAGCAAATGATTATAGTGCTAACCTTTATTTTTGCATGTGAAAAAAAGAGGTGTTTAGTCATTATCTTCTCGGCCATAGTTATATACTATCTCAATCTGCAACAACACCAAATAATCAGAATGATACTGAAAATAAAAGCACATAAAACATAACTGCCTTGACGAGGTTGGCACCAAATATTCATCAGTAATCAGTGTTATTATCAATTGAATCATAGCAACTATTCACTAAGATGCACGACAAATCTAAAAACATAACAGAGGATTCCTTATGAAAGAAGCACAGATGCCCACAAGAATTACGCATTTTACGAATATAGGTCAACCTAATAAGATGATGCTTAACAATAAGAAGCTCTGATCTTCTTTTACATATACACCCATCCTCCAATATTTTAACACGGCATCCTCCAATATTTTGACACAGCACGTGTTCAGAAGGCTTAACATCTACCAGGGCCAATCACACATATAAATCCACCATGTTAAGTTTGCATATAGAGATTATTGATGCATCTCATATATGACACAGTGAAGGACAATGTTCTTTCTTTTGAAAGCTAAACCACAATGAATGAAGGACAATATTTAAACTATCTAATTTAGCTACTAAACAAGAAAAAGAAATCATTGATCGGGTATCCAAATTCTAACATCCACATATATGGTGCAAATGCATATAACACAAGAAGCCAACAAAAAGGAATTGACTAAAAAGTTCCATGCCATCCCCGAACAAGACAGCGAGTAAGGGCAGGTGAAAAGAAAAGGTAGAACACATAGAATAACGAATTAAATAATTAATCATGTTCGTTACCCCTTCAGGTGGAGTTGGGTTTCGAGTGAACTTGCTGCCGCCAGGAGCCCAAGGAACTGTACACAAATAAGATCAGAGCCTGAGAATGCTACCTATAACCTTAAAAATCATTTCTTCGACAAGAAAACTTCATAAATTCTCAAAACCACATGAATCAATTATGTTTATAAAGACATAACAAGAAAAAAAAAAAGTATCCTATTTAACACCTCCCTCCCTCTTGTATACTCCTATACTTCACAATTCCACTGCATCACACAACATGTCAATGAAATGCTGCCAACTAGAAATGATGTTACTCTTTTTTTCTTCCATTCATAATTTGTTTGAAATTAAAAATCTGTTGAGACCCAAAGTTTGACAAACTGAATTAAGCCGCGGTCAGTCCTTATCACTCTCCTCCCTTACATAATTTAACACCACTCTTAATTCAACCCGACCTTCCCAAAAAACCACAACCCAAACACGGAGTAAAAAAGGATAAGAAAAGGCAGTAAAATGTGAAATAGAAAATAAAAATTAATTTACCAATGTAAGGATCAGGATGGCGCCACTTATTATATTGCGCCTCGCCATCTGCTATCATTCTATCGATTGTATCCGGATCTTCCTATTCCAATTCCAGGAAATAAAATACATAGTAAAAAAATCCTGAATAAATTAACTAATTAAAAAATTATCACCCTAAATCACAGAGCTATACCGCTAAATTAAAATGTCAAAAACATTTTTTTCCAATTAGTTAAGAGAACGAACCACGTGTTTGTTATTCTCGAACCTCGCGCGGAGAAGATCGGCCTGGTTACAGCAGGGAAAAAAAAGGAGAGTTAATTGGTAAGAAAATAGAGCAGTGAGATCTGATTGAGGGATGAGAAATTAGTTACATCTTCGTAAAAGAGGTGGCGATGGACGGCCCAGTTAAGAGTGTCTTTGAGAGCACGGCGGTAGAGGATCCTCACTCTCTCTTTCTGTGCTGCTCTTCGAGCCAAGTAGCCCGCTGCTGCTACGCTCATTTCTTTTCTTTCTCTTGTTTGGATCTCCCTCTCTCTACAGCGTTCTTACTTTCTCACTGCTGAAGCTAGGAGAAAATGCAATGTCATCTAAAAGAAAAGGCAAACGGCATCGTTTCCACTCCATAACCATTTTCGATAAAATTTACTAATATTTGTAACCTAGAAGTCGCCTACTCGCCATCCATTGTTTCGTGGGTCCTGGGCCTAAACCCTTAGAGATTTTTCTAAGCGACCCGGCCCTTCCCGGCACATGAACATATACATTCAAAATATTTTTAATTTTTTATGATCGATCGGTTGACAAAAAAAAAAGTATAAAAGAGATAATTCGATTCGAGTATCCTAAAATATTTATCTCGAATTATTACTAGTGAATTTCTTCTGACATCAACCATAAAGTGATTGATAATATTTTAAGAACTCGATTGGGATTGAAAAAATAAATGGTGGTTTGATATTTTTGAAACAGTGCTCCTCCGTCCC
>Ga0325401_1002685_pt1 | contig 15937 bp, 6 predicted proteins | sample PopdelMetagenome_FD_205666 | JGI IMG/M metagenome (GOLD analysis project Ga0325401, IMG submission 205666) | Populus deltoides microbial communities from Bellville, Georgia, United States - Xylem-PdKOR-R2 | ecosystem: Host-associated > Plants > Phyllosphere > Stem > Wood/Secondary xylem | place...
ATGGAGTAATTTAACTGATCATATAATGAATCAATTTGATATATTAATTTAATCGTTACAGTGTGGGTCAAAGTCGAGCTTGCAGGTTCGAATGGTGGAGGGCGCAAATAACGTTTTGGACAGGTCCAACCGAGAACACGTGGCTCACGTCCTATTTATTGGTTATTTTTTTTAATTTTATTATTTAAAATAGTGTTTTTATTAAATTTTATCTTCATTGATGTTAAATCAATTTTTTTATTGTATAATAAAATAAAAAAATTAATTCAACTCAATATATTTTATAATCGGGGTTGTAAATTTGATAAGTTAATTAGAGTTTAATTTGACTTTTTTTTTTTACTTCGAACTTGTCTAATCGACAAGATAATATCGATCAACTTCCATGTAATTTAATTTAAAACTTGAAAAATATAAAGATTTAGGTCGGGTTTTTTTAAATTTGAGTTGAATAATAATACTTAAAATTTTCATATAATTTAGATATTATTTTTACTTGAGGAATAAACTAGTAAAATTAAAGAGAATTGTGTTTTATTATAGATCTTTCTTGGTAGAAAAGTCATTTACACTCTGACTTGGTAATATTATTTAGGGGAGTTTTAAAACGGATGCCACATTATCAAATAATGGAAAACATTATCGTATCATTAAGAATCATAAACATTTTTTCTCTTTCAATATTTTTATTCTCATTTTCTTTCAACATACTCTTTCTCTATTTAAACCAAGTAAAAATTTGATGGGTTTTCTTGTTAATTAATAAAGGGAGTGAATTAAGAGTTGGATTCGCAAAGGTAAAACGAAGAGTTATAATTAAGCACGATTATGTTAGTGAGAAACTTTTCATCTACTTTAATTGATGTGGCAATTCTTCAATTTTCTTTAACGATGTGACACCAATTTTAGTGGGATTAACTTATTGAAATGTGATTGCATATGATTCTGTGATAGTTTTTATGATTATAATTTTAAAAAAATTATTTTATAAAAAGTATTTTTAGTAGAGGTTAGTTTAATAGTTATATATATTTGGTTAAAATTATGGTTGAAATTAAAATTGAACAAAAAGTATTTTGATGTGTTTGGTTAAAAGAATTCTTTTCAAATTAAAATTATAAAATAATTTTAAAAAATATATATTAATATTGATGGTTTTTAATTTAAATATATTGTTCCATTAAACTATCTACAATTCCATCACGTACGAAATCTATTCGACAAGGACTACAGTTTTCTTGGTTTCTTTAAGCGCGCAACAACATCAGGTTAAATATAATCAGGAACAAAATTGGGATTGCGATTAAATTCTGCAAATGCTACATTATCAAGCAATCTCCTTTTAATTTTTTGAATAAAGCACAATTAAAAATAAAAATAAAAATAAATTTTTTAACTGAATCAGGCCTGATTCAATGCATTTAATTTTAAATCGGACCCGGTCTAACTAGAACAGTAAAAAATAACTTCACTGTTTACATGAATAGTGGAGTCACTACCCCTGCATGGGACATTGATGTGGGGTAAGGGAAGCAACTGAGAGCTGCTTTCTTTAAACTTGAGGTTGAAACACAATTTATATGGTCCTACATTAACAATAAAGCAAGTTTTGTCATTACCAAACATACATACAAATGGTGCAGTTTGCTTTAAAAACTGTTGTAGCCGCATAAATAAATGAACACTTAATTACTGAGGACGGAGAAAATAACATTTAATTATGTTTTAAAAAAAAATTCATGAAAAGTAAATAAATAGTGATATCTTATTAATTATTATTTAAACTCACTTTAAAAAAATTGAGGAAGACTACCTCTTTTTTTTTTTTTTTTTGTAAGGAATTATACAAAGCTTTTGAACAAATCCAGCTCCTCATATATATATATATATATATATATATGATATTGTTGGATTTCTTCATCCATGAACAGTAAACACAAAGTAACAAATATAATACTTACCCCCAACTTGAATTGTGTTTTGTTTATCTCCAGACAACAGTGAAGCGATTTCCAATTCCATTCCATTATGCTGCAATTAATTTGAAGAAATATTATATATAATAATTTTTTTAGTTTATGTGTGATTTTTTTTTTAACTTTAGTTGTGATTATGATATACTTCAAATACCTTTATATTCAATGTCCGTAAAGTTCTATTATAATTAATATAAATACACTAAAGTTAAATAAATGTTGCTAAATGTATAACGAAGGCAATTGCTAGAAATATCATTTCATAACATATACTTACAATAATATTTTACTCAAATTCTGTATAGCTATGGAATGATTAACAAAAAATAAAATAAAATTGAGAGGCAACACTGTTCACTTGAACATTAAACCTCCTGCCCAGATTTTTATTCTTAATTTTTATTTTTTTAAATTGTCTCATTATAGTAGAAATACAAAATTAAAAGATAATTGTTAAACTTTTTTTTCCCTTCCAATTACATCCTTTTACAATCTAATTATATGAAATTAGGCTTCAAATTATAGTTGAAATACAAAATTAAAAGGTAGAGGACTGAAATATAAAACACATAAATCATACATAGCTCACCCCAAAATTTATGATAATATTTATTTTGGTCTAAAAATTTATTTTGTTTATTTTCTAGTTTTTTTAGTTAGAAAGAGAAGAGAGAGAGTTGCTAAAAACGATTAAAAAAAGAGAAAATAATTGGTTGTCGCAATTCCGACAAAACAAATTATCAATCTTAGTGTCAACAGATTCCATTCGACAAGGAGAGTTCAATGACAGCAGGTTTTTCTTTTAAACATTTCTGAAAAGGAGACCGAGTTTCATTTTAATTTATAGGGTTCAATTGATTTTGGTTTTCTTGAGTGATTTTGTGATATTTTGAGTTTAGTAAGTGATTTAAAAGGGCTTTTTATGGTGGTTATCAGGTGTTGTCTGGTGAAAATAGGTTGAAAAATAAATTTTTAATAAAAAAACCTGACCTCACAATTCCTCGACCACCACAGTGATGCTCGGATTCTAAGCTGGGCAGTAACAGGCAACCCATTGCCTGTTTCTTTGTTTTTCTTTTTTAAAAAATGTCATTCATCCTTTATAATAAGAAAAAAAAATGGCCAAGAAGTGTGAGCTTGACCTAGGCCCACTTGCCTAGGCTAAAGATGGTTAAAAATGTTTTTTTGACTCCACATAGAAAATATAATATAAACTTGGATAGTAAAAACATATTGTAAAATCATAAAATCACAAATAATATTTTTTTCATACATGGTTCATGTAAACAATAAGCTATTCAATCAACAAAGATGTGGTGTACTTGTTCATGCATGATAAAATTCTACCAAGCAAGATCCAAGGAAAAAAGTCGGAAGTGGTTGGTAAGGCTCTGCATCTAAGGAAAAATATTGAAAATAATTGTGTTCACAACTATGCTTCCTTGTTGGCTAACAACAGTTTCAATTCTTCCTCCAAACGCATGACTATCTGTAATGATAGTTTTCACTTATCTGATGTCTTCTTCCTTGTTGAAAACACATCATTTTTAGATGTTGTTATAATTTCTTTTAAATATTGTTATACTTTTATAAGTTTCAGATATTATTTGTTACACACCTTGAATCTCAACAAATAGATCGATAAGGAATTGTAGGCTCTATACGAACTAAAAAGAATGACTCAAACAATTTAAAGTCATACCTTTTCTTTTAATCTTGAATTCTGGTTTCTTGTTAGATCATGTCTTAAACAAGTTATAAGATTTTCTATAGAGAAATCATAATGTTGTAAACTTGTTGAAATTAATATGGTATTAGACATAAGCACATAATGGATCATACTTTAGAGTATCACTTATCACTCTTGTTTGTAAAGATATCTTTATGGAATATGAATTTCAAAGTCCTCTCCTATAATAATTTTTTTATTATTTGTTACGAAGGGTTTAAGCAACACTATATTTTATTTATCCTTGCACTATTGATTGAAGAAAGAATTCATGGATATAAGCACTTGTGAGGCTCATGTGTTAGTGAGTAAACACAAGATTATGAAGCGATAAAGACAAGAATTTGGAACTTGGAATTGTCGTAAAATCATAAAATCATGGTTTTACTAGATTTTATCGATTTTACACCATTTCAGTCTGATTTTATTATTTTTAATTTTTACATGATTTTGCACAATAAGTACATGTTGACTTCTAAAATAATATGATTTTATGAGTTAAGTGTGATTTTAACAACCTTGCATAGGCTTTTTTAAGGATCTAACACATTAGGCATCTCAGGCTCGAGCGTTTAGTCTGATTTTTTAAAAAACCTTTAACATTGGGTTTTTGATGAATGTTTTTATTGTTTTTTTTTTTTTTGCTCAATATCATCTTTAATATGTATTTGATTTTGAATTGGTCTTTATTTTTATCAAATAACTAAAATAAAAAATGTTTTTGCACCCATTACTTGGGACATAGATTTGACAAGTTAGAATGGGTTGACCAAAATCGATCAAATATGTCATTGTCTCAATGTTAAAAAAATATGTCAGCTGTAATGCTTTTTTTTTAAGTCAAATCATTTTTTACTGGACATTTAGGTTGCTTTTGAACCCATATATATAGTCTTTTTTGTCATTTTTTTTGTCCTTCAATTTTTTTTCTTTGGATGTGATAAGTCGATTAGGTCATATTAGAAATGACATAAAATTATTTTATGAAGTAAAAAATAAAGTTTATTTTTTCAGAATTGCTTTGTAAAGAGTTGTCGAAAAAATCAAATCTTTCTGATTTTAGGTAGATCCATGAGATAATGCAAGGCTATGAGTGTTTATTTGCAAGTATATAAGGCAAAAAAGAAAAAGGAAGAACATATAAAGAGAATCTTTGGTGAAAACTTCATTTTATTGATCTGATAAAAACTCGTACACTTATACATAATACTTCTTTACAGAATTAAAATTTATAGATATAGACAAATCTTCTCCATCCATTATAGTTAGTATAAGTGTTATTCCTGAGAAAATTTTCTTTACCTCATGTATATCCTTATAGTTTGGTACTCATTTACTTTGATTTTCTTTTAGTAATGGCATAATAGTTTTCAATACCAATTCTCCTTCTTCAAACTCTCTTGAGCAAAATTTCTTATTATATGTCTTATCCATCCTTTTCTAGTATAAAAAATAGTGACAAGTTACATCTAACCTTTTTTTTATTGATCATGTTCAGTTGCTCATACTATATTTTAGCATATTCTGACTCTTCTAATTATATTTTTATCAAAACTCTTAAAGAGGGAATTTCTACTTAAAGAGGCATTATTGTGTTTATCCCATATACATGTGAACATGGTGTAGATCTAGTAAATGTCTTTAACGCATTATGATATGCATAAAGAGCATAGAAAAACATCCCACACTGGTTTTTACATATAATTATCATCTTTTAGACAATGTTCTTGTTGGCATTCTCTACAATATCATTGATTTTTGGCATGTATGGGTTGACTAAAGTGTTTAATCTTTCTCAGATAACCTTATAATCATCTTTCCATTAAAGTTCTAGGTATTGTCTATTACTATAGTTTTTGGTGAGTCGTGTTGATATATTAGCTCATTTTCAACAAACTTGTTGACCATATTCTTGGTTACATCTGCATAAGAAGAGGCATCTACCCATTTTATAAAGTAATCAATTACTATCAGGATGAATCAATGCCACTATCTTCTTTTAGGTTAATTAGTCCAATGACATCAAATTCCCTTATTAAAATAGTCATGGTGACATCATGTTGAATAAAAGTGTTGGGAGTACATAAATCTTATTATTGTATACTAATATTTATAGCATCTTTTAACAACATGTTCTATGCAATCTCTTTCCATGGTCATCTAAAACATTTAAGTCTTTGTATTTCTCTAGCAATTATATGCCATTTTGCATGAGTGACACAAATCCCTTCATGGACTTCTTACAATGCTCTATTAGCTTCTTTCTTATTAAAACATCTTAGCAAGGTCTTATTCAATGACCTATTTTACAAGATCTCTCCATCTAGATAGTATTCCATTGTCATCAATCTTAAGGTTTTTCTATCTATCTTAGATGCCTATAGTGGGTACTCTCAGTAGGACAAACTATTTAATGGCATGATACTATAATTTCATGTCTATTCTTCCTCAACTAAGAAACGATAAGCTAGAGAATATTTTTTTTATCTTTATACAAATTGATTGTACCTTAATCTCACAATCAATTTTAGCCATATAAACCAATGTTGGTAAAGCCCTTACAAATTGGATCTTCTCTTGGCCCAAATGTGTGAATGTTATTTCCTCAAATTTATTTGATACGGTATCAGATTTTAATCTTTAGTTTATCATTCACCTTTTACCTAGTAGATGATTAACATTAAATCTTCGTATGCATCTAGCTTCTTAACTTAAATTTCCAAAATAACCTCCAGCCAGTGAATACATGCCTTATATTTAGCTCTATTGTTAGAGTAATCAAGGTGTAACTTGATTGAGATGGGGTATTGTCTTGTACATAGAGAGATTATCATTGTATTAGTATCATTCATAGACATATTTATTGTATTGTTAAAGTACATTGTCCACTATTCATCTTCTATTACCATAACATCCTTATATGAAAATAACATTTAATGTCTCATAGTCAATAATAACATTGTCTACAAGATGATCAACAACCTTTGTTTTTTAGTCATGTAGACAATTTCATATTCTTCTAGAATCATCATGCTGATCTAGTAAGCAGCCCATAATTACTTTAATCACCGTCAAGTATAAGAAAAAGGACTTTTGAGGCACATGTGGTACTAAAAGATGTGTATTTAAGATGAAGAAACGCAATCTTTGATAGATCATTCACAAATAAAATATATCCATTGTTATTCTTTTTTTAGCCTAAAATATGTTTTTTTTTATAATAACTCATACTAGGATCACCCCTCATATTGGAACAAGTTTTGGAAATTCTTTAAATAAAAAAAATAAAAATTGTTAGAAGGACAAAAATTCTTACAAAAGAGAGTAATAAAAAAATATAAGCTCTTTAAAGTGTTCTAATGATGGGACAAAGCCCATAAACATAGGCAAAATATCAAGTGAGATCAATTATTAAAATATCAAAATCGAGGTAATAGGCCTAAAAGATCACAATAGATAAACAAGTGATCCCATGTTTATATATCCCTACACACTTTTTGAGCCTTATGCTATTTTGTTTTTCATAAATATAAAACTTAGCCTACATTACATGTTTTTAAAGACCCTTTTTAATCAAGGACAATTTATTTATGTTGATAAATAACGGTCTCTAGAAATAGATAAAAATATTTTTCAAAAGAAATCATAATCTATTTGCATGTTGCATATCATTGTTTATGACATTAAATAATGAATTTTCACCAATAAATAGAAAATCCACATAGCAAAAAGTAATGTTTTATTCTTTTCAAGAAAGTCAAAACTATTATTTCAGAACCTAAAATTTGTTATTGGAGAATCAATTTGAGACATTCATATACAAACTTTTAGGGTAAATGTTCTTTTTTACAATTTCAACCAACAACTATTTCATAATATATCTATATCCATGTTTGCATCTTAGCACTTAAATGACATGTTTTAGACTTTAGACCAAAGAAATTGAAGAACCTATTTGTTGAAAAAACTTTCAAATTTACATCTTAATTATTTCATTTCAATAATATGACCTATATTGATACAATTATTATAATTTACGGTTTAGTCCCAAAACATAAAACATGATATTTTACAACAAAATTTTATCCTTAATTGAATTTGCAAAGTTCTTGAAAAAAATGATCATAATGCATGTGTGCCTTAGACGACTACTAGGGAGATGAGCACAATTAAAATATTTAAGGGCAACTTTGATTGAAAGATTTCTTGTGATGACAATAGTCAACTAATGTTTTAAAAAATTTCATTATAAGATGAGTGATAAAGAACAACCTCTTTATGGTGGTATGAAAAGTAAGTATTAATGAACAAATATCTTTTTATTGCACTTGAGGGAAATAACATGAAAAACCAATATGGGCCAAGTTAAGATGATGCATTAATCATACCTATTTAGTGGTCAAAAACGAAGAACAAAGAAAGACAAACTCATGATGAGCCTAAAAGTTGTTTATGTCACTTAAATAATTGAAACAAGTTAGTGACTAAATTCATAGACACTTCAAGGACCAAAGATCTTTAAAGATGCAAATGATATAAAAAAGAAAGACTGAACTTTAAAAATATACAATTTGTGTTTTCCCTCAACTATAGACAGTATCACTCAAAGATAAGATCAGAATCAGTTGTTACATACAAGACGATGTCAAAAAAATAAGGTAAATAACTAGTTTAAGTCGATCTCTACGATCAGGACATCTTTGACCATATCTCATTGCTAGGTAATTCAAACTAAATTCTTCAATAGAGACCATTTTTAAATTCCATGTCAAGGTTAGCAACCTAAAATTTTGGACCTATTTTAAAATTTTTTACATTAAGGTTGGTCACCTAACACTTTAGATTTATTTAAATTCCATTTTAAATTATATACTGAGGTTGGTCACCTAAGAATCTAAACCCATAAAAAATATCAAGATTGGTCCCAACAATTTGGACCTTAAATTTCATGTCAAAGTTGATCATCTAATAATTTAGATCAATTTTTAAATTTTATATCAAGGTTCGTCACTTAATAATTTGAACTCATTTTTAAATTTTATTTCTAAGTTAATCATATGATAATTTAAACCTATTTTTTAATTTCATATCAAGGTTGATGTTCTAACAAATGACATATATTTTTAAATTTTATATTGAGGTTGATCACCTGGTAATTAGACCCATTTTTAAATTTCATGTTGATATTAATCACTTAGTAATTTGGACTCATTTTTAAATTTCATACTCAGGTTGGTCATCTAATAACTTGAACTTATTCTTAAATTTCATGTTGAGGTTGATCACTTATTTTGATCTATTTTAATTTTTTATTTCAAGGTTGGTCACTTAACAATTTGAGCTCATTTAAATTTCATTTTGAGGTTCGTTTCTATTTCTAAATTTTCATTTCAAGGTTGATCATCTAACAATTTGAACCCATTTAGATTTCATTTCGAGGTTGATCAACTAACAATTTGGATTTATTTTAAAATTTTATTTTGAGGTTGGTCATCTAATAATTTTAACCCAATTTTAAATTTCATATCAAGATTCGTCACATAACAATTTAGACCCATGTAAATTTTATTTTTTAGGTTGATCACGTAACAATTTGAACCTATTAAATTCCTTACAGATTTCATATTAAGGTTGTTCACCTAATAATTTAGATCCATTTAGATTTCATGTTGTGTTATGTTTCTTTTCTTTATAAACTTATTATACAAAGTTAAAGGAAAAAGAATTCTCCAATGTCTTGATATCACAAGTAATGTAAAGAGAGGATAATTATCATAACCTATTTTGACCCCCTGGTTTTATAATGTATGGTCAAAATAAATAAATAAATAAATATAATAAAAAGACTATTTGGGAGTGAAAATGACATGCAAGAAAAAAGTTGACAAAGTTAGGAATCAAATAATATAATATAATAAAGGAAAAAATAATAAAATATTATAGGAATTAATATTTATAAAAATAGAGAGATTTTGAACTTAAGGAGAATGTTACATTATTTTTAAAAAGGAAGTGAAAAGATCTAGCCCTATCTAATAATGGAAGTTTTGACTTTTTTGAATTCTTGCAAAGGAAAAATAAAATACGGTAGTTATTGAAAAATTAAAAATGTTTTGTGCATTTAAAATAAAATTTTCACTAAATAAGAAATAATCTTTAATTAATTTTTTTATTCATTAATTCATTATTTATTTTGACATTATAAATATGGAAAAAAAAAATAAAAGGCATTGACCTCTTTAGCAAAAACATCTGCCATAAAAAAAACTTTGCCTTTTGCTAAATTACCTAACTTATATGTATACAAAAAAAAAAGAAGAAGGTTTCTTTCTTTCTCATTTTCTAAACCCTAAATGCCAACAATAATCTACATTTCTCTTTCGTAACTCTAGTAACCATTGCATTTTCTCCTCTCTCTCACATATTTCCCAAGCTATACATCATCGATCATCAACCTCATAACAACGTGTTAACCTCTGCAATATAAACTTTCTTTCTTCTAACCACTGTAACAAAATCATGGACACCACACCGTAATTACCATTACTATCTTTATCTCTTTCATTCTTATTAGCTACTATCAAATCTAGTAACAACATTGATTGAGCCTCAATTCTCTCTTCTCCTCGAACCAAAATCTTAACCCCACAACATCATCAAACCATACTAAATTTTTTAGCTCCATAACAATACAGGCCTTCATCATTTCTCAGCCTTTCATCCCCTATCAACCAAAACACAATTTTAAAGACAACACAATCTCAAAAATATATATAAGGCTCTTTCAATTTAGAAAATCTTAAATGAATTGGAATTATTGTTATATACCCCATGAAAATACCATTGACATATTGGTTCATGCTTACATTGTAACTATGCATAAGTTGTGGTTAAGCATTACACATTGTATTGTAATGAATTTTTTACATGTCATCGCTTAACTACATTAATTAAAGCTTTGGTTTGGAATATTTATCCAACCCCCAACTCAGTAGTTAAGTTTGAATTTATATGACTTCAAGCCCAATCAAAGCTTATCATATGAGCAAAACCACTAGCGTCCTCAAATTTAGAAATAGAAGGTCTTATTATTTGGTTTATTGGCTTAGCTTGCTTATTTTCCTCAACTACATCATTGACATGACAATTATCTTCCTCAACTATATAATTGGCACGACAGTCATCTTCCTCATCACTCAGTTTAGATTTGTCATAACAATATAGAGTCATTACCATACTTAACTGTGATTTCACATGCATAATTTCTTGAGTCAATGTTAGATTTATCGCATCACCACCTATCCTAGACAGACCTGTTGCCTATGATAATTATGTGGTTTTTTAATTATAATTTGAGATCCATGTCAACTCCAAACTTGAGGAGTTTTCTTATTTAGGTATACTATTCAAGTAAAGCTCTAACATATACAACCTATTTGAGGTGATAAACCCAATCATTTTATTGAAACTCACATAACTGGTAATGGGCACAACGACATAACATTTCATATAGCCCCCACCTTATTAATTTAATATACACTGTAACCAATCGGTTAATTACACGTAATATTATTATATTCATGTAAATATATATTTATTATTAATAAAATCTTAATTTATATTTAATATTCATATAATATTATATTAATGAATTTATAGTAAAGATAAAGTTCATAGGACAAAAATGCTTTGCAAAGAGAATTATAAAATTGTTATAATTATGAGATTTCCATTACATCAAATCATTATTCCTAAAATGTTCCTAGTCGATGCTTTTTTAAATATTGGACATTCATTAGAGCCATAAAGACTAATACATATTATGTTTTTTTAGTTATGAAATGAAACAATTGTTCTCATAAGTTGAGGTATAAAAGACACCTAGAACTAATATGTAAGTGTTTATCATAAGATATGTATACTGAACTGATCTGCATGAGAATTTCATGTGAAGAGATCACTTATATCTATAGAAAGACTCATGTGATGATTGTGTTAGTGATCTTTATACTTGAGATCACTAAGTCATCTTATATAGAGAATGTTATGCTTTAATCTTGTTACATATTATCTTAATCAAGGTAAGTATTGACTGAGAAATACTTAGCTAAGGTAGAATGAGATTTGAAAAGAGTTTCAAATCTTATTCAGATAATCAATGACTATTATGTAGAAAACAAACATGATTTATTATGACTAACATACTCCATGCTTTAATATTAAATCAAAATATTATTGATGAAATAATATTAATTATACTGAAAAACTAGTCACTGAAAGGTTAAGTCAAACCACTAATGACTTTTTTAATATTTGAGGGATTATGACACATTGCTAAATGATACATCTGATCTTCAAATATAAATTAATCAATTATTGAATTAATAATAAATTAAATTATTTAATTTATTTAATTAGAATTAGAATTTATATTTAGGTTAACATATTAGAAACTTAATGGGTCACACATATTAAGAACCATTAGTTAGAAATTAAACTAAGATGATTTAATTAAGTATGACTTGATTACAAAATATATTTTAGAACTTAAGGATTAGAATATAATTGATACATGGATTATTTTTCTAAACCTAGAAAAATCAAATAAGGAATTTATTGAGTTCATTTCTAAAATTGACCTGAATTAATATATGGATATTATTCAGAGGGCAAATTGATATTTTGCCAATTTAAAAAGTTTTTCAAATTTTTCTATAAATAGTAAGTCATGCCTCTTATTTTAAGTGAAAAAAAAAAGAGTGGTTATTTGTCACATAGAAAACTACATAAACACAATATTATAGCTAGCAATTTAGGTATAGCAATCCCTCTCTTATAAATAGAAATTTAGAAGACTTCTCACATGTGGTTTGTGTGGATTGTCGTTAGAGGCTGGACAATTGGACGACTTATGGTTTATAACAACCTATCCTTTAAGGAATTATTCAAAGCCGAAGAAGATCAGATATTCAGGTAACAAATCCCTAAACAATTCTAGATCTATCTAACAAGAGCTTAGAGAATTCTGAATAATTTTGTGTCATAGTTTTTGTTGCGTGTATGATATTCGAAAACCCAACACACTCAAAATTCTCGAAATAATGTCAACATCAAATTTAGATAAATCTCACCCAATCTTTCGACATACTATATTTTTAAGCTCGTCAAATAAATTGTTTAATCTCAAACTACATAACTTGGTACTTCCTCTATGGTAATTAAGTGATACTGTTATCGGTATTGACAATTGTACCACTACAATAACATAATATTTCTATTATAAAAGACATATTCTATGAAAATCACAACAAAATACAATGCTAATTTATCAATATAGCAAATTAATTGAGTTACAATACAAGTGATACATTAAAAAACCCTAAATTAATAAAAACCATAAACTAAACCCTAACCCTAACTTAATCAAAGTAATATATCCATTGATTTCTCTCACTAGATAATGTAATTTATACATTTAATTGACTAATTTTATATCTAATTAAAATAAATTATAGTTAATTTAGACAGAATCAATAAAAAAACCTAAACTAAATCCTAACCCTAAAAATGCATAAATTAGCCAAGCAAAATAACAAATTAACAGAGGGGGAAAATGAATTGGTTAAATAGAGCTCCTATAAGTAGTGGCAATGGTGGCAGCGAGGGACAGAGTTTGTTTTTTGCAGTGAAGAGAGAGATCAAATGGGCTGAGCTTCGACTAATAATGGAAGGAGGGAGAAGAAATGGGAAGCAAGAAGTAAAAAAAAAAAAAAGAAAAGAAAAGAAAAGGGGAAGAGAAAAAGGGGAGATGGGTTATGAAATTTGGAATTGGACAGTTGTGCGTGTGCTGCTACATGCACTGCTAATGGTGGATCTTATAGAACATGTGTATTTTTATAGGACATGCACGACTATGTGCTAGTTTATCAAATATCCTGCGGGCACTGTGTGTGTTGACGAGGGAAAAAACTGAATGCTTGTGCACATTTGTTTGTTTGCACTGCACAACAAGCATGGAATATCTATAGATTTTGTACAGCGTGCCTTTTTCTTTTTTCTTTGGTCCAGATACAAACCCACCACCACTCCACCTATTTTTGGCATGATTATCTTGGGTTGCTGTGCTAATCATCTTTGTATATCATTTCAAAAGATACATATATATATATATATATATATATATATATATATATATATATATATATATATATATATATATAGATTCATGTTATAAATTTATTTTTTTAATTAAAAACTTGCTTTTGTATGAAAAATGAATGATAACAAATTTTGTGATATATTTACTATTTTTATAAAAGATAAATAAAATTTGAGCATTCTTGTAACAACGAAAATTTTCATGACTTAATTTTTTACCCTTTATTTTTGTATATTTTAAAAAATAATAAAAAAATCATTTTAGTAGTTTTAGTTAATTTTAACCGTTTCATTATTTTCTTCGATTTTTATGTGTTATAAAATATGAAAAATCATTAAAAATCATTAAATAAATATAAAAAATAGCTGAATTTTAAAATTCGATCGATAATGAAGTACCGCAAGAAAAAATAAAGTTTGAGAATATTTTTGGGCCATGACTGAGGTTTGTATTAAAAAGTGATTTGACAAAAAAATTAAAAAACTAAACTGATTTAATTTAACTAAGAATAAAAAAAGTTAAAGAATAATATTAAAACAAATAGGCAGATAAGTTACTCCTGGATTGGCTTTAGATTGTTTTTAGTTCGAAGAATAAAATCAAGTTAATTCCATCCGCTAGGAGTCGTGGTCTTAGTAAAGTGCTTCCTCGACATTGACAATTGGAATAATTACTTCTCGTTGTTAACAAACCTCTAAGTGGTCTTTTGGTCTTTCTGGGAAATACGTGATCGTGCTATTTTGGTGGCCTTCCTTTTTATTTCATACTTGCAAGTATAACGGTAGTTCATTATCTTGAATAAAAATAGCAAGTATTCTTAAGAAATAAATAAACTTTACGGTCAATTCTTAAAAAAAAAAAAAAATTAGCATTTCTGTATGTTCTCTCATTGCTGGAAAAAAAAAATTGTCTTTCTAGATGTTTGTTTACGGAAAAAGAAAAGAAAAATTATTTTTATTTTTTTAGCATTAGATGAAAACATAAATTGTTTTAGCATAAAAATCCAAAAATCTTTACTTTGCCTTAGATTTTGCATAAAAATATTTTTGTGCTTTTAAAAAATATATATATATTTATTCATGCATATTTAGATTAATAATAAATTCATTACATCCATCAAAACTTAATTAAAATTAAAATATCCAAGGTATTCGGATTTTAAAAATTCAATTATCATCATTAATCATCAATATGAGTCCAAAACTTATTTCTCACCATCTTTATGGGTCTTAAGCCCAACTCTTGTTATCGCTGCGGGTCCAATGCTCATGCTTAAGAACTTCAATGTAATATCTTTTTTGTAGGGATAAATGTTATTTTTTTGTTTTTTTTTGTAAGGATCGATGTCAAAGTCATGCAAAAGAAAAATCTTATTTTTAAACGATTAATAAAATTTTTTTGTAAATTACCACACCGACGAGTTTTCTATGTTCAATGACCAACATCAAATAAACTAAAAATTATTAGGATATTTAAGGGCAATCAAAAAAGATAAATTTATGAGAAAACACACGGAAAAAATAATCTTTCGTAAGAAATGATGTTGTAAGTGTTACATCATTCTTTCCTTAAATATAACTAACCCTCTATTTAAATATATGGAATTAGTGTTAATTTTTAAGATTCTTAATTTTTTATAATTACTAAATAACTACTCTAATTTTTCACTATATATATTTTGAATCCGTGCCATGATATCTGCAAAAGTGTGACAACAATTATACAAACAGCTAAAAAAATCTAAGAATTTCATATTCTGAGGAGTTATAATTATCCAATACAGTACATTTAAGAACAAATTACCATATGTAATAATGCATTGCAATAAGTAATAAAAATTCTACATAATTACCATATGTAATAATGCATTGCAAAAAATAGATATAACTACAAGTGAGAAATTCTATATAAAAATATTTTTATTATTTTTTATATATTATAAATTTTATTTTATTTTATATTTATTTTTTAAATAAATTTAAAAAATAACTAATAAAATATTACTAATTAATCCTTGAAGCATGCAAAACTTTCTTACCCGTAAAAAGGAAATGATGCTTTGCCTTTTATCTT
>Ga0325401_1002688_pt1 | contig 15936 bp, 10 predicted proteins | sample PopdelMetagenome_FD_205666 | JGI IMG/M metagenome (GOLD analysis project Ga0325401, IMG submission 205666) | Populus deltoides microbial communities from Bellville, Georgia, United States - Xylem-PdKOR-R2 | ecosystem: Host-associated > Plants > Phyllosphere > Stem > Wood/Secondary xylem | place...
CCTCACCTGCCTAACGAACGACGGCGGATAAATCGCCCTTGGAACCTACGTGGCTAACATGCGCCCAGGGCGAAGCCGGCGGCATCACAAGGACCCAGAAGCCGACGTTGCCGAGCCGTTTCTTCCACCCCTATTTCGGTCATTCATTAATCCCGGCAGCACACCGTTGTGGTCGGTAAACACCTTCCGCCGAGGCGCGAAGCCGTTCACGACGGGCTCGGCAGCCACACTCATCAGGGGAGGCCGACGCCAGCCTCTTGAGCGGGATTCGCCTCGGGCCTCGAAGCAAAAAGCAAGTACCGCGTTGTTGTGCAACTGTAATGTTGATCGGAACAAGAGCATCATTGCCATGCCTCATCAATGAATGCTTGCTGGAGGAAGGCGATCAGAGCGGCTGCCGCTCGGTCAGGAGCAGCGCCGGGGAAGACGGCCCAGATCGCCAGATCATGAGGTGCTTGCCAGTCTGCGAGCACCGGCACCAGCGCTCCATCAGCAAGCAGCCTTCCCACATCCCAAAAGGAGCGGAGCGCGATGCCGACGCCGGTGACGGCGAGCTCCCGCACCGCCTCGCTGGAATTAGTCTGAACATGGCTCGACCCGTCGACCAGCCTGATCTCACCGGCTTGCTGCAATCGCCAAGGAAGCTGCCCGTTGGCTGCGAGCAGCTGATGCGCCGTCAGCTCCTCCAACGTCGCCGGCACCCCCCGTCGCTTTAGGTAAGCGGGGCTGGCGCAGAGCAACCGCGGATTGGAGGCAAGCCGTACCGCACTCAGTCCTGCGGGCACCGATGCCGCGATGCGGATCGCGAGGTGGACGCGGGCCGGCATGAACTCGACGAAGCCGTCATCGAGGTCGACCGCCAGCTCGATGCCCGGATACCGATCGAGGAATGCGTGGAGCCGGGGCAGGATGTGGAGCCGACCGAAAGAGGTGGGCACCGTCACCCGCAGTGGCCCGGAGATGTCGCCGCCAGCGCCGGTCAGCCGGTCACGGGCGGCGGACAGGTCCGCCAGGATCGCGATCAGATCGGCATGGAACCGCTCACCCGCGGCGGTGGGTGCGAGGCGGCGGGTGGTTCGAAGGATCAGGGGTGTGCCCAGCCGGCGTTCGAGCCGCGCCAGGCGCTTGGACACGGTCGCCGGCGTCGTACCGGACGCGCGCGCGGCGGCCGACATGCTGCCCAGTTCGATGATGCGGACGAACAACAGGTAATCGGGATCCATTGTTTCCAGTCCGGAACAGCTGCTTGGCCGCTCATGCGTCTACCGATTGATAAGCTGGCGCGATACGGTGACCAGATCGAGGAGAGGGACATGGTAGAAACCTATCAGCCGCGGGCCGGGCTGAGCGTCGCGAGCGCGCTAGCCGAGTTCATCGAACAGCGCGCATTGCCGGGATCGGGCACCGATGCCGGCCAGTTCTGGCCAGGCGTGCGCGCCCTCCTGGAGCGGTTCGCGCCGGAGAACTTGCGATTGCTGGCGGTGCGCGCGTCGATGCAGGCACGCATCGACGCATGGCACGCCGGTGGCGGCGGGGACCAGATCGCCTTTCTGCGCGACATCGGCTACCTTGTCCCCGAACCCGCCCCTTTTGCGATCACATCGGCGCGCGTCGATCCCGAGGTGGCGGAACGCGCCGGGCCGCAGCTTGTAGTGCCGATCCTGAATGCACGTTTCCTTCTCAACGCGGCGAACGCGCGCTGGGGCAGTCTGTACGATGCGCTGTACGGCACCGACGTCCTGCCCGGCGAACCGGCGCCGGGCGGTTACGACGTCAGCCGCGGGAGGGCGGTGATCGCCCGCGCGCGCGCCTTCCTGGACGAGGCCGTCCCGCTGGCCGACGGTTCGTGGCGCGAATGGGACGGCGCGGCGCCCGTCCTACGCAATCCGGGGCAGCTGGTCGGTTCGGCCGATGGACGCTGGCTGCTCCGCCACCATGGTCTTCACATCGAGCTGGTGATCGACCGCTCCCATCCGATCGGGCGCGACGACCCCGCAGGGTTGGCTGACATCGTCCTCGAATCCGCACTGACCACGATCGCCGACCTGGAGGACTCCATCGCCGCGGTCGATGCTGCCGACAAAGTTATGGCGTATGCCAACTGGCTCAGCCTGATCGACGGGTCGCTGGAGGCGCGGTTCGACAAGGGCGGACGCACCGTCACCCGCCGGCTCGCGGCCGACCGCACCTATCGCGCTTTCGACGGTTCGACCTTTACGCTGCCCGGACGGAGCCTTATGTTCGTCCGCAACGTCGGCCACCTGATGACGACGCCCGCTCTGCTGATGCCCGATGGCGCGCAAGCCCCTGAAGGTATGGTGGACGCGATCGTCACGGCCCTGATCGCCGCGCGCGATGTTCGCCGACCACCGGCGGAGCGCCGCAACAGCCGCGCGGGATCGATCTACATCGTCAAGCCAAAGATGCACGGGCCAGAGGAGGTGGCGTTCACCGATCGCCTGTTCGACGCGGTGGAGGACCTGCTGGCGCTGGAACGCCACACGATCAAGGTCGGCGTCATGGACGAGGAACGGCGTACCAGTGCCAACCTGGCCGCATGCATTCATGCGGTGAAGGACCGGATCGTGTTCATCAATACGGGGTTCCTGGACCGAACCGGCGACGAGATGCAGACCGGAATGCGCGCCGGCCCGATGGTGCGCAAGGGTGCGATGAAAGCATCGTCCTGGATCGCGGCGTACGAAGATCGCAACGTCCAGATCGGGCTTGCCTGTGGCTTCGCAGGGCGCGCGCAGATCGGAAAGGGGATGTGGGCCGCGCCCGACCGGATGGCCGACATGCTGCGGGAGAAGGTGGCGCACCCGGCCAGCGGCGCCACCACTGCCTGGGTGCCCAGTCCGACCGCGGCGACGCTTCACGCCCTGCACTACCACCAGATCGATGTCGCAGACCGCCAGCGTGAGCGCGCGTCCGAGCCGGTGGCGCCGTTGGACGCGCTGCTCACCCTGCCGCTCGCGACGGGGCGCAACTGGCGTGCCGACGAGGTGCGCGAGGAGCTCGACAACAATGCGCAGGGCATCCTGGGTTATGTATCCCGCTGGGTGGAGCAAGGCGTCGGTTGTTCCAAGGTCCCCGATATCCACGATGTTGGCCTGATGGAGGACCGCGCGACGCTGCGGATCTCGTCGCAGCACCTGGCCAACTGGCTGCTCCACGGCGTCGCCACGGCGGAGGAGGTGGAGGCGGCGCTGCGCCGCATGGCTGCCAAGGTCGACGCGCAGAATGCGGGCGACCCCGGTTACCGGCCGATGGCGGGACGCGAGGAGGAAAGCCTAGCCTTCCAGGCCGCGCGCGCGCTAGTTTTCGAGGGGCTGACCCAGCCAAATGGGTATACCGAGCCGCTGCTGCACCACTTCCGTGCGCTCGCCAAGGCGGAGGGGACGGCATGATCCGCGCCGTTGTGGGAACCCTGCTCGTGCTGCTCCCCGCCGCTGCGCCAGGCCAGGACTCGGCGATCCACCGCCAGCCGCTAGAAAGTACCGACTGGCCGGCAGGCCTCGCCACCCGGCTGGTCGCGACCACCATCGACGCGGGCGGGCTGGTCGCCGCTCATCGCCACCCCGGACTCGAGGTCGCTTACGTCGCCAAAGGCGGGGTGACCGTGACGATCGACGACGCGCCGCCGCGCCATGTGACGGTAGGCAGCTCGTTTCAGGTCCCGCCACGCACCCGGCACAGCGTCCTGGCCGATCGTGCAGGCGCCGCGCTGGTAGTGTCGACCTATATCATCGAAGCGGGCAAGCCGATCGCGACGCCGGCGCCGTGAGCGACCGTACCTCGCCGGTGCGTACGCGGCTGCGGGCGCTGTTCGATGTCGCCTGCGCCGCGGTCTCGCCTGCGAGGTGCATGCCGCCGACGCTGCCGCCGCTCCCGCCGGGCGGGCGTCGCGTGGTGATCGCGGCTGGCAAGGCAGCGGCTTCGATGATGCAGGTGGCGCAGGCGTGCGCCACTGAGCCGATCAAGGGGCTGGTCGTCACCCGGCGCGACCATCTACCGCCCCGCTGGCCCTTCGGAGGCGCGGGCTTCGAGGTTATCGAGGCGGGTCACCCCGTCCCGACGTTGGGCAGCAGCGCCGCCGCGGAACGTGCCCTCGCGCTCGCCGCCACGCTGTGTCCGGGCGATCAGCTGCTAGTGCTGTTGTCGGGCGGCGGATCGGCGATGCTGGCGGCACCCGCGCCGGGCGTGTCGCTGGCCGACAAGCGTGCGGTGACGGGGGCGCTGCTCCGGTCGGGGGCGACGATCGGGGAGATGAACTGCGTCCGCAAGCACCTGTCCCGGATCAAAGGTGGACGGCTGGCCCTCGCGGCGAATGGGGCCGCGGTAGAAACATGGGTCATTTCGGACGTGCCCGGCGACGATCTGGCCTTTGTCGCCTCCGGCCCGACGCTTGCGGACCGCACGACCCTGGCCAACGCGCGCGCGATCGTCGCACGTTATCGGCTGGACGTCCCCGCCTCCGTTAACGCGGCACTGGCCGATCCGGCCAACGAGACCGCCTCGGCGATCCACCCGGCCCTGACCGCCGCGAAGGTGCGGATGCTGGCGCGTGCCCGCGATGCGCTGGACGCGGCCGCGCGGCAGGCTTCCGCGATCGGCTATGCGGTGCTCGACCTTGGTGACGCGCTGCAAGGGGAGGCGCGACGGCTGGGGAACGAGCACGGTGCGTTTGCCCGTCAGCTTGCCGGTGGCCCACCAACTGTCGTCCTGTCGGGTGGCGAGGCGACCGTCACGGTCGGCAACCCGGCGGGGCGCGGCGGACGCAACCTCGAATACCTGTTATCCCTGGCGATCGCCCTGGACGGCACGCTCGGAGTCGCGGCCATCGCCTGCGATACCGACGGCATCGACGGCACAGAGGATGCCGCCGGCGCGATGGTGCTGCCCGACACGCTGGCCCGCGCGCGCGCGCTCGGGCTCGATGCGACGCGGCACCTTGCCTCCAACGACGCCTATCCGTTCTTTGCCGCGCTGGACGACCTCGTGGTCACCGGGCCGACGCTGACCAACGTCAACGATTTCCGCGCGATCCTGATCGGCTGACGGATCAGCCCGGGATGGTGCCGGGCAGCAGGTATTGCTGAACCGCAACAATGGCGCCCAGCACCAGCGTCAGCACGATGCTGTGGCGGAAGGTACGCGCGAGCACCCGGCCTTCTTGGCCCGTCATGCCGGTGATGGACGTGCCGGTGCAGATGTTTTGCGGCGAGATCATTTTGCCCATGACGCCCCCCGACGAGTTGCTCGCCGCCATCAGCGTAGGGTCAAAGCCAAGCTTGTTGGCGGCGACCACCTGAAGATTGCCGAACAGCGCGTTGCCCGACGTGTCGCTCCCGGACAGGAACACCGCTAGCCAGCCCAGAAAGGCGGACACCAGCGGGAACAGCGCGCCGACCGAGGCAACCCCCAGCCCCAAGGTGAACGCCATGCCCGAATAGTTGACGAGGTACGCCAGGCCGACGATCAGCGCGGTGGTGACGGCGGGTAGCCACACCTGCTGCACCGCGTCACGTACCGCTCGGGCGAAAAGCCGAGCCGGCAGCCGGATCAGGACCGTGACGAGCAGCGTGGAGGCGAGGATTGCCGTCCCAGTGGCGAGCGGCTGAAAGGTCCAGATCGCGTCATAGGGTCTGCCATAGGTGGTGATGAACACCTGGCGATGGAGCCCCGGCCAGGGAATGCGCTGCTCGCCGATCGCCGGCCAGCCGAAATGGATCCAGACGATTACCACCGCAGACAAGACCAGCCAGGGCAACCAACCGAACAAGGCAGGCGCCCTCGCCTCTCCCGGCTCCCGCGCCGGCAACATCAGCTTGAACGCGGGATCGGCGGGCGCGCGCCATACCTTCAGGAACAGCAGCGTCGCAGCAAGCGAGGCCATCGAAGACAGCACGTCGGTAAGCGCATAGCCCAGGAAATTCGACGCCATGAACTGCGCCAGCCCGAACGATCCGCCGGTCACCAGCAGCACCGGCCACACCCCCCTGATCGCCCGCCAGCCGCCGTGAAGGAACACCACATAGAAAGGCAGCAGCAGCGCGATGAACGGCACCTGCCGGCCGATCATCGCCGCCAAGCGAACGTCCGAGATCTGCGTCACCGCGCCGAGCGTTGTGATGGGCGAGCCCAGCGCACCAAAGGCGACAGGCGCGGTGTTGAAGATCAGTGTGTAGGCGAGTGCGTCCAGCGGCTTGAAACCGAGACTGATCAGCAGCGCTCCCGTGATCGCGACGGGGGTTCCGAATCCGGCGATCCCTTCCAGCAAGCAGCCGAAGGCGAATCCGATCACCACCAGCACGACGCGGCTGTCGTCGGGCAGGTTGTCGAGCATCCAGGCTCTTAGCGCCGCGAAGCGGCCCGACGCGACCGTGACGTTGTAGAGGATCAGCGCGTTGAACACGATCCACATCACCGGCCACAGCGCAAAGATGGCACCGGCCGCCAGGCTGCTCAGGCCAAGCCCGATCGGCATCTTCCATATCGTCGCGGCAAGCAGCAGCGCCGTGCCGATGCCGGCGAGCGAGGCTTGCCAAGCGGGCCGGCGAGCCACGCCCAGCAGCATCAGCACAACCGCCAGCGGCAACGTGGCGAGCACAAAGGAGAGCGGCAGCGAACCTGCCACCGGTGCCTCGATCTGGTGGAACATGCCGCTGCCTTTCGGGAAAGAGAAAAAAGGGGCGGCGGCGACATGTCGATGCCGCCGCCCAGACGCGCGGGGAGGGGGATCGGCGCGCGTAGCGGTCAGCTCATCGTGGGCATCACGAACTCCGCACCAGCACGGATGCCGGTCGGCCAGCGCATTGTCCCCGTCTTCAGCCGGGTATAGAAGCGTACGCCCTCCGGCCCGTGAATATGATGGTCGCCGAAGAGCGAGTTCTTCCACCCACCAAACGAGTGAAAGGCCATTGGCACCGGAATAGGGACGTTAACCCCGACCATACCGGCCTGAACGCCGTCCAGAAAGCTGCGCGCCGCGTCGCCATCGCGCGTGTAGATCGCGGCGCCGTTGCCGAACTCATGATTGTCGACCAACGCCTTTGCTTCGTCGAAGCTGCCGGCGCGCACCACCGACAGCACTGGGCCGAAGATCTCGTCAGTGTAGATCGACATGGCGGGGGTGACGCGATCAAACAGCGTCGGGCCGACGAAGAAGCCCGCCTCATAGCCCTGCAGCGACAGGCCGCGACCATCGACGACCAAGTCCGCGCCCTCGGCCACGCCTGCATCGATGTAGCCGCTGACGCGATCGCGGTGGGCGGCGGTGACGAGCGGGCCCATGTCGGTGTCCGCATCGCTGCCCGGCCCCACCTTCAACGCCTCGGCGCGTGCCTTCAGCCGGCCGACCAGCGCGTCGGCGGTCGCCTCTCCCACCGGCACCGCGACCGAGATTGCCATGCAGCGCTCACCCGCCGAGCCATAGGCTGCACCGATCAGCGCATCCGTTGCCTGGTCGAGATCGGCATCCGGCATCACCACTAGGTGGTTCTTGGCACCGCCCAGCGCCTGGACGCGCTTCCCCGCCGCGGTGCCGCGCGTATAGACGTGACGCGCGACAGGCGTCGACCCGACGAAGCTGACCGCTACCACGCGCGGATGGTCGAGCAGCGCGTCCACGGCCGGCTTGTCGCCATGGACGACGTTGAATACGCCGTCCGGCAGCCCCGCCTCCGTCAGCAACCGCGCCAGCGCGACTGCGGTTGAGGGATCGCGCTCCGACGGCTTGAGCACAAAGGTGTTGCCGCACGCGATCGCGACCGGGAACATCCACATCGGCACCATGGCCGGGAAGTTGAACGGGGTGATCCCCGCCACCACGCCGAGCGGCTGGCGCAGCGCCACCGAATCCACTCCGCGGCCCACTTCGGCGCTGTATTCGCCCTTGAGCAGCTGCGGCACGCCCATCGCGAACTCGACCACCTCCAGTCCGCGCGTCAGCTCGCCGCGTGCGTCGGACGCCGTTTTGCCGTGCTCGGCCGTAATAATCCGGGCGAGCGCGTCGATGTCGCGCAGGAACAGCTCGCGAAAGCGCATCAGCACGCGTGCGCGGGTCAGCGGTGGGGTGGCCGCCCAGCCGGGGAACGCCGCCGCGGCCACCGCGACGGCGGCATCCACCTCGGCCGCACTCGACAGTGGCACGCGCGCACACGCCTCACCGGTAGCGGGATCGAAGACAATTGCCGTCGCGCCAGCCACGTCCGGAACGACGGCAGCGCCGTTGATGTGATGGGGAATGAGGGGCAGCTCACTCATGCTCGTCCTTCTTGCGCATAGACCTGATGGTAAAGAGCCGCGATCTCCTGGGCGTCTGGGACGCGCGGATTGTTGGCGGGCGAACCCGACGCCAGCGCCTGACGCGCCATGGTAGGAACCAGCGCCTCCCAGCGATTACGCGAGACACCCCATGCGGCCGGCGTCGGCACGGCCAGATCACGGTTAATCGCGCCCAGCTCCTCGATCAGTCGCGCGACCGCGGCCTGATCGCCTTCGTCGACGCTGGCGACCTTCATGGCGCGCGCGCAGCCCGCGTAGCGCGCGACCGCGGCGGGCGCCGACCAAGCCGTGACGGCCGGCAATAGCATCGCGTTCGACAGACCATGGGGGACATGGAAGTGCGCGCCGATTGGACGGCTCATCCCATGGACCAGCGCGACGGACGCGTTGGAGAAGGCGATCCCGGCCAGCGTCGCGCCCAGCATCATCGACGCGCGCCCCTCCTGGTCGCCGCCGCTCGTGAACACCCGGCGCAGATTAGGCGCGATCAGGCCCATCGCCGCAATCGCCATTGCGTCCGAAAAGCCGTTGGCGCGCCGCGACACATAAGCCTCAATGGCATGGGTGAGCGAATCGATCGCGGTGTCCGCCGTAAGGCGCGGCGGCTTGGTAAGTGTCAGTTCGTGGTCGACGATCGCGGCGACAGGCAGAAAAGCCGTACCGACGCATAGCATCTTCTCATCGGTCGCCTCGTCGGTAATGATGGTGAAGCGGGTCGCCTCCGATCCGGTCCCGGCCGTGGTCGGCACCGCGATGATCGGCAGCCCTGGCGCGTCCTGGAGATGCGGCACCTTGAAGTCGGCCGGCACCCCGCCGTGACGCGCGATCACCGCGATCGCCTTGGCGCTGTCGATCGGGCTGCCGCCGCCGAAGCCGATCACGCAGTCGTGATCGGCTTCGGCAAGAAACGCGACCCCCGCCATGATCGACGTCGCGGTCGGATCGGGAACCGTGCCGGCGAATACACGCGCCGACATGCCGCGTTCGGCGAGCAGCGCCGCCGCATGCTCCACGCGTCCCCCGCCGGCCAGGAAGGGGTCGGTGACGATCAGCGGCCGGGAAAGACCGAGTTCGGCCAGCAGGTCGGGCAGATGGTCAAGAGCGCCCGCGCCGACACGCATCAGCCGTGGCAGGGCAATAGCGGCAACCATGTGGTTACTCCGTCGGGATGGATCGTCGGAAAGGTGCGGGCAGCCGTGATGCTGGCGGCGCTAGAAACGCACCCGCACGCCTGCCGTCATGTACCGGCCGATGACGTCGTACAGTGCGGCATAGGTATATTGCTGCAGCGTCGTCTGGATCGGCACCAGCGGCGGCTTCTTGTTGAACAGGTTGGTCGCCTGCAGGAACACGGTGAAGTTGTCGCGCCCGGGCACCTTCTGCTCCAGCGTCAGGTCGGTGTAGAAGCGCGACGGGGTTGAATTGTCGTTGATGTCGATCCCTTCGATATAGGTCGCGTCGTACTTGCCCGCGCTGATGAACCGTTCCGACACGGTGGCGCTGAAGCCGCCCTGGGTGAAGGTGCCCAGGAAGTTGACGCGCCACGGCACGCGACCGGCAGTGGCCGACAGGCCGTCCACCACCGGCGAGTTGGGGAACTGGCTCCGGTACCGGTCGACATAGTTGGCCAGCAGACGCAGCGACAGGCGCCCGTCGGCGATGCGGGTGTTGTAAGCGGCCTCCATGTCGATGCCGCGGGTCTCGATATTGGCCAAGTTCAGATAAGGGTTGTTGACCACGATGCCCCCACCCGTCTGCACGGTCAGCAGGCTGCAGGCGTTCTGGACGCCGAGCGCGCACTGGTTGACCACGCCGCCGGTGCCGAGCAGGTCGATCGCGTTGCCGATCTTGATCCGGTACACGTCGACCGACAGGTTGAAGCCGCGCAGGAAGGTGGGGCTGAACACGGCGCCGGCCGTGAAGGTGTCCGCTTTCTCCGGCTCCAGCGCTTGGTTACCCTGCGTATAGGTGGTCTGGGGAACAGACGTGCCCTGGTACACGATGGTGCCGGACGTGATCGCCGACGGGTTGAACAGTTCCAGCAGGTTGGGCGCCCGAACGTCGCGCGAGCGCGTGATCCGCAGCAGCAGGTCCTGCACCGGGCGGTAGGTACCCCCGATTTTCCAGCTCCAAACCGTCCCCGACAGGCTGTAGTCGGCGACCCGGACGGAGCCGTTGATGTCGAGCGCCTGCGCGAATGGCAGGTCCTTCAGCACCGGCAGCCCCAATTCGACGAACCCTTCCTTCACGTCGAACTTGCCGCTGAACGGCTGCGGGTCGAAGGTCAGATACCCGCCCTGCCGCCCGATCAGGCTGGCAGGACAGCCGCGCACGCCCGTGCAGTCGACCCGCATCTGAGATACCGCATCCGATGTCTGGTCGCCCTTTTCCCGGCGATACGTCGCGCCCACCGCAAACGCGATCGGACCACCGGGCAACGCGACCGCCTGCGGCAGTTCGCCGCGCGCGCTCGCGTCTAGGATGTCCTGCTTGAGCACCAGCCGCTTGATAGAGGCACCGTAGATGAAGTCCTGCGCCGCCTGCGTGATCGGGCCGGACTCCAGGCCGATGCCGCCGCCGAACAGGTTGGTTGGCACACACCCCGGATCGCGCCCGGTACCACCGGGAACGAAAGCGCCGGCAGCGTTGTAGAATTGCGAGCGGCAGACGATCTGTCCGGTCTGCGGGTTCACCACCGCGTCGGCCGCGGCATAGGAATTGCGCAGGTTGGGCATGTTGTACACGTTCTCGTACTGCTCGGACCGCGAATGCAGTCCATGCAGCTCGTAGTGCAGGCTTCCCGCGTCACCCTTGAGCATGAGGTGGTAGCGTTGCAGTTCCTGCCGCGCCTTTTCCGTCTCAAAATCGGTGTTCGACATGTTCTTGCCGAGGGTGAAAGAGGCGATGCGATTGTTCGTCATGATCGTCTGTATCGACGCCGGGATGTACGGATTGCCGCTGTAGATGGTGTAGGCGTACTGCCCGAACATGTAGTTGGGATATTGAACGATCTTGTTGCGCGAGATGCCATAGATCGCCTCCGCGCCGATGATCGTGTTCGCACCCAGGTCAAATTCCATGTGCGCGAACAGGTTGCCGCGGTCCTGCTCCGGGTTGAGCGGCTGGCGCGGATAGTCGCCGTTGCCGCCGCTCTGGAAACTTGCATTGGCGAGCGTGCCATAGTCGTGCTGGAACGGCGTCCCGTCCTGCGCGAACTGGGTGCCGCGCAGAATGGTGTTGGTGATGAGGCCGCCGTTCGCGCCGTTCGCGATCTGCACGTTAGGCGCGATGATGCGCAGGGGCCGTGCGCCCGCGACCGGATTGCCGATTAACCCGCCCGGCTGCTGCTCCCACGACCGCCCGCCGCGCGTGATCCAGTTGATCGCGTCCTGGTGGAACACCTCGCCGTTCAGGACGACGTGCAACCGGTCGTCGGCGAACGCGCCGCCATAGGTGGCGCTGACCAGCGAGGACGGCGTATCGCCGTAGGTGGAGACGCCCTGCTGGACCGACGCCTTTACGCCTTCGAAGCGCGTGTCGAGCAGGAAGTTGACCACCCCTGACACCGCGTCCGAGCCATAGGCCGCGGATGCGCCGCCGGTCACCACCTCCACGTTGCGCACCAGCGACTGCGGCAGCCGGTTGATGTCCACGCCGCCGGCGGCGTTCGACGCGATCACGCGCTGACCGTCGAGCAGGATCAGGTTGCGCTGCGTGCCGAGGCTGCGCAGGTTCAGGATGCTCTGTCCCGCCGTGCCTGCCGGCGAGCCACCCGTGGTGCGGTTGGCATTGGCGGAGTTAGCAAAGGCGGGCAGGTTGCTGACCGCTTCCGCGATGTTGTTGGGCGCCGTCGCGGCGAGCTGGTCGGCGCTGATCGCCGTCACAGGCGTCGGTGCGGAAAATCCGCGCGCGAGTCGCGATCCGGTGACCACGATATCGCTCTGGACTTCGGGCGCGTCGTCCCTAACGTCACCGCTCTCGTTCTGCAGCGATCCACCCTGCGGCACCGGCTCGCTCGCGGTGGAGGGTGCGGTCGTCTGCGCAACCGCCGGCATGGCGGCCAGTGCGGTCAGGACCATCATGCTGGCCCCGATCAGGCGTGCCCTTTTCATTGTTGCTCTCCCTGTTTCTTGTTCTTTTGTCGTGCTGGGGCGGCCACCGCCGCTTACGTCTCGAAGGCAGCGACCTCGTAGTCAGTGACGCCCGGAATCGTGAACGTCAGGGTCCGCCCCTCCTGCTGGAACGGCAGGTCGGCACCGGCGCGCAGCAAGCGAGCGCGCCGGATCGGCTTCCCGCTCGGCAGCGTCATGCGCACCGCCTGCGGACCGATCGGATGATGCTTGCGAAACGTCTTCGCGTAGGCGTTCGGGTTCGTATAATTCAGCAGATGAACCGCGAAACCGGGCTCCGTTTCCCAGGCGAAGCTCTCGATCAGCCCGTCGCCCGTGATCTCTGGCCCCAGGTCGCCATTTGCCACCCAGCGGACCGCATTGGCAACCAGCCGCGCCAGATCATCGCCGCCCGTGCGCCAGTATGTCGCCTCGACATCGCCGGTGAAGTGCGCCAGCCGTGACCGGCCACGCTCGCGCAGCACCAGCGCCGGCTTCTCCGTGCGTGGTTTGCGGCTGTAGGTCTGTTCGGTGGGATAGATTGGATAGGGATCGATCAGCGTCAGCACCGGGTCCCCGCCCGCCGAGACCGGCAGCGACCAGTTGGGGCCGAGCAGCCAGTTGGTGTCCTTGAACTCCGCGGTGATCGGATGCGGCCGTTCCAGCCGCTGCAGGTGCGCGAAACTGGCAGGATAAGGCGTTTGGTTGCCGGGCAGCGGCGCATGGCTGTCCTGCCGGGTCCCCGTGCGGCGCATGTCGAACAGCCGCCCCAGCAGGAAGTCGGTGCGCGCCTTGCCGGCGACGTCGTACGATCCGGTCTCGAAGGTCGAGAGCAGCGAGCCACCCTTGTCGACGAAGTCCGAGATCATCGCCGCCTGCCGGTCCGTGAGGATAGCGACGTTGGGCAGGAGCAGCGTGGAATAACTCGACAGCTTGGCCGGCGTGAGGTTCTCGGCCGTTAACAGGTCAAACGGGATCCGCGCCTCCAGCAGGATCGCGTACAGCCCCTGCACGGGATCCAGCGCGTCGCTTCCGTCCGGCCGGGGATAAACCCGATTGGTGAGTGGCGAGACAAGCAGCCCCACCCGGTGCAACGACCGCTTGACGTGGAAATGCGCGTCATTGGCGGCCTGCCACGTCAGGAAGTCTCGCGCGACCCCCTGCCATCGGCGATCCTCGCGAAAACCCTGATGGTCGCCCAGCCAGTGGAAATGCACCGCCCCGCCCGCGGCGGCGGTCTGCGCCATCCGGCTCTGGATTTCGGCGACGTTAGCGGTCGCGTTCCGCCACCAGGTCGACGCACCTTTCGCCCAACCGCCGGTCAGGTTGAACACCGCACGGGTCCCCATAATGTCATGGCCCAGCCGCGCCTGCTGCGCCGAATCCCACACCGGCAGGCCGGCGCCGCGGTTCTGGTTGTCGGCCAGGAAGACCTCGGCCGTCTTGGTCAGCTCGGTCAGGTCCAGCTGCCCGCCGCGCAGCCCACCGGTCAGGTTACCGGTGTAGAAGCGGTCGCTGCGCCCCTGCTTGGCGATGCCGGTGTACAGGTTCCACAGCTCGGTGGCGCGCTTCTGATAGGCGTCGACATAGGCGGGGGTGTTGGGATCGGCGATCTTGCGGCACGCCTGGCACCAGCATTTTCGCACCTCGGTGTTCGGCCAGCCGTTGGTGTACAGGCCGTCGACGTCGTAGCGCGCGATCAGTTCGCGCATGATGGCGGGGATCTGCTGGTCGTAATAGGCCGTGAACTGACACGTCTCGCCATAGGTCGGCGGCAGCACGCCGCCACCGGCACCTTCGCGCATGATCTCGCCGTCGGATCCGCGACGGAACCAGTCGGGATGCTTGTCCGCAGCCTTAAGCTGCACGATGTCCGGGCTGAACCGCCCGACGACACGGATACCGCGCTTCTTCAGCGCCGCGGTACATTCGCCAAACAGGTCGCGCCCCTTCAGGCCCGCTGCCGGGTAGAAGTCGGGCACGGCGGACGGATAGAAGGACACGGATCCGGTGACGCTGAGGAAGGTCGCCTGCGCCTTGGCCGCGGCGAGCAGGTCGGCATAGGCCTCGACGTCCATGTCGAGGGGATCCTGCTCGTTGAAGTTGATGTGGACGATGCGCTTGGTGCGCTGGTGCCATGGCAGCTCTCGGCTGCCGACGACCGCCGCGCGCGCTGCGCCGGGAGCCGTCACCAAGGCCGCTACCGACGCGGCAGCGAACTCGCGCCGATCGACGCTCATACCCTCTCCTTGATCTTTGCTCGTTATCGTCATGTGGTAGCCTTTCAATTGGCGCACGGAAGAGCATAGATGTGCACCGTTATCGTGCGTAAATGCATAGGGAAGGTCGATGCAGCGGTTCGACTGGGATGACCTGAAATACCTGCTGGCGATTGCCCGATCGGGCAGCGTCTCGCGCGCAGCGCGGTCGCTCGGCGTCGATCACGCGACTGTGATCCGTCGCCTCGAAAGCTTGGAACGGGCCCTTGACGTCAAGCTCTTCCAGCGCAACGCGCGAGGCTACAGCCTGACCCATACGGGCGAGCGGCTACTCGTCTCCGCGCAGGCCATCGAGAGCGAAGCGTCACGCGCCCGCGCGGAACTGAGCGGCGCCCAACAGCAGGTGTCAGGTACGTTGCGCGTCAGCTCGCTGGAAGGGATCGGCAACTTCTTTCTCGCGCGCAGGCTTGCCGCCTTTGGATCGGCTCATCCCGGCCTGTCGATCGATTTTATAACGTTGCAGCAGTTGATGGCCCTGTCCCGCCGCGAGACCGACATTGCGATCACGCTGCGTCCGCCTGCTCAGGGACAGTTTCAGATCACGCGACTGACCGATTACATGCTCCACGTCTATGCGGCGCGCTCTTACCTCGAAAGGGTGCCGCCGATCCAATCGCGCCAGGACCTGAGGGCGCATGCCTTCACCGGCTATATCGACGACCTCGTCTTTGTGCGCGAATTGAGTTACCTCGACGAGATCGGCATTGGGGTGCGCCCGAAACTTCAGAGTTCGAGCATTCAAGTGCAAATGGAGATCGTGCGCCAAGGCTACGGTCTGTGCGTGTTGCCCCACTTCATCGCGTCGACCTGCCCAGACCTCGTGCCGGTCCACCCGGCGGAAATTGGTCTTAAACGATCCTATTGGATCGTCGCCGACAGCGACGTCGCGCAATCGGCGCGCGGCCGCTTGTTCATCGAGTATCTGAATGCGCAGGCAATCGAAGCGCGAACGCTTTTTCTTGGTCCGGCCGCCTGACATTAAGCCCTGTTCCAAGCCTGATCGTGAAATCGTAGCCTCGCCTCCTTATCCATCCTAATGCATCTACAGGTAATCATCGGCATCGAAGAGAGCGAGGCGATCCTTTTGACCCACATGCGGTCATTCAGCATATATAGCCGCCATCCCATCTTCGACCGATTGTTCATGTTCGATGGTGAGACCGACTGTATCTAAAGATAGAACGAGAGCGCTGTTATAGGGGGGCTACAAGCTCTCCGCAGAGTTCGAAGCAGTTTTCGACGTTGCTTCGATCAAGCGA
>Ga0325401_1002689_pt1 | contig 15935 bp, 13 predicted proteins | sample PopdelMetagenome_FD_205666 | JGI IMG/M metagenome (GOLD analysis project Ga0325401, IMG submission 205666) | Populus deltoides microbial communities from Bellville, Georgia, United States - Xylem-PdKOR-R2 | ecosystem: Host-associated > Plants > Phyllosphere > Stem > Wood/Secondary xylem | place...
AAACATGACAAGAAAATCATTTGTGGTTGTAATAAAATGATATTACACAAATGAGACACAAGGAAGCACCTATTCAATCCTGAACCATTCCAGAATTTTAAAAGAACTGTAAATGCCATTTCATATAAGTTTGCCTCGACCAAGAGATCAACCAAATCTGACGGAGCCTTTTCTGTTCCTGTAAGAGAAAAGCAAAATAAAAACAGTTACTCAAATGAACAAGAAAATTAACTAACAGAGAAAGAAAAGCAAACTAACAAGTTTTCATTCAACTGTAAAATGAGATGGAGATACAACATTTTTAAAGAATCCAAAGTGCTTATACACATTGTACTATAAAAATAGCCTTGGTCACCAAAAAAATGTACCAGTGAATGTCCATTTGACATTTGCTAATGAAAGCAAATATTCTGCGGATGTTAGAACGAACTCCTTTTCAAGTTTCTCAACATCAATGTAAAACTGCAGCCTTTGGGCCTGAACATCACTCCCAGTCACTGTTAAAGAAGCAAAATACATTAATTGCCTCAAATAGGAGTGTGCATAAACTGCACTCCAACTAAAAAAAGAAAGAGATAGTCCAAACATTCCTAAGAAAATAGCCATTCCAAGAATGCCAATTATACTATAGTACACCTATCAGAGGAGCAGTACAGATATTGGCTTAACAAAAAAAAAATACAAAATTTCTGTTGCAATACTTACAGTGTTCTTTCACCAATTTTTTAGCCTTTTTACTTGGATAACTCTCATTATGTACAGAGTTTCCCCCAAACAGAGGATTTATCCAAGCATGTTCAGATTGGATGAGATGCAGTGCATTGATCGCAGCAGAGAGGCCATTTAGCCTTTCTTGCAGCACAAGTGACATGCGCTGGTGATCTTTCAGATCTACTTCAGTCCTCAAACGAGCTGAATATTGATATATGTAACTTGCTGCCCGTCTCCAGTTATGTCGGTGCATTTCAAATGCGTAAAGCAACTTATATGGGTTCGGCTTTGCCAAGATTTCAGAACGTTCTGCCTACAAGTTTCAGTATATTAGTCAGTCTGAAAATGCTACAAGAAAACATCAGATGACTAAGTACATACCTTCCAAGCAAGCTCTTGCTCAATCTTCTCTGCTAAACCAACGAAGGGTAACTGACCATTACAAAGTACCTACAGGGTGCATAAATTATAGAAATCCTGAAATGAGTGTTTTAAGTATGGTATCTTAATGGCACTTATTGTAACTGTAGCAAAAGGCATAGTTCCTAAATTAGGGCCTCAAAATCATATTAAATAATGTTGGAAATGAAAAGGAAAATAATAATAGGAATATCAACAAGTTGGCAAAACCTTCATTGCCCCACGCTCGTAGAGAACAATTATGAAACGCCTCAAGCAGATGTACTTGTTCTCCTCATCTGGATTTGAAAGTATTGCACAATATGCATCGTATAAGTGATCAAGGTCTAAAGTAAACTTGAAGACGTTCGCCCAAAGCCTTCCTTTGATAGCAGTGTCTGATTCATTGATAACATCTGTCCCAGATGAATCATCTTTCTGACTAAGAGCTTCATCAACTTGTTCCAGAGCAGCAAGTGCAAACTGACAGGCACCTTCACTAATGTTATATTGTTCGAATATCTGCATTGCCCACTGGTAGTAATGAAGCTTCCAAGCAGCAGGTGAGGCACAATCATCTGGGAAAAAATTAGAAAAGATGAAAAATGTAATATCATTGTTTGATCAGAACATAAATCCATTCATTTGTTCCTAGAGAATCATTGATTCTCCCTTAAAAAGAAAAGAAAAGAAACTAACCAAAACCAAAATGGGGCAATCCTGCATCTTGAGACAAATCTTTCAAAGCTTTGGAAGCTCCTTGTCCAGATGAAGCTCTGAATATCAAGGTCAAAACAAAAATTACACCACAAAATCCATGCGATGGAAACTTTGGAGCACTTTTCATCAGAAGCAAGAATAAAGAAAGATAATTAATGCCAGAAGAAATGCATAAAAAGAAAACTTTACAGGAGATCCACCATACAAAATTGTGGAAATTAGATGAGACAAAAATAACTGAAAGGTGGATGGACAATATTGCAAGCATGATAATCTTTAGGGAAGGTGAGGAAATAATTTATGTCTATCATTTCTTTACATTTCCTGTGTTTCAATGAATTGTGAATTTCCCTAATGATTTATATATCTACACGTTTTTGAAGGACTAGATTAACCACCACCTGATGTGAAAATATAAGAGTTAAAAGGCAACACGTTTGCTTTTGATTCCTAACATGAGTCAATTCAGATCTACACACACACACACACACACACACATTTAAAAGAAAAGGTCAATCCAGGCACCTCTAAAGGTACACATCAAGGGAAGGAAATATAATATCAACAACATTCTAGTGGCATAATGGATTATTAAGTACCTGAAAAAACAGCGAATGGCTTCACAAACTTTCTTCTCTTTCAACACTCCCTGGAACCCATACCTAGCTTGAGCAAGGAGGCAGCATCCTAGAAGATGATGAAGAATGCACCAATCACCATCATTATCTTGAATGCTTCTAGATACCTTCTCCCTCCGTGAATTAGCCTCCACAATTGTGAGCAGATACTTAAAGTTGGAAAATGCAGAAAAAAGAAAAATCAGCTACATGATCTCAATTCTCAAATGTTACAGATAAGTATACATTGTTGGAAACAAAATGCACGTAAATAACCTCAACGGCACCATATTGACCATGCCTAAGGAGGATTAAAGCAATCTCAGATGAACGCCTTAGGAAAGAAGTAGATTCTTCCCCAGTTTTGCCCCAGATAATCCAGCTTGTAAAGCCTCTTACTAAATTAACTATCTCTTGTGGATTTGGGAGACAATGCGAAGAAGGTTGGCTTGGGTCTCCAGAGGAAGTGTGAAATGTTAGTGAAAGTATAAAAGCCATTGTAAAATCACATTTCCCAAGTTTTTCATTCCACGATCTTCTGTCAGTTTTGTTATCTGATTGACAGAACAGAAACAGGATGATCATTTAGTTAATATAACATCAAATCAGCATCTTAATAAGACAAATAGATTACAATAAAGATTAAAAGCATCCATAGTGTGTGAATTCATCAATAATGTAATGAAAACAAAGGTTGCAGCAGTATAAAAGTTAGGATCATAATATTCACAGGAAGGTTGTCCCGAAACTAAAGATAATGCTGATAGGGGATCTGTGTTGTCAACACTTGACTGGTTTTGGACTGAGGACTTCAGTTTGCTGGACAATGGTTGCAAAACTTTTATTCAACTGCTCAGATAATTCATTCACTTGGCACAATCAAAACTATGACAAGTTTGAACTTATTTAAACTATTCACAGAATCCTGACTTGGCAAGGCCTTCAGAATTTACTTGTAAATGTTATTAAGGACATCTTGTTCTTTCCATTCATGGTTCTTATTTTAATTTGTTTCATATCATTTGACAATCCAAGATGCCCTCTAGGGTAATCTATTTTAGATTGTTTGATTGTCTGGACTGTTAGAAAATAATATAAATCATATCCTGGGACCTCACCTAACAGCTTAAGCTTTTGGATTGAGATGATTCTTTGACATGGTATCAGAGCTTTGATGACCAAGCGGTCACAAGTTCGAATCTCACCACCCCCTATTTATTTAATAAAAATTAAGCACAAGGTAATGTGAGCATGTGCAAGTTTCAAACCCAAATGGCTTTCACTTGAAGGGGTGTGTTAGAGAATAATATAAATCATATCCTAGGACCTCACCTAACAGCTTAAGCTTTTGAGTTAAGATGGTTCTTTAACATGAACCATGTGGAAATGTCTAGTATTCTTAGTAATAATAGATTTCCACAAACTTCCAAGGAATTTGACAGTTCAAGATGCCCTCTAAGGTCATCTATTTTAGATTGTTTGGACCATGTGGAACTGTCTATGTATTCTTGGTAAAAGTAGGTTACCACAATATTATGAGGAATTGCTCTAAATGCCTTTCATGGACTATAGGATTCAAAGAGATCAAAACTTGCAGTGGACATTCACTGTGCTTGTGTTGACTTAGGGTGTTTGAAAAGAGGCGTACTTGAACTTTTTTCATTACCAATTTTTGTCCAAGCAATGATTTCTGGGATAGTATGGCTTTTTGGCTCCTCCATTGTTTACTGCTGTAGAGGAGATTGTTAGGACATCCAATGAGATTGGCCAGCTATTATGATTAGTTTTTCCGCAGGAAGATCTATCATACTCCAATTAACATTTTTTTAACTTCTATTTCCTAACAAATCTTTTCTTTCTTAAACTAAAAGTAACTGCCTACTGATAGCCACTAAGCAGATAGCCCAAGATATGATTGCAATTTCGAACAAACTATCACTAAAATAAAAGCAATGACCAGCTCAATTAACAGGAAATGCAGGATGGTATCCCTCTGCTATCCAGTGAACAGAACCTGGCTAGCTATATCCATTTAATAGCTAATGCAGCAGACTTGTCAATTTGCAATGTAGAACCAACCTTTTAAAACAAAGCAGAATGAAAAAAGAAACTGCCACGTGATGGCAACTCAACTGATGAGCATATAATTTCCAGTTTGGAACAAACTATCACTTAAAATAAAAGCAATGCCAGCTCATTGATAAGAAAATACATGATGGTATCTCTCTAAACAGACTTACCAATTTGCAATGATGAGAGTTGGGAACTAAAATCTTCAATTGAAGGAGATTCAGAAGGTGTGGTGCTGAGGAAATGGATAATCAACCACTCAGAAACAATTTCTTGAATCATAGGAATGAATTCAAGTTGTATTCTGGATGTATCATCATGCAACATATTAATCTGCTTACAAAATGAAAGGAAACTTATTTATTCAAATCCAATAATGCATAGCAGAAGTCAGAAGCAATTTTTTTTTTGGATGGATATGTAATTTTATTAAGAAAAATTGAAGAAACAATAGAAATAAGAGGATTAGGCAGCATCTCAAAAACATAATTAATGGTTGCATGCAAGGAAAAAAAAAACATGAAAGCATAACTTATAAGATGCCAGAATCATCTATATTGCTTCATGATAATGCAAATTGTTGCAACTTTACTCTAATGCAAATACCCTATAATACGACTTCATAGTAAAACAATATAATACTAAGCAAGAACCCAATACATTGTCTAGTTAAGATAACATGATTTTGAACCATGTATCATAATGTAACCTGATTAAATATAGGCAAATATTGACAGTTACCACATCTATTGCAGACAAGAAATAGCTGGGTTTAGACCTATTAACCAAATAAAAAAGGGCATTTTGGTCAACAGGGAGGATAAAGTCTTCCAAGTTAGATAAGAATCCTGAGGCCTCAAAAGTTTAGGTTTTTTTTTCTAAGTTTGCAGTTGATAATATAGGAAAGCTGAGATGCCCTCAAAGTTGAGACTTTTCCTAGATGACAGTGCTTAACAGATTAATAGGAAGAATCTATTGCAGATTATCAGGCAACCATAGAATAATACATGACCCTAATATCTGGTGATGGGTCAAAGTAGGGAGGTAGCTAGTAATCATGACTTCTGCATCATTCAGTTGCATGAGAAATGTGGAATAGCCTTCTCTGCAGTGGTAGTGAGCATTCAGTTGTCTAAAAGAGTATAGAAGTTTAGAACTTCCTTCTGTCTCCACGAGAGGACGGCTTATTCTCCTAGTGATCATTCAGTTGCATGAGAAATGTGGAATAGCCTTTTCTCTATTGGTAGGGAGCATTAAGTTGTCTAAACGAGTATAGAAGATTAGAGCTTCCTTCTGTCTCCACGAGAGGATGGCTTATTCTGCTAGTGATCATTCAGTTGCATGAGAAATGTGGAAATCTTTTCTCTCTATTGGTAGTGTGCATTAAGTTGTCTAAAAGAGTATAGAAGATTAGAACTTCCTTCTGTCTCCACGAGAGGATGGCTTATTCTCCTAGTGATGTCTAGTTAAATTATTTGCTAACAATTAAGCTTCTACTTTAACCTCCAATAATTCGTCTCAGATAAGGAATAACATGACCTACAGCTTTTTTTTTAACTGTTTTTTCATCACACAATCTTAGTCCTTAATTTAACAATGATGGTTGCATCAAATTAACATAACTAGTCAAGTAATGCCTAACTAGAGAGAAGCGTAGACCAAAAGGCAAGTGTCCTGGAAAAACATGTTGAGGGTTTTCCATTTACAACTTCTCTTTTTATTTCAGTTTTATGTTTTATGAATTCTTATTTGCCCATTCAACAGGAAGTTATTACAGATTAAAGTATTCCTTAAGTTTTTTTTAAGTTTTGACACCATGCAGTGTGCCAGAGCGTGGGTGTTCGTAGAGCGGTGGCTCAGTTCCAAGACCTCTTGGGAGGACAGGTGCAACTCTATTCATCTACATGGTGATCCAAAGGTTGTTAGGTATTTGTTTATGAAGCTCATCAATGCTGTATTGGTTTCTGTTTCCCAAATCTTGGCCTCATTATCACTCATTGGTAGTCTACAAATATATTTTCATACATTGTGAGGTTATTTTGTTGTTGCTGGTGAGCTGCTTCTTCCAAAGACAGCCCAGCTACAATAACCAGTGATACACCTCATGGCAACCCAGCAGTCCTTTGAACCTTGTTTTCTCTTGGTTTAAGCAGCCTTAAACCCTGTTAGCAATTTTATTGATACACAATCCAAAACATTACAGAAATTATACCCATTTGCAAGCATTTGAGTTGACGAGAACACCATAGATGGCAAGGGGAATGAGAAAGGGGATGTTGTAGGCCACAACCCTAAAATGCAGGATGAAAGCAGGGTAATTTATACGTTTAGTAGATTGATGAATTAGGCTCCGGTGTACAGGTACAAAGCATAGGTGCATTGTTGTAACTCTGGCCAGTATAGTAAAAGCTGAAAGTCGTCTAATAAACAAAAGCAGGCTGAAGATATATGGTAGTCACTTGAATGAATAAAAGAATTTCATTTAAAATAAAAACTATAAGGCAAGGGAGAGAAAAACTGACCTGTCCACTGATTTTCAGAAGATAGCTTACAAACAGAAGAACGTCCAATGCAGACTCAAAGATAAACTTAGCAATTTGAGAAGTAGCCTGGACCAAAATAGAAGTATTGCTATCAAATGACATTTCAGCATTTAGTTTTTGTATGATCCTCCGGGGTACAAGAAATTGTAGATAGCTTTCAATGACATTCAAAACTTTGCTCCACGATGTAGCTTTTTTGGATAAAGTATGCAGAGATAATAGCATGTCAATAGAGAACTTCCTCAAACTTTTGCGATCTGCCAGCTCCTTTTCCCAAGCAAAATCACCTCCAAGATCTGATATGTGATCTGATGATACTGATGAACTGTATCCAGTTTCCAGAATCTTCAGCAAGCGTGGAACAATTTCCTCTGATGAAACAATGGGTGTGCTAATGAGTGATTCATAAAATACAGCAGAAGCTGGTTTCCCAAGGTGCTGGCTCATACTAATAATGCATCTCAGAACTTCTAATAGAATCCCACGTTCAGACTCATCATTGGATAAATCCAATCCGAAGCTTGCAAGATTGACAAGTTCATCAGAAGAACCTAGCCGAGTAAGAGAAAGAGAACATACAGGTTAGAAACAGTAAAAGGAACATAAATATGAAAAAATGCAACAACCAAGCCTCAAACCCAAACAAGTTGGGGTTGGTTATATAGAACCTTTTTCACCATCCCATGAGATCATATATACCAAATCTGCCTCAATATTGAGATACTTTAAATCCTTCTATACCACTCCATCCAACATAAATATGAACACATGAGACATATATACATCACCTAAGAGAGTCAAACGTACCATCGATAATCATCTCGATGTTTTCCAAATCACGAAATAGAGACACTGAATTCTTTCTGACTAAACAAACAGCACCTGCAGAGGACTGAACTAACAAACCACATGGTGAATTGTTCTTGCACCAGTAATTGAAATAGCGGGTGCAGAAATTTTTCCAGTGGCAAAATACTGACATTGGACTTTCACTGACACCCTGCAAAAAAGTACACGAAATATCAGTCTGTTACAGTCTTTGAACTCCCTTCTATTCTCTGTGTGCAAAGAAAAAGGTTAAGTAATAACATACACAGACACATACAGACAAAGTTTGGAAATAATTGAATCTGTGATTAAAGGAAGAATTGAAGAAGTACCTGATTTTCAATCACTGATCGAACTTCCTTTTTAAGCCCATCAACAGTTAAGGACTGGAATTCCATATCAGTCCAGTGCCTGTGGTAATCCAGCAAAGTTGAACGAAGCACGTCATTGTGATGAACACCAGGGAGAAGCAATCTACGTATAAAGATAGAAGATACAAACGGTACAATGTTTTCCTGTAAAAATTTAAATTAAGCAAATGTAAGCAACATATCTTTCATGTGAATACCATATATCACACAGAGAAGCAGATGAAATGGGAAAAAACAAGAAGAAGAATTTGAAGCTCAGCTACTGCATGGAAGTGAATATGGCACTGAGCTAAAGCCAGACAAAATATTGTACTAGAAAAATGCAATTGAAAACAAGTTTTAAAAAAATGGTGATCCTATACATCCAGTGCCTTTTCACATCACCATATAACTCTGTTCTGTCTCTCTTGAACTTTTGACAGCCCCCAGAGCCACAGAAGGGGGGGTAGACATTGGGCATCCACCTACTTGAAACCACGAGGACAAATAGAGCAATATTCATATTCCAATCTCATCAGTATTCAGTTTAAACTTGATCATGCATTTGATTATGATTTCTGGCATTTTTTGATCATCGATATGGAAACTGTACACAAAAACTAAGAATGGAATGTTGTATTGTTTGTAATGGGGGAAAACTAGAAAAGCACTCAAATAGGACCCAACAACGCATTAGAACTCTTTCCCTTTTGTGTGTATGGGTGTTGTTGTAGGGGGGAGCTACTAGGTAGCATTTCAATCCTGGTATGTCAAGCCAGGAAAGCCATGGGAAGCGAGGAGCAGATAAGACTAAATACAGCAATGGGACAAAAAAAAAGAACAACTCCATCAAAGGGCTACCTAGTTTTATTCCAATTGAAGTGGGACTTGGGGATTGAGGTTTTGGAGATAGTAATGACTTCAGCAGTACAAATTCATCACAATAGTCTAAAATTCAAAAGGCATGCTAAATGGCAAGGTAACAACACCTTCATAGATGAAAATAATGAATATGTAATCCAAAGAAGATCATCTGAAGAAAGTTCGGAACTTTGAAATAGCTGCTCAGCAACAAATTCTTCCTGCAAAGTATAGCAGCGGGCATCTTCCCTGACAATAAGTTGAGAAAGCTAAGCTTCAATAAGATTCTTGAAGACATGAGTTCAGTGCCACATACATGGTGTTTGGATAGCTAGATCAATGTATTAATCAGGCAATTACAAAAATAACAAACACAACAAGAGCTCATGCTATAATTGCAAGAATCATGTAAATAAAGTATGACCCTTGGAATAAAAAAACCAGGTTAAATAACTTGATTCAATCATTACAATCAAGAACTTTAAATAGCCAGACCAACTTCAAAAAGAGAACGGAAAAGGTGCTATAAAGGAAGAGGGAAATGAAAAATAACTAGCAGGGACTCTTAACAGATGAGTTTTAAAAAACAACTTCTGGGTTCCAAATGAACACATTGATGCCAAAATCCAAAAAGCGAATAAACTTACATATCAGTATGAAACAATTTATGAGATAGCAATCCGTTGTCTTTTAATATCCATATCTTGTCTGAAGTGAGTTTGACATCGATGCATTCCCCCTGATAAAATCAAGCAAATAGCAATAAATAAATCTTACCTAAGAGAACTACAGTAGACAAACAATGATCCAAGAAAATATTGTTTACCTCCTCAAGAGGAATATCTTGCATTGAAGACTCTACTGACAAAACAGCCTTGTCCCCCAAAGTACAGTGAAGGCGATAGACATGAATCATCTCCCGCCTAATGTCCTTTTGTAGTTTGACCAGACAAATAATCAGTGTTACCACAATTGATTAAACAAAAAGTAAACAAACAACTTTGCAATCTGTAACTAGATGCTACTAATATTACTTTTGTTCCGGGGAAGTTAAAATAACACACAACACAGTACCACAATTCAACATAGAGACATTAGTGATGAAATTGACTCATAACTCATTAGGCACTTTCAAATCGCAAAAACATTAAGCATTCCAATCACACTTCTCCAATTGACCACAACTAAGCCCATAGATTCTATGAGTGTTATCTCCTCAATGCCACTTTTCTTTTGCATGATAAATCCTAGACGCCAGCCACACTAAAGCACTTTTATCCCATTCAAACTACTAATAGCATCTTCTCCATCCTTGTGTCATTAAAGTTGCCACCATATGTTTATTTGAAGTTCTGCTTAACCCAAAACTCATTTACAGGGTGTTCATAACAGCAAAAAATTTCAGCTTGCCCTAACACTAGTTCATCGATCAGAATAATGTCATCACTAAACAGCATGCATCAAGGGATATCACCTTAAATTCAATTAGTTTTATAAGACCGAAGCAAAACAATAAAGGAACTTCCATTAGTACTACTAGTTCTTATTTATCCTTCATGTGTGTCTTATTGAATTTGTAGAGAATCTCCCTTCTTCTCTAACACCCACTGAAGAACTTCCATCAATACTCCATCAAAAGCCTTCTCTAGTTTGATTAAAACCATCCAGTCTCCTCTCTTCTTTCTCCATTTCTCCATGGAACTCCTTATATGAAAGATGGTCAGGATAGTCTATTTCTAGTAAAACCAAATGGTATTTCAGATATCATTGTGTCATACGTTAATTTGCTGCCAGACAGTCTCTTGTAAAGCTTCCTAATGATAGGTCTAATGCCTCAATAGTTCGTTCAACTTTAGATATCACCCTTGTTTTCATAAAATGGAGCAAGGAAGCTCCTGCAATTTTGATGCATCATCTTTGTACTTCATATCTTCGTGAAGAGTTTGGTTTTGTCAACTGTAACACCTCATCCCACTAATAATTTAATATATTGGAAAAGTGCACTCAAAGAACTGGATCATTACGTCATCATATCAATAAGTGGGTCACTGGTAGGAAAAACGTTTAGTTTTGTAAATGTTTTTACCCATAATATCTCAAAAAGGAAAGAGGAAAGCACAGATTTGTTACAATTTAAATGGTTTAAGCAAGTATACTAAGAATAGAAATTTGGTTAATTTATTTTTATTCCCATAAAAAAATGTGCAATAAACTTCAGCATCTACACTTTTCAAACCACAATAGTGTAATATATTTTTTCAGTAAAGGAAACAGCTAATTTAAAAAGAAAAGGGAAATGAATAGCCTTTTGCTCCATGAATACTGACAGGATCATTGACAAGGAGAAAATGAGACACCATAAATTACCCACTCCAACCTTTAACCAAGCATATAATTATTAGTCTCATACTCGGTTTAGAGAAAAATACCAAATTATGTCTACACAAGACAGCTAATGGAGTTATGCTTGCATCTTCCTTAGCTTCACCAACCCACAATCTGGCAAATGTCACACCTGAGTAAAGAAATATAGAAGGAAACATGAAAAGGTGTGAATGATGTTATGCTAGAGCCAACAAAAGGGGGAAAAGTCATAGGAGTTGCCTTCTGAATTTGGAATGCCCAATGCATGACTTAAAATCTTGCTGCGGAAGGACAAGTTCCATACTCGTAACATCCCATCAGAATGAAGCACAAACAAAAGTTTTAGCCCATGTGCCTCTGATATTACCAAATCCTGCACAGCTCCAACCATCCTACCCCTGCATGGGATTTAGCCCTTTTAAATTTTATCAAAATACAAGAGACACAAAAAAAAAAGACAACAATACAAGTATAAATATTTCCAGGTACATAACCGGTATGGATGTGACCAAAAAAGTTATTATAATTTATAGTGTGGAAGAAATTAACTTCAGAATTAATAAAAAAGATGATGACTTAATGTTGCTCGTGTTATGATCAATGATTGTTTCTTCCTTTTTTGTTGATAAAAAAAGAATCATTAAGAAAAGAAATTGTTTTGGTTGAGTAATAAAATTGCAAGTGCATAAAGCATGCAAACTCGAACATGATCAGTGCATGGGGATAACAAGATGGAGGAGTAAAAACTATTCCTATCTGTTTACAATGTCAAGAAAATTTAACAGAGATTCAAGAAAAACTTGCTTTGCAGGAGAAATGAAGCATGATAACAAGTTGATCAAAACAATGAACTCAACCTCACAATATACCAGCTACACTTTACTAATAATGTCGCTACCCAGTAACCCGGATATGGTCCAACCAAAGAGAGTATTAGAAAGAAAACCTACCCTTCAGTATTTTCATGAAGGTTTTTTTTTTCTTTGGCAAGACCAACCTTGCACCTACCTCGTTAACAACAAACTTACAATCAGAACAAAAAATGGACTTTGGAAAGCTCTTATAAATTATATCTTCTAATTGGGCCCCAAATGCATCTCCTTTCCTTTTGATCAACTCAATTCAAAAGGCAAAGGCACCCTCTCGGGATTTGACAAGATTGAAACTAACAGCTCGGTAAAGGTAATGATGTCACATAAGGCCCTGCTACAGATACTCGCTTGTTTTTCAAAATAATGAGTCAAGGATACATTATTCTATAGCTAGGAACAAGTGGCATATGCATTTCAATCAAGGATACATTATTCTATAGCTAGGAACAAGTGGCATATGCATTTCAATCTTTGAGGTGAGTCTTGGTCCATACCAAACAGTGAGAAGGATATATTATTGCAAGAACATGCAAGTATAGTATGAGGAAGGACATTTCATGGAGAGAAATGTTAGTACCTTGACATGAAACCCCACAAACGACCGATCCCTGAATCATCCCGCAACTCATTCACAAAACCTAACAAAAAAAAACTTAGGGAACCATCCACGTGTGCAACAAAATAAAAGAAAAGGGCATAAAATCTTGCAAGAAAAAGTGACATTCGGTTACCAGGGGTACTATGGTGAAGCAATCCAAGTTGAAAATAAGCAACAGATCCATCAATTCTACCTACTGCAAGACATCCAGCGGTGGCTGCTACACTAGTTATTGCCGCAGGCTCGGAATTACTGGAATCACGATCATTCAAACTAAACTGGGTAACCTCATCCCTTGGTAAAACAGGCAAGGAAGAATAAGCAGTAATGTTTCGGAGTTTGATAAGATAAGCGACTCCCGAAATTGTCAATGCATAGAGCAAGTATGGATTTGTAGTAGAGAAAGCAGGCATCTGCATTCACAACACAGTCAATACCGCAAAAAACAATAGAGGAAAACAGACAGACATAAAATGGGGCAAAAAAAATGTCATGCAACTGAAATTAACTACACCAATACCTGGCTCTGATTCTGACAAACATAAGCGAAAGGGCAAAGGGCATGGGGAAAGGTAATTCGCAACCCGGTTGTCCCGGGGAAGTCTTTAGTAGCAGAGAGTTGAAGTAACTCGAGAGTTTTAGGCTGGGACTTATGAATCCTCCTATTAATTGCAATTCCAATTAATGCAGGTCAAATGTTTGAACAAATGCCATAAAGGAAAAAAAGTGAAAGAGAGAATGAAATTAAATGTACCAAATGAAAGAGAGAGGAGGATCGCCAGTGATGGAGGAGGAGCCATAATCTTCAGTGAGAGAAGTTGTAATAGTAATGGAAGCAGCAGTAGCAGAAGAAGTGGTTGATAAATCAGCGTCGCCGACGTCGGGGACAGATATGTCGATGAATTTGATGGAATCAGTGCCGATAATGGGAACCTCCATCCCCCCCCTGGCACTCATAATTTATTTCTTCTTCTTTCTATCAAGCTGTCACTGCTATTGATTGATTTGAGAGGACGGAAAAAATGGTGAAGACTGGTTAAAACCCTAGCACTAGAATCCTAGTGCAGCACAATAGAGAGATGGGTTTTACGATTTCTTTCTTTTGTCCCCGCTTCCCCCTTTTGTTTTCGTGTTTTTCGTTGTCCTTTTTGCTAGCGCGGTGGTAAGACTCCACTTACGTTAGAGGTGGTTTGATATCGTTTTTATTTTCTGTTTTCATTTTTTGTTTTCAAAGATTTTGAAATAAGATATAAAATCGTTTTTGGTTTTCAAGAAAAATGACAGCAAATTTGTGTGTATTAGGGAGTTTAGTACATTTCAAAAGTGTATTATACTTAAAAAAAATTAAATTAATAATTTTATTAGTGTTTTTTTTATAATTTTGATGTGTTTATATTAAAAATAAAAAAATAATATAATATATTTTCAAATAAATATAAATTTAAAAAGTATTTTATATTATAACATTAAATACACATGAAGTAGCTTTTTGTTTACAAGGTGTGTCGTGCAGCACCCCATGTTAACAAACACAAGAGTCATGTCAGGTTTAAAAGTTAGCAAATAAGCTATCATAGTTCGGGATGGGATACGGGCAGAGGCGAACTAGTATTTTATTTGATACGATGGTTTTCAAAGTATTTTTTTTAATTGGGTTTTTTTTTATAAAAAAGCAGTAATTGATGTATTTCAAAGTTATTTAATGCTTTTAAGGTATTTTTTTATGGTTTTAATATGTTAATGTTAAAAATTAAAAACTGATTTTTTGTTTTACTCATTTGTTAAAACTGATTTTTTTCTTAATTTTATTATTCAATCCAAAATTATAATTTTTTTAATTTTAAATATGGCCCTTATTATGTTAATCACTACTACTTCTTTTTTTAGAATTTTTTTTAATTTCATCATTCAATATTAGATTTATTGATAATTGAGCTTTATTTTTTTCGATGGGATGATCTTTATATCAAAACTCGGATCACTGGTTTAAAAGGCTAACCATGGTTATGAATTTGAAAAGTTAATCCGAGTTGATATTATTTTTTTAGGGTTGATTTTTTTCCATAAATTTTATTTTTTAATTTCATCATCCAACATTTATTTTTTAAAAAAAATAGGTTGTGTGATTTTATTTATGTGGGGCTATTTTAATCTCATGACCTAGATTACTAGTTTGACGGTTCAACCTATATTGACTTGGGCTTTTTTTGGGATTGATTTTTAAAAAAAATCTATTATTTTTTTAATTTTATCTTTTAATATTGGATTGGTTTTAGAATTGCAATTCATGAATTTTTTTATTTTTCCTTCTATTTAGTTATTTCATTCACATGATCCAAATAGTGAGTTTTCATGGGTTTACCCGAGTTTACATGTGTTCTTCTTTTTTTTTTGTTAATTGATTTTTTTATTTGAACCTTCTGTAATGAGTTTATTGGAAATTGGACTTTATAATTTTTTTTATTTGCTTTTTATTAGGTTATTCCAATCGTGTGTCATAGATATCAGGTTTGACATGCTAAATCAAATATCTCAAATAACTTTTTTTACTTTTGTTTTTCCAATCTTATTATTCCGTATTGGTTTGGCTAGGAATTGGCTCTGTTATTTTTTTTTTCCAAGCGTTTTTTTGTGCAAATTATTATAATCACTTCTTTTGATTTAATTCAGTTAATTTATTATCATTATATTTTTTTTTATCTAGTTAAATAATATCATTTTATTTGACTAAGTTAAGTTTACGAATTATGATTTAAAAAAAAAACATTCTTACAGTGCTTGAATTTTTTTTTACACAAAATGGTTATTTGTTTGATCCGTAGAATAACGTGGATTACTAATCTAATTTTAATCAGCATTTATTTAACTTGCCATGTTTTTTATAATATTATTTAAATTAAAGATAAAATCAGATTATTTTATCTAGCTTTCACATCCATGTAATCCTTTAGTTTTTGTGGGATGATGTTTTTGAAAATTTTAGCAACAACTTCATTAGGACA
>Ga0325401_1002691_pt1 | contig 15927 bp, 16 predicted proteins | sample PopdelMetagenome_FD_205666 | JGI IMG/M metagenome (GOLD analysis project Ga0325401, IMG submission 205666) | Populus deltoides microbial communities from Bellville, Georgia, United States - Xylem-PdKOR-R2 | ecosystem: Host-associated > Plants > Phyllosphere > Stem > Wood/Secondary xylem | place...
GCATAACCCTCCACCCGCTCTACCAGCACGCGCCCGTACCAGCTGCGGTCGAACACGGCGATCTCGCCCGGCCCGGGTAGTCGGCGGCGGAACCGCCACAGGAAGTCGCGCTTCTTCTCGACGGCGGTAGGCGCGGCGATCGGATAAACCTCGAAGGCGCGCTGGTCCCATTCGGCGACCAGGCGCTGGATGATGCCGCCCTTGCCGGCCGCGTCCCATCCCTCCAGCATCACCACCGCCCCGCGGCGGTGGACGATGTGCGCCACCAGGACGCGTTCCAACCGGTCCTGCAGCTTCTTCAGCTTGGCGGAATAATGCTTTGGAGCGCCGCGGTCGCCCTCCAGTTCGGTCAGATCGATCACGTCTTCGCCTCCCATCCGCGCCGCCGCAGCACCAGCCGATAATAGAGCAGGGACGCCGCCACCTGCAAAGCCGTCGCGATCAGGCCGGGCCGCCCCTCGTCCGGGTCGCCCCAGCTGGTCCATATCACGAACCCCAACGCCGCCAGCGTCACTGCCGGCGCCAGCGGATAGAACGGCATCCGCCACGCCGCATGGGTGGTGCTGCCCTTCCGGCGTCCCGCCACCGCCGCCAGCGCGATACCGGCGTAGATCGCAACCAGCCCCGCCCCGCTCAGCACCAGCAGCAGCCGAAGCGGCAGGAAGCAACAGACGACGCCCACCGCCCCCGTCAGCAAGGTCGCCCCGCGCGGCGATCCGAAGCGCGGATGCACCGCCGCCAGCCAGCGGTCCGCGCGTCCGCCCCAGGTCCCGTCGCGCCCGCTGGCATAGAAGAAACGCGCGCAGGCCAGCACGCAGGCGATCACTGCGTTGACGATCGCCAACGCCACGCTCGCCGCGACCCAGCCGGCGACCGCCTGTCCGCCGCGCGCCGCGACGATTAGTCCGAACGGGTCGTCCGACGCCAGGAACGCCCGGAGGTCCGGCGCTCCCATCAGCCCGGCCAGCATCGGCGCCCCTTCCAGCAGCAGCGACAGCGCCACCGCCCACAGCGTCGCGTGCGCCACCCGCCGGGGCGCGTCGCCCACCTCCTCGCCGAAATAAACGGCCGCGCCGTAGCCGTTGAGGGCGAAGATCGCGATCACGGTCGCCACCCCGATCGCGCCCGGCGTCGCGGTGACCAGGGCGCCCCCCGCCCCCGGCTGAACGGGCGCCGTCAGCAGGGACGCGACCGGATGGACCGGCATCGACCAGCCCGCCCAGCACACCACCGCCAGCGCCGCCAGTTCCGCAGCCAGGAAGGCCCCCGTCACCAAAGCGTTCACCCGGATATCCAACAGCGCCACCAGCGTCGCCCCGGCCACCACCGCGATCGCCACCGGCACGGCCGGCAGCCCCGCCACCAACGCACCCAGCACGGATGCCAGCCCCAGTCCCGCCACGGGCGGAAAGAGCAGGTTGTTGGCGACGTTGACCCCCAGCATCGCGAAGCCCGCCGCCGGCCCCAGCGTGCGCGCCACCGCGACGTACTCGCCCCCCGCGACCGGCCACGCGCTCGACAGCTCGGCATAGATCAGCGCGGTGGCGACGCATACCACGCCCGCCAGCAGCATCGCCCAGACCGCACCCGTGCCGGCGACCTGCAACATCCCCGGCACGATCACGAATACCGAGGAGGCGGGCGTCGCCACCGAAAGCGTCAACAGCAGCACGCCCGGCAGCCCCAGGCGCCGGACCAGCGCCGGCGGGACGACGGGCGGGGAGGAGTCGGTGGCCAACCCCGCGCGGATTAGGCGGATCGGGTCGCCGAGGAAAGCGGTCCGGTACGGAACGCGACGTTGGTGCGCGACGTATACAGCTGCTGTACCACTTCGGGGAGGTTCGATGCATATGGGCCGGACTGTCGCGTGGCGCTTGGCCTGCTCGCTCGCCGCCCTGCTTTACTGGTCCGCCGTCGGCGCGGTGGTAGCGCTTGCCACCGGTCGCGACCCGTTGGACCTGTTCGGCCAGGGCGCAGTCCGGATCGAGACGGTCGGGGGCCTGCTCCTCCTGGCTGCCGCGGTAGCCTTGTACGCGATCGCCGCACGCTCCGCGCATCGCCGAGCGACGGCCGCGTGACCGCCGAGAACGGGCATCGCCCGCTGACGGATCGTGAGAAGGCACAGGCGGAACGGGTTTTCCTGGGCTCGGTCCGCTACGACGGGGTCCGCATCTACAACGGGCGCTGGATGTCGCTCCAGCCCGACGACACCGCCATGGCGCCCAACGGCCACGTCTATTTCCCGCCGCCGATATTCAAGGAAGACTTCGGCCAGCGCTACAGCGACATGGCCTTGCTCATCCATGAGCTGACGCATGTCTGGCAGATCCAGCACGGGGTCTGGTTGAAGGTCCGCCGCGTCCTGGTCGAGGGCGGCGTGTACCGGTACGGCCGTCCGAACCCGGCCCAGTTGTTCGACAGCTACACCGTGGAGCAACAGGCCAGCATCGTCGAGGACTGGTACAGGCTCGCCAACGGCCTGGTCCCCCGCTGGGGCACGGGCAGCATGGCCGAATACGCGGCGCTGGTGCGCCAAGCCATTCCGGGGCGGCCGTGACCGGCGGCCGCTGGTTGCTCAAGGGGGCGCTCAGCCTCGGCTACTGGCTGCTCGCGGCGCGACTCCTGATCGGCCTGTTCATGGGCGACGCGGTCGACGGAGGCGGGGACGCTGGGCCCTGGCCCGCCCGGCTGACGCTGTTGGGCGCGGTGGCGCTCTGGGCCGGACTGTCCGTCCTCTACGACCGGGCGCTCGACCGCCGCCGTTAACGCGGGCCGTCCGCCAGCCGGATATTCAGCTCGCGCAGTTGCTTCGGGCTGACGGGGCTCGGCGCGCCCATCATCAGGTCCTCGGCCTTCTGCGTCATCGGGAACACGATGACCTCGCGGATATTGGGCTCGTCCGCCAGCAGCATGACGATGCGGTCGATGCCCGGCGCGGAGCCGCCGTGCGGCGGCGCGCCGTATTTGAAGGCGTTTATCATGCCCGCGAAGTCGCGGTCCACGTCGTCCCGGCTGTACCCCGCGATCTCGAACGCCTTGTACATGATCTCGGGCCGGTGGTTCCGGATCGCGCCCGACGACAGTTCCACGCCGTTGCAGACGATGTCGTACTGATACGCCAATACGTTCAGCGGATCCTTGGTTTCCAGCGCCTCCAGCTCGCCCTGCGGCATGGAGAAGGGATTGTGGCTGAAGTCGATCTTGCCCGTATCCTCGTCGCGTTCGAACATCGGGAAATCGACGATCCAGCAGAACTCGAAACGGTTCGGGTCGATCAGCCCCAGCTGCTCGCCCACCCGCGTTCGCGCCAGCCCCGCCAGCTTGGCGGCCTGTGCCGGCTTGCCCGCCGCGAAGAACACGCCATCGTCGGGTCCCAGGTCCAGCGCGTCGGCGATCGCCTGCATCCCGTCCGCGCCGTGATTCTTGGCGATCGGCCCGCCCCATTCGCCGCCCTTGCGGGTCGCGTAGCCCAGGCCCGCGAAACCCTCGGACTGCGCCCAGGCGTTCATGTCGTCGAAGAACTTGCGGCTCTTGCCCCCCGTACCGGGCGCCGGGATCGCGCGCACCACGTCGCCGCCTTCCACGATCGACGCGAACCGGCCGAAGCCGGAGCCTTTGAAAAGGTCCGACACGTCGGAGATCAGGATGGGGTTGCGCAGGTCGGGCTTGTCGTTGCCGTAGCGCAGCATCGACTCCGCATAGGGGATGCGGCGGAACGGCAGCGCTGACACTTGGCGCCCCTTGCCCTGCCAGTCGGCATATTCCTCGAACACGCCGTGCAGCACCGGCTCGATCGCGGCGAACACGTCCTCCTGCGTGACGAAGCTCATCTCGAAATCGAGCTGGTAGAACTCGCCGGGGCTGCGGTCGGCGCGCGCGTCCTCGTCGCGGAAGCACGGCGCGATCTGGAAGTACCGGTCGAAGCCCGCCACCATCAGCAGCTGCTTGAACATCTGCGGCGCCTGGGGCAGCGCGTAGAACTTGCCCGGATGGACGCGGCTGGGGACCAAGTAGTCGCGCGCGCCCTCGGGACTGGAGGCGGTCAGGATCGGCGTCTGGAACTCGGTGAAGCCACCATCCACCATCCGCCGCCGGATGCTGGCGATCACGCCGGACCGCAACAGGATGTTGGCGTGCAGCTTGTCGCGCCGCAGGTCCAGGAAGCGATAGCGCAGGCGGATATCCTCCGGATATTCCGCCTCGCCCGCCACCGGCATTGGCACCTCGGCGGCGTGACCCTGCACCGTCACGCCGCGCGCGAACACCTCGATTTCGCCCGTCGCCAGCGCGGCGTTGACGGTGGCGTCCGACCGCTTCTTGACCGTGCCGTCGATCGTCACCACGCTCTCGACGCGCAAGCCCTCCAGCACCGGCAGCGCGGGGCTGTCGGCGTCGGCCACGATCTGGGTGATGCCGTAATGGTCGCGCAAGTCGACGAACAGCACGCCGCCGTGATCGCGCTTGCGATGCACCCAGCCGGACAGGCGGACGTCCGCGCCCACGTCGGCGGCGGACAGCTGGGCGCAGGTGTGCGTGCGATAGGCGTGCATGGGCTGGAGCAGACTTTTTATGGCAGCGGAAAGTCCGCGCCCCTCCCTACCCGTTCCCGCTTTGTCAACCCGGCCGACCCGCGGTAAGGCCCACCGATGCACGTCCACCCCCTGATTACCGACAGCGCGGAGCTGAAGGCGCTGTGCGACCGCTTGGCGCAGGCGCCCTTCGTCACCGTCGACACCGAGTTCATGCGCGAGAGCACTTATTGGCCCGTGCTGTGTTTGGTCCAATTGTGCGACGGCAACGAAGCCGCCGCCGTCGACCCGATGGCGCCGGGGCTCGACCTCGCCCCCCTGCTCGACCTGCTGGTCGACGACGAGGACGTGCTGAAGGTCTTCCACGCCGGCGGCCAGGACATAGAGATCGTCTACAACCTGACCGGCCGCACCCCCTATCCACTGTTCGACACGCAGGTGGCGGCGATGGCGCTGGGTCAGGGGGAGCAGGTGGGCTATTCGAATCTAGTCGACAGCTGGCTGAACATCGGCATCGACAAGGGCGCGCGCTTCACCGACTGGGCGCGCCGCCCACTTGACGCCCGCCAGATCGACTACGCGATCGGCGACGTGACGCATCTGGCGCGTATCTTTCCCAAGATGCTCGAACGGTTGCGAAAGACCGGGCGCGGCGCGTGGCTGGATCAGGAGATGGAGCGGCTGGCTGACCCCGCCAACTACGCCAACGACCCCGACCTCGCCTGGAAGCGCGTCCGCCTGCCCGGCCGCAACCCGGAGGTGCTGGGCCGCCTGAAAGCGGTGGCGCGCTGGCGCGAGCAGGAGGCGCGGTCGAAGGATCTGCCGCGCGGGCGCCTGGTCAAGGACGAGACGCTGGCCGACCTCGCCAGCCATCCGCCCCGCAAGCAATCCGACCTGTCCAAGGTGCGCGGCCTATCCGCCAGCTGGGCGGGCAACGAGATCGGCCGCCGGCTGATGGAGGCGATCGCCGACGCCGCCCCCCTGCCCGCCGACGAACTCCCCCCGCGCGAGGACCGCAAGCCCGGCCTGGGCAAGGAGGGCGCGCTGGTCGCCGACCTATTGAAACTGCTGCTCAAAATCCGCGCCCGCGACATCGACGTTGCGCCCCGCCTGCTCGCGCGGTCGGACGAGCTCGAGGCGTTGGCGGCGGGTACCCGCAACGGGCTGGCGATGCTCGACGGCTGGCGCTTCGACCAGTTCGGCCGCGACGCGCTCGACCTGGTGGATGGGCGGATGGCCTTCGCGGTCAAGAACGGCCGGCTCAGCATGACCCGCACGGAGGCCGCCACGTGAGGCGCGCGATCGCCGCCGCGCTCTTCGCGATCGCCGCCCCGGCTCCCGCCGCCGAGATATCCACCCACGTCCTCGATCTCGCGCGCGGGGTCGGCGGGCGCGGCGTCCCCGTCACCCTGTCGCGCCGCTCGCCCGATGGGGCGTGGAAACGCGTGGCGGCGGCAACCACGGACGCCGACGGCCGGGTGCGTTCCTTCGGCGATACCCAGGCGTTCGGTCCCGGCCTGTATCGCCTCGACTTCGACATGACCGCGTTCCCGAACGCCGGCTTCTTTCCCGAGATCACCGTCAATTTCCGCGTCGAGGACGCCAAGGCGCACTACCACGTCCCCGTCGTCGTCAGCCCTTACGGCTACTCCACCTATCGCGGCACCTGACCCTCAACAGACCCGCGCCGCAGCCCCCAGCGCAGTCGCAAGCGCGGCGTGCCGTTTCTCCACCGCTTCGCCGTACAGGGGCGCGTCCGCGCCGGGCAGACGCAGGCTGAGCCCGCCCTCGCCCATCGACAGGGCCGTCCGTTCCAGCGGCCCGGCCACGCCGCCGCTCAATCGCTGACCCAAGCGGATCGCCAGCCCCCAGGTCGATGCGCGCGCCAACTGCTCCGGGCTCGCCAGCCGGGGCAGCGGATCAGGGCTGGCGCGGCTGCCGTCCAGCGCGGTCGCCAGCGCCTGCGCCAGCATGGCGCGGCCGGCCGCGTCGATCGCCACCCAATTGCCGTGCAGCGCCACCTCCGCGCCGCGCTCCGCCCGGAACTCCGGGTTCGCGCGCCAGCCCGTATCCGCCAGCAGGCATGCCGCGTGGCGCAACCGCGCATCCTCCGCCCCCTGCCCGGATGCGTCCGCGAACAGCGGCGCGATCCAGCGCGCCAGCAGGTCGCCGTGTTCGGGAAACCGCCCGAACGCGCGACCTTCCTCGCGTGCCGCCACGATCAGTGGGTCCTGTTCCCGCGTCTCGGCGTCCAGGTCGCCATAGAGCAGTCCCTCGCGCAGTCCGAAGGCGGACGCCACCACCTCGCTCGACCCCAGCCGCTTCAACAGCGCCGCCAGCAGCCACGTCGCGTCCGCCAGCGTCGCCGCGCGCGGCGTCGACAGCCCGCCCGTTTCCTTCAATTCGGCGCGCGTCATTCCGGCCAGCTTGCGCGCCAGCCGCTGCACCTGGCCGGGCGTCATGCGATACTGGTGGATCAGCGGCAGCGGATAGCCCGTCGCCACAGCGTGCAGCTTGACCATCGCCCGCCACGATCCGCCAACCAGGTAGAAGGGCAAGCCACGCCCCCGTCCCGCCCAGCCGACCTTGCGCAAGGCGGCGTCCAGCGCCGCCTCGATCGCCGCCCCCTCGCGCGCGCCCTCCTTGAGCGCTCCCAGCCGCAGCACCCCCAGTTTCAGCGACGCCCGCTCGCGCACCGCGCCGCCGCCGATCCGCACCAGCTCCAGGCTGCCCCCGCCCAGGTCGCCGACCACGCCGTCCGCCGCCGGAATACCCGATAACACCCCAAGCCCCGCCGCCTCCGCCTCCGCGTCGCCGGCCAACAGCTCGACCCTCAGCCCCAACGCGGCGGCGGCGTCGATCAGCTCGCCGCCGTTCGACGCGTCGCGCACCGCGGCGGTGGCGACGGTGCGGACCCGGTCGCAGTCCAGCTCGCGCGCGATCATCGCGAACCGGGCCAGCGCGGTGCGACCGCGCGCCATCGCGCCCGCCCCGATCGCGCCGGTCGCCGCCAGGTCGCGGCCCAGCCCCGCCATCACCTTCTCGTTGAACAATACCGCCGGCAGCCGCGCCGGCCCCTGATACACGACCAGCCGCACCGAGTTCGAACCGATGTCGACGATCGCAGAGCGCGGATGCGCCCGCCCGCTTTCCGCCATCGACACCCGCTATCGCCGCCGCGAGAGCGACAGGGTGGGCACCGTGCGACTGCCCTCGATCGCGGCACCGCGGCCCGACAGCGACGGGTTGGTCATGAAGTAACGGTGAAGGTTGAACGGCTTGTCGCCCGTCTCGACGCGCTGGTACGAACCGTCGGGCTTCAGGATCCAGCTTTGCTCGTTGTCGATAAGATTGGCGACCATCACCTGATCCAGCACCTGATCGTGCACCGTCTCGTTGACCAGCGGCAGCATATATTCGACCCGCCGGTCGAAGTTGCGCGGCATCCAGTCGGCGGACGAGATATACAGCAGCGCGTCGTCGTTGGGCAGCGCCTGGCCGTTGCCGAACGCCCAGATGCGGCTGTGTTCCAGGAACCGCCCCACCACCGACTTCACGCGGATGCGGTCCGACAATCCCATGATCCCCGGCTTCAGGCAGCATATGCCGCGCACCACTAGGTCCACCTCCACGCCGGCTGCGCTGGCGTCATAGAGCTTGTCGATGATCTCCGGGTCGACCAGCGAGTTCATCTTGGCCCACATCGACGCCGGCCGCCCGGCGCGCGCGTGCGCGATCTCCGCGTCGATCAGGTCCATCAGCTTGGGGCGCAGATCGCGCGGCGACAGCGACACGCACCCCATGTCGTGCGGCTCGACGTAGCCGGTGACGTAGTTGAACATTTGCGCCGCGTCCGCGCCGATCGACGGGTTGGCGGTGAAGAAGCTGAGGTCGGTGTAGATGCGCGCCGTCACCGGGTGATAATTGCCCGTGCCGAAATGGCAGTAGGTGCGGAACGTGCCGCCCTCGCGCCGCACCACCATCGCCACCTTGGCGTGCGTCTTCCAATCGATGAAGCCGTACACCACCTGCACGCCCGCGCGCTCCAGGGCGGACGCCCAGCGCAGATTCTGTTCCTCGTCGAACCGCGCCTTCAGCTCGACCACCGCCGTCACCGACTTGCCCGCCTCCGCCGCCGCGATCAGCGCGTTGATGACCGCCGACTGCTTGCCCGCGCGGTACAGCGTCTGCTTGATCGCCACCACGTCGGGGTCGGCGGCGGCCTGTTTCAGGAAGGCCAGCACCACCTCGAACGTTTCATAGGGGTGGTGGACGACGATGTCCTTGGCACGGATCGCCGCGAAGCAGTCGCCCCCGAATTCGCGGATGCGTTCGGGAAAACGCGGGGTGAAGGGCGGGAACTTCAGCTCGGGCCTGTCCTCCTCCACCAGCGCCGACAGGTCGGCCAGCCCCAGGAAATTACCCGACTCCGTTATCATCGCGTCCGAACCGCCCAACTCGTCGCGCAGCACGGTGGCCAGGTCGTCGGCCATGCCGGTTTCCAGCTCCAGCCGGATCACGCGCCCCCGCCGACGCCGCTTGATGGCGTTGGCGAAGTAGCGGACCAGGTCCTCCGCTTCCTCCTCGATCTCGATGTCGCTGTCGCGCAGCACACGGAACTCGGCCGCCGCGTTGACCGCGTATCCAGGAAAAAGCGTGCCCGCCAGATGTTTGAGAACCGACTCTATCGCTACGTATCGCGCGGGCGCCCCCGGCAGCCGGACGAAGCGCGGCACGGCGGCGGGCAGCATCACCAGCTCGCGGATAGGCTCCTCGTCCGACAGGCGCGTCAGGTCGAACATCACCGCCAGCCCCAGATTGGGCATGAACGGGAACGGATGTGCGGGGTCCAGCGCCTGCGGCGTCAGGATGGGGAACACCTGTTCGCGGAAATGCGTCGCCAGCCACGCCTCCGCCTCCCGGCCCGCCGCCCCTTCGGCCAGCTGGCGATGGCCGAGTACGTGGATGTCGCTCTCCGCCAGCGCGCGGCGCAGCGTGCGCCACGTCGCCTGCTGGTCCGCCAGCAGCGCGTCGGCGGCCTCGGTGATCGCCGACAGCTGTTGGGCGGGCGTCATGCCGTCGTCGGACGGGCGCTGCACGTCCTGCACCAGCTGCCCCTTCAATCCCGCCACGCGGACCATGAAGAACTCGTCCAGGTTCGATCCCGAGATCGACAGGAAACGCAGCCGTTCGAGCAGCGGGTGGGCGGGGTTGGCCGCCTCCTCCAGCACCCGGCGATTAAAGGCCAGCCAGCTCAGTTCGCGATTGAAATACCGGTCGGGGGCGACGACAGGATCGTCCTCCACGGGCCGGCGGCCGGCGGTAACGGGGGTCATGCTGGGCTCCCGGTCAGCACTTCTCGTGCTAGGGCAATGGTCGGGCGGCGACGGCGTTCCATCGCGGCCCGGTCCAGCAGCACGGCCGCGTCGAGCAGGCTCGCGTGGCTGCGCTCGGCATGGGTCGCGATCCATTCGACCAGCGCCGGGTCCGCTGCCAGCCCGCGCCGTTCGAACGCCAGCGTGACCAGCGACCGGGCCAGCGCGTCGTCGGGCGCCTCGATCGCGATCGCCGCACTCGCCCCCAATCGCGACCGGAGGTCGGGCAACGCCACGGCCCAGGCCGGCGGGCCAATGTCGGCGACGATCAGCAGCGGCCGCCCATCGGCCACGGCGCGGTTCCAGGCGTGGAATATCACCGCCTCGTCCGCACCTTGCGCGTCGTCGATCACCTCGGCCCCCGTGCGCCGCGCGAACACGCGCGCCAACAGGCTGCGCCCCGATCGCGGCGGCCCGGTCAACAATCCCGCCGGCCGCGGCCAATCGTGCCACCGTTCCAGCATCTCCACCGCGCGGGCGTTGGACGGACCGACCAGGAACCGGTCGCCGGATGGGTCGGGTGCCCAGTCCAGCGGCAGGGCGAGCTGGCTCAACCTCCCCCTCCCGCCCCGCCTTCTCCGGCCCCCGCCCCATTGGCGATGCCGGGCGGCAGCAGCGACGGCGCCCGGCGGATGCGGATCGCCGCGCCGGACCCCAGCACCTGATAGCCCCGGCCCCGCAACGCGTCCGCCAGTGCTGCGGGATCACCGGCATAGAGGACGCGCATCACCGACACCCCGCCCAGCGCCAGGCTGGTCGTGCCGGCCGACTGGACGCCCGGTATCCCGCGCAGACTAGCCTCCGTATTCGCCACGGCGGACGCGGTGGCCGAGTCGTATTGCACGGTGACTACGGTACCCGTCGCGGCCGCGACCTCGCCGGCCGGTATCGCGCCTTCCTCCACCGCCGGCTCGACGGGCGTGGCGGGCGGGAGCGGCAACAGGCTGGGGTCGGCAGCGACATCTCCGGTGCGGAGTGCGGCCTGGAACATCGCGTCCAGCCGCGTCACACCCGCGTCCAGCAGCTGCGCCAGACCCGCCCCGCTCGCCACGCGCAGCGTGAAGCCGCCCAGATAGCGGTTGTCGGGACCCCAGCGCCCCTCGAAACTGCCGATCACCGGCCCGCCCGGCCATTCGCGCCTGAGCTTGACGACCGGGATCAGCACGTTGCCTGCGCCGTACTGGTCGATCACGTTCCGCCACCACGCCCGGTCGCGCCGCCCCGTCTGGCCTACGTTGAGCAGCAGCGCGTCGGGCCCGTTACCCGACGGCCGCACGTAATCGACGCTGCTGTTACCGGTGCGGAACCTGGCCCAGGCCTGTTGCCAGTCCGTGCGCGCCTCGAACACCTGCCCCGCCCCGCCTGAGAACTGCGCCGGGATCAGCAGCATCGGCTGCGACCGCGCCGTGCCCGTCGCCAGGCCCAGCGCGGCCCCCACCCGCGCCCGGTCGAACAGAACGCCCAAAACGGCGATGTACCGCGTGGGACCGATCTGCTCGCGCTCCACCACGATGCTCGACACCAGCCCGTCGAGCGCCGCGTCGCTCAGGCCTTGCGTCCCCGCGCCCAGCCGCTGCGTCAACTGCGCCCAAGCGCGCCGTTGCGCCAGCCGCCACCCGCCCAGCCGCGCCGCCTCCGCCGTCCGCGCGGCCACGTCGACGCGCACGCCCGACACCTCGAAATCGCCCGAACTGTCGACGGGCGCCACGCCGCGGTCGGCGCCGTCATACTGGGCCCACGCCGCCGCCCCGGCCAACAGGACCGGCACGGCGAGGGCGACGATACGGCGGCGCATCATGGCGCGGCCCTATGGATCATGGCCGCGCGCGGGGAAAGGGCGACGCGGAGGCGGACGGGCTGCACGGCCGATCCCCCGTTGCCACCCGCACGCCCACGCCCTACCCGCCCGCGCATGAGCCAGGACAGCGGCAACGCCACCCCCTACACCTATGCCCGGGCGGGCGTCTCCATCGGCGCGGGAAACGCGCTGGTCCGCGCGATCGGGCCGCTCGCGCGTGCGACCCGCCGTCCGGGCGCGGACGCGGAACTGGGCGGTTTCGGCGGCGTGTTCGACCTACGCGCCGCGGGCTTTCGCGACCCGCTGCTCGTCGCCGCCAATGACGGGGTGGGCACCAAGGTGCTGCTGGCGACCGAGTGGGACCGGCACGCCGGCATCGGCATCGACCTGGTCGCGATGTGCGCCAACGACCTGGTGGTCCAGGGGGCGGAGCCGCTGTTCTTTTTGGACTATTACGCCACCGGCCGCCTCGATCCCGCGGCCGCCGAACGCGTCGTCGCCTCGATCGCGGAGGGGTGCCGGCTGGCCGGCTGCGCACTGATCGGCGGCGAGACGGCGGAGATGCCGGGCCTGTACGACGGCGGCCACTACGACCTGGCGGGCTTTTGCGTCGGCGCGGTTGAACGCGGCGACCTCTTGACCGGCGACCGGGTGGCGCCGGGGGACGTGCTGCTCGGCCTCGGTTCGTCGGGGGTCCATTCCAACGGCTATTCGCTGGTACGGCGGCTGGCCGCCGATCGGGGCTGGCGGATGGACCGGCCGGCGCTGTTCGATCAGGACCGGCTATTGATCGACCTGCTGCTGGCGCCGACGCGCATCTACGTCGCCTCGCTGCTGCCGCTGGTGCGCGACGGCTCGGTCAACGCGCTCGCCCACGTCACCGGCGGCGGGCTCTTGGAGAACGTGCCCCGGTCGCTGCCCGCCGGTTGCCGGGCGGTGATCGACGCGGATGCTTGGGCCCAGACGCCGCTGATGGCCTTTCTCCAGGCGCAGGGGTCGATCGAGCCGGCAGAAATGGCGCGCACCTTCAACTGCGGCGTCGGCATGGTCGTGATCGTGTCGTCCGACCGCGCCGAGGCGGCGGCCGCCGCGCTGGAGGCGGCGGGCGAGACGGTGTTCCGCATCGGCCGGGTCGAGGCCGGCCCCCGCGGCTGCACCGTTCGCGGGGGCGCCGGCACCTGGACCACGCCGGCCGCCTGGACCGCCGATCACGATGGCTGACGCGCCGATCGGGGTCGCGGTGCTGATCTCGGGCCGCGGCTCCAACATGCAGGCGCTGGTGGACCACGCGCGCGACTATCGCGTGGTGCTGGTAGCATCCGACCGGCCGGACGCCCCCGGCCTGGCCTGGGCGGCCGCCCGTGGAGTCGCCACCTTCGCGCTGTCCCCTAAGGGGATCGGCAAACCGGCCTACGAAGCTGCCATGCTCGACCAGATCATTAGCAAAGGCGCGCAAGTCGTTGCATTGGCCGGCTATATGCGTCTGCTGACGCTGTCCTTCATAGCGACGATGCGCGGCAACATCGTCAACATTCACCCGTCGCTGCTCCCGCTCTACAAGGGCCTCGACACCCACGCCCGCGCGCTAGCGGCGGGCGACGCGGAGGCGGGCTGCTCGGTCCACCTCGTCACGCCCGAACTCGATGCCGGCCGCGTCCTCGGCCAGTCCCGCGTGCCCGTGATACCCGGCGACACCCCGGACGCGCTTGCCGCCCGCGTCCTCGTTGCCGAACACCAGCTCTACCCCCGCATCGTGTCGGAGTTCTGTCGCCGCATGAACGACCTCCTGTCCCACGTCCGCGCCGTCGCGCTGCGATTGCCCGGCGTCGCCGAACCCGAACCCGGCCGCTTCACCGTCGCCGACCGCGCTTTCGCTCGAATCCAGGGTGGCGAGTTGTGGCTGGGTGACGATCGGGTGGTGCTGAGCGACGATCCCGACTGGCAGCTGGTCGAGGACCGCGTCGCCCGCGCCTGGGAACTCGCCGCCCCCTCCGGATTGTTGGAGGCCGGCGGCCGGTGAGCCTGCCCCGTCGGCGCTGGCTGACGCTGGCGGAATTGATCGCGGTCGCCGGCCTCGCCGTCGCCGCGCTGACGCTATGGACCGGCTGGTCCGACCGCCGGGCCGACGACGCCGAACGTCGCGCGGCCGTCGCGGGAGAAGCTCGCAGCCGATCCCGGCTGGCGCTGACCGCGACGGTGGCGGACGATGGCGACCGGCTCACCCTGTCGGGGGGCGACCACGAGATCGCGGAGCTTCACGTCGCCTTTCCATCCGCCCTCGGCGTGCCCGATCGTACCCCGCCCACACCCGTCATCGACGCCATCTGGTTCCGCGACGCACTGCTCCGCGCCACCGACGGCGGACCCGACGGGCAGCAGGGCGTGGTGCCCGTATTGCTGACGACGCGATACTGGGACGGCGAAGCCTCCCGGACGGCCATCGCGATCTACGACGTCGTCTGGGCAACGGAGGGGCGGATGCTGCGCGGCCGCAGCCTTCGTCTGACGGCGATGCGCCTGCGCGCGCGGGGGGGCGACCGCGCCGCCCTGAATCGCGCCTGGAAGCGCGCGCTGGAGGGTTAGGCCCGCCCGATCAGTCGCTGGGCGATACGGTCCGCCACCTGCGCCGCGGGCTGCCCCGATCGTTCGCTCTCGTCCCATACCTCGCGCAGGCGATTGGGAATACGCGCGATGCGGCCGCGCACTTCGGCCTCGTCGCCCTGGCCGAGATATTCCAGCCCGACGTTGATGATCCCCCCGGCGTTGATGACGTAATCGGGCGCGTACAGGATGCCGCGCTCGTGAACGCGCCGCCCGTCGTCCGGCGTCGCCAGCTGATTGTTGGCTCCCCCCGCGATTACGCGCGCCTTCAAGCCGGCGATGCTCTGTTCCGTCAGAACGGCACCCAAGGCGTTCGGACTGACGATATCGGCGTCCGCCGCCAGGATCGCTTCGGGCGCGGTCACATCCGCCCCCAGCTCGAATGCCAGGGCCCGCGCCCGGTCACCGTCCACGTCCGCAAAAATCAGCTTCGCGCCGTCCGCCGCCAGCCGCCGCGCCACGCCGCCGCCGACCGATCCCACGCCCTGGATCGCCACGCGCACGCCACGCATATCGGCGGTGCCCAGACCGCGCGCAGCCGCCGCGCACAGACCCAGATACACGCCCTCGGCGGTATAGGGGCCAGGATCGCCGCCCGCGGCCCCCTGGGCGACCGGCAACCCGGATACGTAGCGCGTCCGGCCGGCGATGACCTTCATCCGCTCTTCGGACATGCCGACGTCCTCGGCCGTCACGTAGCGCCCGGCTAATTGATCGACGACCGATCCGAACGCCTCCAGTCGCGCCCGGTCGATCACCGCGCCCGGCGCGTCCGCCAGCACCACCCCCTTGCCGCCGCCCAGTGCCAGTCCGGCCATGGCGTTCTTGTAGCTCATACCACGCGACAGGCGCAGCGCATCCGTCACCGCCGCACGCTCGTCCGCGTAATGCCAGTGGCGAACGCCGCCCGCAGCAGGCCCGAGCACCGTGGAATGAACGGCGATCACCGCGCGCAGACCGGACACGGGGTCCGTGAACAGGTGAACGCCCTCATGGTCGTCGAAATCGGGGTAGCCCCAGCCGCTCATGGCTATTGTCCGGTATGGAAGGGGTGGGGCGATCGACGGGACTTGAACCCGCGACCCTCGGTACCACAAACCGATGCTCTAACCAACTGAGCTACGATCGCCGCGAGAGAAGCCGGCCCCTAGCGGCCGGCGGCGGCTCCCGTCAAGGACCCGTCGCGCCGACGGTCGACCCCCGACGCCACGCCAGCGATCGCGCGTTCAGGTCGCGCAGGTCGACATCGCCCGCCAACACCGCCTCGCCCAGTTCCACCGCCCGCGCCAGTATATGCGCCGCCACCGCGCGATAGGCGGGTCGCCCCGCCACGCGGTCGTACCACCGCCCGCCCAGCGCGTTGTCGAGCAGGATGCGTTGAAAGCAATGGTCGAACCGCACCGGCCAGTTTCTTCCCCGCGCCGCGGCCGGCATCGCATCGCGCGTCAACGCCAGCCAGCGGGCTTCCAGCGCGATACGGCCGGAGTCCGGGAAGAAGTCGCCGCTCAGCGGGGCTTCACGAACTTCAGGGTCATCCGATCGCTCTCGCCGATCGCGGCGTAGCGGGCGCGGTCTTTGTCCCCTTCACGGTAACTGGGCGGCAGCGTCCAGACCCCTTGCGGAT
>Ga0325401_1002695_pt1 | contig 15921 bp, 7 predicted proteins | sample PopdelMetagenome_FD_205666 | JGI IMG/M metagenome (GOLD analysis project Ga0325401, IMG submission 205666) | Populus deltoides microbial communities from Bellville, Georgia, United States - Xylem-PdKOR-R2 | ecosystem: Host-associated > Plants > Phyllosphere > Stem > Wood/Secondary xylem | place...
AAAAATAACGAAGGAATTGATTATTTTTTCTTTTGAAAAAAAAGTCTAAAAAGAAAAGGGAAATGAAAATCATATTATTAATTCAAGGGAAACAAATGAGGAGGGCGCACAATATTGTTACAACTTAAAATGAAAAAATAAAAGTTTTTTTTTAATTTACCATTTAAAAGTAATAGCATAGTTGTTCAAGCTGAAACAACCGCTCATAAAAAAACAACAATCATGGTTTTATCGCAACAAAACTAGACAAAACGCTATGAAAAAAATGAATTGAAGAATAGTAAATCAAACAATCATGAAATAAAGATACATTAAAGTAGATTTAAGTCAAACAATTCATCATAATACTCATCGCAAGATTATTGACTTGGGCAAAACGTTCATTGCCAGGAAATTTTAAACACTCATTGTAAACATTGCCCCATACATCACTCAAACTGCTATAAATGTGTAAGTAAAAGATCATAAAAGTGAAAAGTAATAATATTTTTTAAATATCATAAATGACCTTCCAAGGTAAAAAAAAAAGATGTAGATAATTTCTAAAAAGGCAATTAGTTGCGAAAAATCAAAAGGAAAGTGAATTATGAAAAACATAAAGAATTAATGTAATTTGATTTTGGATGGAGAAAAAAATAACCCGAGTTTGATGTTCAATAATATAGTGAAAAAGGTTTAATTAAAAAATCTATAAAAAACATATAACTTTCCATAGCCTATAATATTTTACCAACTATATCACAAAGCAGAAAAAAATCTCATAAAAAACAGTAAACTTATCTTGTAGTCTTATCCGAAATGAGACAGCACGAAACAGATGCAAATCCACAACAAATCAAGATATTGTACAAAAACTAATCATATATCAAATCCACAACTTCCCAGGACATGGCAAGTAATCGGCACATACACCCTTCCAGATAACAGAGACTATAAATGCTCGAACATCGACTGTGCTAAGACATAGCAGGTAGATTGTGCATTTAATGCAAATTGTTGCACATAAACCAACTCTTCATAAAACAGACAACCAATTACACGTGCTTATAGCCATACTAAAGCAACCCTTTACTACTAAGATACACAATTGAGATGAGCCAAACACCCGAACACAACAGCTTCCAGCCACGCAAAAGGAAGCCTCCACTGTGAAGGCACCCAAGAGACAAATCCATGTCAAGTGATGCGCAAGCCAACCTCAAAAACCAAACACAAAAGTATTATCAGAGCCTAAAAAAAGAGACACCATCTATAAATCCACAACAGCCAAGAAAAAAAATAGTTGACTCCAACACTCCCTCCCTTTTGGTTTTTAAATTTGTGGTTTCTCTTCAATAATAATAATAATTATTATTTAAAATTTAATAATAATAATAATAATAAGACCCACACTGGACTCAATTGCCTTGAGCCAAGCGAGAATGCAAGACTTAAGTTACTTGGGTTTGGCGTCCGTATCGGCCTAAGCAACTTGGTTCTGGAGCCCCTTTCCAGCCCCAAGTTACTTGGGTCTCGAAGGACATCCCAAACTCAAGTTAATAACAATAACAAAAATTTTCAAAAAATTTATGATTGTTTTTCAATATTAATAATTGTTTTTCAAATGTATTAATTATTATATTAATAATATTAATTATAATAAAAATAACAATATTTATAAAAATAATAATAATATATTTAATACTAATTATAATAAAAATAATAATATTTTTAAGATTAATACTTTTAATTATAATAAAAATAATTATATCTATAATACAAATAATAATATTTATAAACCTAATACCCAAGAACCTTTGGTCTTGACCCTGGATCCAAGAGAATTGGGTTTTGACGGAGGACCTATTAGCTTTGGATCCTAACTCGGAACCGAGAGTCTTGGGTCCTCACGTTGACCCTAGAGTCCTTGGTCTGCACGTTGGACCCATTAGCCTTGGGTAGGACGTGGGACCCGTTAACATTGGGTCCGGATGCCTAACACAATTGTCTTAAATCCTGGCACCGGAGCCACTAACATTAGGTTAGGATGCCGGACCCCAGTGCCTTGGGCCAGGCAGACTGCAAGACCCAAGGGGCTTGGGCCTGCGCCATGCCACACCCAACAAACTTGGGTCAGACGCCCCTTTCCAGTTATAAGTTTCTTGGGTCTCAAAAAGGTTGTTAGATCCAAGTTAACAACAACAACAACAACAATAATAATTGATTTTACCCTTCAAATCAAATCTATATTTTTTTTCCATAGCAATAATATTAATTTCAAATTTAATAATACAAATGAATCTTCGATAGTAATAATATTTTTTAAAAAATTATTGATGATGATGATAATAAACTAGTCTAACCCGAATTCTTATAGTTTTTAATCACTTCAAATCAAGTTTATGGCTTTTCTTCAATAGTAATAATATTTTTCCAGTCTCAAGTTACTTAAGTCTGGAAGAGGATGTCAAACCCTAGTCAATAACGAAAATAATAATAATAATAATAATAATAATAATAAATAACAACAATAATTGATTTTACCCTTTAAATCAATTCTATGTTTTTTTATAGCAATAATATTTATTTCAAATTTAATAATATTAATGAATATAATAATATTTATAATATTATTAATAATATTAAATTTATCTGACCCAAGTTCTTATAGTTTTTAATCTCTTCAAATCAAATTTATGGTTTTTGTTAAATAGCAATGATATTCTTTTTCAAATTTATTAATGATGATGATGATGATGATGATGATTTTTAGTTTTACCTTTCAAATCAAATCTATGGTTTTTCTTTTATAGTAATAATATTTTATTTTAAATTTATTAATGATAATAACAATAATAATAAGAACAATAATTTTTAATTTTATCATTCAAATCAAATATATGGTTGTTTTTCAATATTAATAATAATTTTTCAAATTTATTAAGTATTATATTAATAATATTAACTGTAATAAAAATAATAATATTATAATACAAATAATAATATTAAACTTGTTTGACCCAAGTTTTTAATCTCTTCAAATAAAATTTATGGTTTTTCTTCGATAGTAATAATATTTTTTTTTCAAATTTATTAATGATAATAATAACAATAATTAATATTAATTTCTATTATATTTTTTTTAATTTGTTATTCTTCTCTGCGGGGGTCTGCAGACCCCAAGCGCAGATCAACAGACCAAGGCAAACCCAGCCGCGTGGGTCAGCAGACCGAGGCGTGCAAGTTTGCACCTAATGCGCACTTCTGCAGACCCAGGCACGTCGCCCTGGTTTGCTACCTAGACGAGCAGGTCTGTAGACCCGCTTGTTTAAGTCTGCAGCTAGGCGTGCGGGTCTGGCCTTGGCGCCCAAGGCATGGCAGCCTCAGCACCAGGTGTCTGCAGCCTGGGGCCTACAGCCTTACTATGCTCCGGCAAAATCAAAATTGATCATTTTCTTTTCAATCATTCCTTCAATGCCAAATACATCTTAAGAAAAAGATAACCCTATCCTCGTTAGTCTTTGCAAATTTTTATGACAAGTATAGCTTTGTTATTATACTGCTTCAATGCACAATGATTTATATCTAAGTAAATAGTGGCAGGGATAATTAATCCTTCTAGTATATTGAATGTAAAGTCTCATCTGGCTTGGTGAAGACCCCAAATCCAATATGAAGCCCAAATGATTTGTAGACGTGCACATCCTAGCCCATTAGTTTATAGGCTCCAGTTGCATTTCTTGTTTTGTGTCTTGGATATGGCATGCGTTTCGTACTCTATGTCTTGTAGTGTTTCATTGCATTTAATTCTCCATTGATAAAGATCATCAGATCATCAGCAAAATGTAGAGTGAGAAAGATGGATTTATTTGCATATAGGGTGATATACGTTATGGGATAGCACTCAAACCGTATTATCTATCATACAAGTGAATACTTTCCTTGGCAAAGATAAATAAGCGTGGGAAAACAAACCCTGCTTTTTCTTACAGAAAGGTCTTGTATTGTCCATGGGGACTAATTTATCAATAACTCTAAAACGCATGGGAATCGCTTTCTTCATATGTTTTTTTTTTTGGTTTTTTTTTTTGTTTTTTAGATGTTTTTTTTTTAATTTGACTTCTTTTTTTTATTAATTTTTTTAAATTATCTTTACTATTTTTTTTAAATATTAAACTAGTTAAAAATTTAGTTATGTAGTTTCTTTAAAAAAACATTATGAATTGCTACAATATTTTTCTACATATTTTTTTTCTTTTTATGATCTATTTTTTTTTGAAACTAGTCTTTATCGATTTTATTTTTTATATATCGAGCTGGTTGAGAATTTAACTTTGTAGTTTTTTTAAAAATAATATTGTGGATTGCTACAGTGTTTCCCCCACGCACTGTAGCTTTGCCCACATGTTTTTTTTGCTTTTGTTCCCTCTTTTTTTTACATGTTTTTTTTCCAAAATTGACTTTTTTTTTGTTTTTTTAATTTTTTTTAAATTATCTTTGCCAATTTTTTTAAATATTGAACTGGTTGAAAATTTAGCCATGTAGTTTTTTTCTTTAAAACATTGTGGATTGCTACAATATTTCCCTACATAGTTTTTTTTCTTTCTTTTTATGATTTATTTCCTTTTTTTTCAAACTGGTCCTTATTGATTTTATTTTTTTCATATTGAGCTGGTTGAGGATTTAGCTTTGTATTTTTAAAAAAAATAACACTGTGGATTGCTACAGTGTTTCCCCCATGCACTATAGTTTTCCCCACATGTTTGTTTTTTGCGCCTTTGTTCCCCCTTTTTTTTGCACCTTTTTTTCTCCAAAATTGACTTTTTATTTTATTTTTTTTGTTTTTATCTTTTTTAAAAAAATTATCTTTGCCAATTTTTTTGAAATATTGAACTGGTTGAAAATTTAGCTATGTAGTTTTTTTTCTTTAAAACATTGTAGATTGCTACAATATTTTTCTATATGGTTTTCTTTTCCTATTTTTTTATGATTTATTTTCTTTTTTTGTCAAACTAGTCTTTGTTGATTTTTTTTTCATATTGAGCTGGTTGAAAATTTAGTTTCATAGTTTTTTCAAAAATAACACTCTGGATTTGCTGCAGTGTTTCCTTGCAAGTTTTTTTTTAAAATTATCTTTGTCGAATTTATTTTTTTAATATTGAGCGGGTTGAGAATTGAGCTTTAGCTTTCCCCATATGTTTTTTTTTTCTATTTCTCTCTTCTTTGTTTTTCTTCAAAATTGTCTCCTTTTTTTGCTTTTTTTTTCAGAATTATTTTTGTCGATTTTTTTAACTATTGAGCTGGTTCAGAATTTAGTTTTTTAGTTTTTTTTCTTTAAAACACTGTGGATTACTACAGTGTTTCCCCGCATGGTTTTTTTTACTTTTTTTTATGATTTTCTTTTTATTTCCAAAATGGTCTTTGTCAATTTTGCTTTATATTTTTTAAAAAAAAAACACTGTGGATTGTTACAATGTTCCCCCACATGGTTTTTGTTTTGCTACAGTATTTCCCCACGTGTTTTTTTCCAAAATTATCTTTATCGATATTTTTTTTAATATTGAGCTGGTTGAGAATTCAGCTTTAACTTTCCCCACATGTTTTTTTATTTGTTTTTGCTTTTTTCCCAAAATTGTCTTCTTCTTCTTCTTTTTTCAATTTTTTGTGTTTTTTTTCAGAATTTTTTTTATTGATTTTATTTTTTTAATATGGAGCTGGTTGAAAATTTAGCTTTATTGTTTTTTTAAAAAAAACACTATGGATTGCTATAGTGTTTCCCATTGAACCTAGATCATGGAATCTTTAATCAACTAGGTATGATTACTATCATTACCCTCTTTCATCTTTTAAAAACTTTAAGCTTATTCCCCTTGATGAATTTCTTGATGAATTACATACAAGATCTCTTGACAAACCTTTGGTTAGCAGATCCACAATAATTTTCTTTGAGTTTACAAAGTTGGAAATAATTTTATTTAAGAGCAAGTGTTTAATGATATTATATCTGTTGCTACCCAATTTTTGACCCACCTTTTTGATAAAATTTTCAGAAAATCCAAAAATAGCAAAAAATAACGAAAATCCAAAAAAATACATTTTTAATATATTTGCATCGTTTTTAGCATTTTCAACGTCGTCTAAAAAAGAATTTAAGTTTTCAAAGTTTTTTTGAACGCGTTCGACTTTTCACGCGTCATTTTTAAAATCATTGATTTTTCCTCATTTAAGTCGACGTTGATATTGCTCGTTTTTAAAAAATACAAAAAAATCAAAATTTACAAAAGAAAAAAGTTGAGGGACCAATTTTGAGGTCCGAACAACATTTTACCTATAAATATAGGTCCAAAACTCAAAGAGAGGAGGGGGGGCAATTTTGACATCAGGAAAAAATACAAAAAAATACCTAACCCTAAACCCATCTTTTTCTCTAGGGCGCCCCCCTTCCCATTGAAAAAACCAGAGGGAGCAGGGGCGGCCGCAAGCCTCCCTTTCCCTGTTTACAGAGGCTGGCCGCCCCTCCCCTTTGATTTTCTTCTTCCCCTCAGCAGCCGGGAACAAGGGACCTCAAAATTGCGTCTTTTTTCAAAACCAAACCGGGGCCAGCCCCCTCCCTGTCCTCTCATCTTCTTGAAGCCGCCTCCCTTCCCTTGGTAAGGAAACCAGAGCTCCGGTGGCTCCCTAAACACAGCCAGCCACCCCTCCTTTGGCAAAGAAGAGAACTGGAGAACCAAGGGGCGCCGCTGGAACCTTCCCCTCTCTCGGCCGCTCACTCCCCTGCTCCCAGCACCTTTCTTCTTCTTCTTGCTCTCTCGGCCAACCACCGTTCTTCCCTCTCTCGGCCGACCCAGCTCCAGTAGCAAGACCTCCAGCAGCGGTAGCTTCTGCCCACAGCCGACAGACCGGTCCAGCGGAAGCAGAGAAGAAGGCGAAACTAAAAGAAAGAAGATCCATAGAGAGAAAGCAGATCCAAAACAGAGAAGAAAAAAAGTAGATCCGTGACGAAGAACAAAAGCTAAAACCAACTGGATTGCGTCTTTTTCTTCTTTGCAGGTGATGTTGCTCCTCACTGCCAGTGTAGGAGGGAAGAGGAGATGAAGTCGGGTCGGATCCATTAGTTTGTCTGCAGCGGCGCGTGGGTCCACGCGCCGCCAGTGGCGTGGCGCGTGTGGGGACGCGCCGCCACTGTTCCAGCGGTTCCAGAAGGCTTCCTAACACTGTTCTGGGAGGTTTTGGGTTATTCTGTAATTTTTAAAGTGTTTAATTTAATTTTTGTTTAGTTATTTTTTGAATTTGTATTGTGGATGTAAAAAAAAAACAAAAGAAAAGAAAAGGAAAAGAAAGAGAAAATAATAATAGAAAAAGAGTTGTGTGTGTGTGTGTTTTTTTTTTATTGAATCAAAAGAAAAAATGAATTCAATATTTTAATTTATATGCACAAATATCTAAAGGACAGATAAAAATCATGTTGTATTTTCCATAAAAATGTAGAACATGTATCTACATATATTTTGGGAACTAATAACTGATTTATCAAAGCCTTAGAATTGGGCTAAAATTTTATTTTTAAATAATATCAAGTCCACGAAGCTTGAAAGTGAATGTGTGGTGTGTATTTTGTTTATGAATGGTTTTTTAGGATAAAATTGCGAGAATAAAGAAGAATTTAATATTCTGATTTGTTCACGGATAAAGAATTATGAATTTACATGTAAGTGTAAGTTGTATTTTCTAAAATTCGATGAATGAACTGAATTTTAAAACTTCTTTAACACATCAAGTCCACGAAGCAGCTTACCTCAGGTAGGGTGTGTTAGGGGTGCTAATACCTTCCCTAACCACAACCAGTCCCTTACTAATGAATCTCTGACAAGACCAGTATATCAGGTTTCCTAGTAGCCCTCAATAAATTACTAGGTGGCGACTCCAACGAATCAAATCAAACAAGAAAGAACGAAAAGAATCGCCAGCCCGATGCCTCGCGGATTTTTACGACGTGCGACAATATCTACGGTGTATATATCTACGCTTACTATTATACGTAATACTTTATGCCCTTCTAATTGTTGACTCACTGTCGTAATGGATATAAATAGTTGACATTAGTTTTATCCAACATGAAAAATCCTCTAAGAAATTCTAAATCCATCTAGCTGTCTTACACCTTTATCAATTTTTATTAGATCATGGATCTAGTGATACATATTTGTTTGGGGGATTTTCATGAAACAGTTGATCCACTGATTAGTACTTAAAAATACATTTTTATCAAGGTTTTATATCATCATTTTGCAATTGAAGTATCAATATGTCCTTAAGTAGAGCATGTTTTATAATAATATGTCTAATAATATAAGTGACATGACAAAAAAGTTGATGTTTTCTCCCAAGTGTCGAAGTAATAAATAACCCGGCAAGACCGGGGTCAAACAACAGGAAGGTTAACTTTAACTACAAATAAAAAAATAAATAATAACAAAAAAGGAGTTGAAGAGAGCTTTGAGATGTGATATTGATATAAGGATTAAACAAGGATAAAATAATTGTCAAGGTTAGAAGATCCACTAATGGTATTTCAAACAAGTATAGTATAAACTCTCTTTATTACTCAACTGGAAACCACACACAAAGAAGGTTCCAATCGGATTATAAATTGTTAACATGATTACATTAGTTATCTTATTCGAATAATGCTAATACTTGTAAATGTTGTCAGATATTCATGATTATAACTTATGTCAACAACAAATCATGTTCCTTTCATAGCACAGGTGTCGGTTATACCATACGGTTGGGCTATAAAAGTGCCAAGTATTTATTGTACCAAGTGTTATACAATATAAATCTAGTTTAACCATTTAACAAGTAAAGTATTAAAAGTGAACAAGATAACAAATACAAAACATGTTAGTATCAAACATTAAAGTCCATGTTGAGTTTATACTATACTTATTCTTACACCATTAGTGTAACCTTTTCATCTTGATATAATAAACTTAGCTAAACATAATGAAAGAGAGAAATATAAATAAACAACATAAGAACATAAATAAGATATAAGTTAACTAAGTAAAGGAAAAGAAATGAAAAGCATAAACAAGAGATTAATATAAACAAAACTTAAGCATTACAAAAATACAAAGAGAGAGAGCAAGAACATGATCTTGATCTGAAAACCAAGATGCCTAAATATATGGCAAATGCCTCCTTTTATAGGCCAAAATTTGGAACTATTGATTTGATGACTAATTGTTGAGTGGGTGGCCACATCTTGACTTGGTGACAATCCTTATCTTCTTGTCTGAATAAAACATCATTGCTAACATCAGAATATGAACAGATATTCTTCATAAAAGTTCTAGGAAATTGTCTCAGCGTTCCAACAAAAATAGAATCGGTGCATTTGGACTTCTAGAACACGATATATGGGTTGAACACTGAACAATATCTGGGATGCAGGACAGATTCTGACTTCTCTGTTGTTGCTATAATTTGAACTTGAAAACAACCTTTTTGAATCTTGGACTCTTCATGAAAGTTTTAGGCCTATATCTTAGCTTTCCATCCATATAGATCAGACCTAAATCCAAGTTCTACAACTTCAGGTATGATCCAATAACCGAATAGTGTTCCAGTTTGAACTGAACCAACATCTCTTTTCTAAGCTTGCCCCTCTTTTTATCTTCTCAATTTCAGTAGCTAAACTCATCAGTCAATCCTTTGATTTATATGATAGGCTTACATTTAAGATGAACATTGACCATAAATTAAAGGTATCTTATAGTATCAGACTTGTTATTATAAAACATGCTTTCGTTAAAGAGTTATTGATACTTCAAGTGCAAAATGATGATATAAAACCTTGATAAAAATGCACTTTTAAGTACTAATCACAACACATGGATCAAGTCAAATCAGTCATCACTCTTCGCAGTTGTAAGGTTATTGAAAAACCCACTCTTGAACCTTGTGAGAAAGATGATTAGTCAATATTTGATGGTAAGGAAGGGGTTGAATCTAAACATTGCAAAGAAAAGACTGATTCCCCACTAGCACTTCCATTTCCTCATGCCACCACCAAACAAAGGAAAGTCAATCACAACTCTGAAATCTTTGAAACTTTCAAACAGGTAAGGATCAATAAACCTTTACTGGATGCTATTAAATAGGTACCTTCCTATGCTAAATTTTTTAAAGATTTATGCACTGTGAAGAGAAAACTGAATGTGAAAAAGAAAGACTTTTTAGCCGAACAAGTAAGTGCAATTCTTCAGAACAATAATACTTTGAAATATAAAAACCTGGTTGTCCACAATTTCTTACTTTATTAGAGAACATAAAATTGAAAGAGATTTACTTGATCTTGGAGGTAGTGTGAATTTACATCCATATTCAGTTTTTCAAAGTCTCAATTTAGGTGAGTTAAAACCAACTTCTGTAACTGTTTTACTTGCCGATAGATCTGTAAAAGTGCCTAGAGGAATAGTTTAAGATGTATTAATACAAGTCTATAAATTCATTTATCTTGTGGATTTTATTGTCTTGGACACACAACCTGTTGAAGCATGTAATTCATTTTTTGTTATTTTAGGACGTCTGTTTCTTGTAACTTCTAATGCATTGATTAATTGTAGGAATGGACTGATGAAGCTATCATTTAGAAACATGACATTGAAGATGATTATTTTTAACATTTGCAAGCAACCTGGAGATAATATTAATTCACAGGAAGTAGATGTTATTAAAGAATTAGATTATGATCAATTTGAATCTACTGTGAGTAAAACTGAGTTTGACAAATATGCAGATTTGCAAATGATTTATTCTCAAGAAGAAATTGAGGACAAAAAAGGCACCGAAAATGTTGACACGAATCTTTTATCAAGATTGACAATAGATTTGACATCCGGCATCACACCAATCGATGATTAATTTCCTGATGAATCTTTACTTTCTCTTAGCTCAATGCCCTGGTTTGCTAATCATATCAATTTTCTTTGTTTAGGAGATTTGCCAGCTCAATGGAGTACCCAAGATAAAAGAAAGTTTTTGAACGAGGTGAAGAACTTTTATTGGGATGACCCTTACTTATTCAAATATTGTCTTGATCAAATATTTTGAAGATTCATTCCCGACAATGAGGTAAGTAGTGTCATTAAATTTTGTCATTCTGAGGCATGTGGGAGTCATTTCTCATCAAAGAAGACGACTATAAAAATCTTACAATGTGAATTTTATTGACCCATCATGTTCAAGGACATGCATGCATTCTACACAACTTATGAAAATTGTCAAAAAGTTGATATTGGTCAAAAAGTTTTGCTTTATAATTCTCGACTCCATTTATTTCCTAGAAAGCTAAGATCAAGATGGAGCGGTCGATTTATTGTGAAACATGTGTATCCTTATGGGGCCTTTCATATTGAGAATCCAAAGAATGACTATGTTTTTAAGGTAAATGGACATCGTTTGAAAGCTTACTTTGATAATTTTCCTAGTGAAAATGAATCAATTGGTTTGAATGATCTTGTATGTAAAGATTGATTATTTTGTTTTTCTCACATTGATTATATTTATTCAATTCCTTGTTCCTTCTTTTTTCTTTGCATCTCTTTTCCACTTCTCATCTAAAAAATGGACACCACTCTTGAGAAATTGAAATAGTATTTTCTTGCTTTGCCTCCAAATGCGATTGTAAAAATTTACCATGGTAGGTGTGAAAGATTGAGTTGTTAATGAACCATGGAATTCCTGAAGGTATTCGTTGGCTAATTGATGCAAAGGTCCGATTATCAGGTGAGTCTTCCAATTCTTTTATTTTATACATACCTGGGATAGGTAAAAGCACTTTTGCAAAGAAACGTCATGCAAAATGACTGAAAGTTTGTCACCGATGTGCCAGATGGACTTGTAATGCACAATGTCATTCTTTAGGAATGGTATCTATAAACCATAAAGATAAATACAATTCATTAAGGATGGACTGAGTAAAGAGTCTTTAGATAATCTTCTATTAACTCTTGAGACGTATTCTAGTGGAGATGTGCATCATTCAATTCATGATTTTTGGCCCCATTTTCATAAAAAACATGATCGACTTAGTCTTAGGAATCTGACTAAAAAAGACCCTGTTTGTTATTTTTTAAGAAAACTGGATGGGAAGCTTATCCCCGACCCATAGAGGGCGTTGAAGCCGTTCTTGGACATAAAACCAAGGGAAGATATGAGCCATAATCACAACTACAATTTAAGCCTTAGTTTGTAAGAACTTGTGTCTTTTGGTTTTATTAATAGCATATTATTTTGTTTTATTATTTCTTATATTTGTTTAAGTGTGTTTCAGGTTTGTCAATGTTCGCTGTTTCAGGTGATATCTTCTATACTTTATCTTTCTACCTTAGGACATTGAGGACAATGTCTCGTTTTGGTTGGAGGGAGAGGGTAGTAGTTGACATTAAAAAAAAACTAACTTATTAATTGTTTTTTGCTATTATTAAAACCATTTGACAAAACTGTTATTAGGATGGTAGAGTAAGCAGGAATTAAATTGTCTCTTGAGACGCATCATAGTAAATATTCTTATCAAGGTCTGTTAGAATACTTCTTGAAATATTCAGATTTACAAACTCTCGCATTGTTATCACTTAATTCTGCTCATATACTCATTTAACAAGTATTCTTAAACTTTCATTTTCACACACACACTTTAACATATGATTGTGGGTTGCACATTGGATTATTACATTATTTATGTTCTTTTGTTAAAGGTAACAACTAAGGGAAAGAGATAGTATATAATTTGCCAAAAAAAAACTAAACAAAAAAATAAAAACAAATTGATAATATTGATGGTAATAAAAACGTAGATAAGTTTGGTTTCGTAGTCTCCCTAACCTAAGCAATTAAGCCCGAAGGGGTGTTTTAACACCTAATACCCTAAAGTCAACTGACTTGGAAGCTATTGGCCCAGTGCTTGTTACATGGGTTAAGGAGAAAAACTTAAGGGAATCAAACATTGCATTATCTACGTATTAGTATCTGCAACCCGAGTTACTAAGCTCGAAGGGGTGTCTCAACACCTAATGCCCTAAGACCAACTAATCTGGGAGTCATTAGCCGAAAGCTCGTTATATAGGTTAAAGATGCATTATGTTTTAAGTTATATGTGTATATATATTTAAAAAAAAGGAAAAAAAAGAAAATAATCCCAACCCAAAAAAGTAACCTTAGAAAAACATTAGAACAAAAAAAATTTTTCTTCCAATAAAAGCCCCATCATCTATGTTTTCATACATTGAGCACATAAAAAAAAAGGTTTATTAATATCTTGTTTCAACATTATGAAGCATATATATACATTTAATGAAAGTTTGTTTATTTGGATAGATTAATGGAAGTTGAATGATGAATGCCTTGCTTTGTGGAACTTGCAAATTGTTTTTCTATTTTAACGCTTTGATTACTAGGGACTGGTAATAAGCTAGTTTGGGGGTGTGATTAGTACTTAAAAGTGAATTTTTATCAAGGTTTTATATCATCATTTTGCACTCGAAATATTAATATCTCCTTAACTAGAACATGTTTTATAATAACATGTCTAATAATATAAGATACCTTTAATTTATGGTAAATGTTCATCTTAAATGCAGGCCTATCACATAAATCAAATGATTGATTGATGAGTTTAACTACTGAAATTGAGAAGACAAAGAGAGGGTTAAGCTTAGAAAAGAGATGTTGGTTCAGTCCAAACTGGAACACCATTTAGTTTTTGGATCATAACTGAAGCTGTAGAACTTGGATTTAGGTCTGGTTTATATGTATGGAAAGCTAAGACATACGCCTAAAACTTTCATGAAGAGTCCAAGATTCAAAATGACAGTTTTCAAGTTTAAATTGTAGCAACAACAGAGAAGTAGGAATCTGTCCTGCAGCCCAGATACTATTCAGTGTTGACCCATATCTCAAGTTCTAGAAGTACAAATGCACCGATTCTTGTTTTATTGGAAAGCTGAGACAATTTCCCTGAACTTTTATGAAGACTATCTGCTCAAATTCTGATGTTAGGAATGATGTTTTCTGCAAACAAGAAGATAAGGATTGCTACCAAGTGAAGAAGTGGCCATTCACTCAACAATTAGTCATCAAATCAGTAGTTCTAAATTTTGGCCTATAAAAGGAGGCATTTGTCATGCATTTAGGCATCTTGGTTTTCAGATCAAGATCATGCTCTTTATTTCTTTCTTTATATTTTTGTAATGTTTAAGTTTTATTTCATGTTATATTTTCCTCAATCTCTTGTTTATGCTTTTCATTTCCTTTAATATACTTATGTTCTTATGTTGTTTATTTATGTTTCTCTTTTTCATTATGTTTAGTTAAGTTTATTATGTCAAGGTGAAAAGGTTACACTAATGGTGTAAGAATAAGTATAGTGTAAACTCAACATGGACTTTAATGTTTGATACTAACATGTTTTGTATTTGTTATCTTATTCACTCTTAATACTTTGCTTGTTAAATGGTTAATCTAGATTTATGTTGTATAACCCTTGGTACAACAAATACTTGATCCTTTCATAACCAACTGTATGGTATAACCAACACCTGTGTTATGAAAGGAACTTGATTTGTTTGTAACATAAATTAACATCATGAATACCTGACAACATTTATAAGTATAGCATTATTCGAATAAGATAACTAATGTAATAATTTTAATAATTTATAATCCGATTGAAACCTCCTTTGTGTGTGGTTTCCAGTTGAGTAATAAAAAAGAGTTTATACTATACTTATTTGAAATACCATTAGTGGATCCTCTAACCTTGACATTTATTTTATTCTTGTTTAATCCTTACATCAATATCCCATAAAATTCATATAAATTCTTTGTTTTATTAAATATATATATTATTTGTAATTTATATAGTTCACCTCACTATGGTTCGACCCCGGTCTTGCCGGGTTATTTATTACTTCTACAACAAGCGTGAAGACATATTCATTTGTGGATTTTGAATCCTCATTGTTAGATATCCAATTAGCATAATTATACCATTTTAGTATGGCTAGGTAACCACTATAGTGTATCCTATAGTCAACGGTATACTTCAAATATTTTAGTATCCTTTGTATTGCTCCCTAATGATCTATAGTTAGATTACTTAAAAATCTACTCAGTTTGCTAACTAAGTAAACAACATAACAGATATTAAGCTCTTAATTATCCATGAATATTCTAATTGGTTTATTCTATTGTCTTTATTTTTAGACAGATAGATACTCAAGTCCATTGGTATTTTCACAATGCTATTGTCGCCTTTAAAAAGTTTGTCGAGAATTTTCTCAATATAATCAGATTGAAAAAAATACCAATTCATTAGATGTCCTAAAAATATTTATTTATAGTATGACATCTGCAACACCCAAGTCTTTCATGTCAAACTTATTTAGTCAACATTTTCTTAGTAGACTTGATGATGTGATCATTACTGCCTAAAATAAGCATATCTTTCACATAGAAATATACAATGACATAACCTTTATTTGTGTTTTTCACATAAACACATATATCAACTTTGTTGATTTTAAATTTGAGAACATAACCTTGTTAAATTTTTCATGTTATTGTTTAGGTGTTTATTTCAAACCATATAATGATTTGATAAGTTTACTGACACGATCAAAGAGTTGATGTCTTATCCCAAGTGCAGGAGTGTCAAAGTAATAAATAACCCAGCAAGACTAGGGTCGAACCACAGGAAGGTGAACTATATAAATAACAACAACAACAACAACAATGATGATGATGACGACGATGGTGATGATGAGTTAAAGAGGACTTTGAGATGTAAGATAAATGTGAAGATTAAACAATGATAAAAACAAATGTCAAGGTTAGAGGATCCACTAATAGTATTAGAGATAAGTAAAGTATAAACTC
>Ga0325401_1002696_pt1 | contig 15919 bp, 14 predicted proteins | sample PopdelMetagenome_FD_205666 | JGI IMG/M metagenome (GOLD analysis project Ga0325401, IMG submission 205666) | Populus deltoides microbial communities from Bellville, Georgia, United States - Xylem-PdKOR-R2 | ecosystem: Host-associated > Plants > Phyllosphere > Stem > Wood/Secondary xylem | place...
CGGCGAGAAGCACCACCACGAGGTGGCGCAGAGCCAGCACGAGCTCGGCACGAAGTTCGGCCCGCTGATCACGCAGGCCGACCACATGCAGATCTACAAGTACTGCATCCACAACGTCGCCCACAGCTACGGCAAGACGGCGACCTTCATGCCGAAGCCGATCTACGGCGACAACGGCTCGGGCATGCACGTGCACCAGTCGATCTGGAAGGACGGCAAGCCGCTCTTCGCCGGCAACGGCTACGCGGACCTGTCCGACTACGCGCTGTGGTACATCGGCGGCATCATCAAGCACGCCAAGTCCCTCAACGCCTTCACCAACCCGCTGACCAACTCCTACAAGCGGCTCATCCCGGGCTTCGAGGCCCCGGTGCTGCTGGCCTACTCGGCCCGCAACCGCTCCGCCTCCTGCCGCATCCCCTACGCGACGAGCCCGAAGGCCAAGCGCGTCGAGGTGCGCTTCCCGGATCCGGGCGCGAACCCCTACCTCGCCTTCGCCGCGATGCTGATGGCCGGGCTGGACGGGATCAAGAACAAGATCCACCCGGGCGAGGCGATGGACAAGGACCTGTACGACCTGCCGCCGGAGGAGCTGAAGGGCATCCCGACCGTCTGCGGCTCGCTCCGCGAGGCGCTGCAGTCGCTCGAGGCCGACCACGAGTACCTGCTCGCGGGCGACGTGTTCTCGAAGGATCAGATCGAGAGCTACATCGAGCTGAAGTGGGCGGACGTGTTCCGCTTCGAGCACACGCCGCACCCGGTGGAGTTCGAGATGTACTACTCGGTCTGAGTGACCGAGGGTGGGTCGGCCCCCGGGCCGGCCTGCCCCTATCGCGGAGCCTGGGTGGTCAGGCTTCACGAAGGTTTGACGTCCCGCCTCCCCGGCCGCAGACTGGCTTTCTCGCGGCCCGGACCGGAACGGATCGCGCCGGGCGACGTCTCCGGGCCGTCGCGTAGGGGAGCCAGGGCGCTGGCATGCAACGACCGCACGTCCTGCCGCGTGACGTGCCGATGGCGGGGACGGGCACCGTGCCGCCGGGCTCCCATCCCGGCCAGGGCAGGACCCGGCGACGCTGGACCCTGAGCGAGCGTCTCGCCGTCGTCTACGGCCTCGTCTCCGTCCTCATCCTCCTTTGCGCCGGCGCCTTCGCCTGGTGGCAGGCGGGCGTCCTGTCCGAGCGGAACGAGGACCTGGCCCTCGCGGAGACGCGCCGCCTCGCGGAGCGGCTCGGCAGCACCCTCGCCCAGGCACGCCAGGGCCTCTCCGTCCTCGCCGTCTCCGACGCGTCCGCGCGCGGCGCGGACGGATGCCGGTCGCTGCTCAACGCGGCGCACATGACGATGGAGGCGGCGGTCCGTCACCTCTTCGTGGTCGACGACAACCGCCGGGCCATCTGCGCGACGCTGCCGCAGGTCCTCGGCCGCGAGATCGCCGGGCCGGTCGTCCGCACCGCCGAGCTGACGGGCCGTCCCGTGACGGGCGCGATCGACGAGGCCGGCGCCGGGCTCGGGCCGGTGATCGCGGTGGGACATCCGGTGCTCCGGAACGGGCTGCACGCGGGCGTCGTGCTGGCCCTCGTGTCGATCGAGGACCTGCGCGATGCCGCGGCGCAGCACCTGCCCGAGATCGAGGGGCTGCGCGCCTGGGTTCTCGACGCGTCGGGCGCCAGCACGAGCCTTGTCGGGCCGCAGGCGCCGCTCCCCACGCTGCCCGATGCCCTGCACGCCTCCTTCGTCGCACCCCGCCCCCTCGAGGCCGGCGTCGCCGCGATCCGGGGCGAGTTCCTCGTCGAGGCGCGCGTCACGGAGGATCTCGTCCTCGTCGCCGCCATCCCCGAGGACGTGATCCGGGCGGGCGCGCCGGTTGAGGTGGCCCTGCCGGCGCTGATCCTCGCCGCCATCCTGCTGGCGGGGCTGGGCGCGCTGTTCTGGTCCGTCCAGCGCTTCGCCGTGGCGCCGCTGGAGGCGGCCATGCGACGGCTGGAGACGGATGGGGGTCCGCACGGCGCGGAGGCCGTGGAGGACGGCGCGGCCGACGTGGTGGAGTTCATCCGCCGGCTCGGTGCCAGCCGCGCCATGCGGGACGAGGCGATCCGCCTTCGCGACATGCTCCTGCAGGAGGCGCATCACCGCATCAAGAACCACCTCGCCCTCGTCGCCTCCTTCCTGCGGCTGCAGGAACGTCAGCTGTCCGACCACGCCGCCCTGCAGGCCCTGCGCGCCGCGCAGGGCCGGATGGTCGCCATCGCACTGACCTACGAACTGCTGCACGACCGCCCCGGCCAGTACGTCGCGCTGGACCAGATGCTGGAGCGCTTCGCCCGGGCGCTCGCCGCCCGCGACATGGCGGAGGGCAACGCGACGCAGGTGGAGACAGACCTGCGGCCCATCGAGGTGGTGGCGGACGTGGCGGTGAAGGTCGCGCTCGTCGTGAACGAGCTGACGACGAATGCCCTGAAGTACGCCTTCGCGGGGCGTCCGCCCGGGCGGGTGGGAATCGTTCTCCGCCCCGCGGAAGGGGAGGGCTTCGTGCTGGAGGTCTCCGACGACGGCGTCGGCATGCCGGAGGAGCCGCGACGCGGCCTCGGCCTCACCGTCGTGGACAACGTCCTGCGGGGCATCGACGCGTCGCTGGAACGGCTTCCGGGGCCGGGGACGCGATACCGCATCGCCTGGACGCCGCACGGCGCGGCGCGACCCGCGGGTGGCGGGGCGGCCCCCGCGGCGACGTGAGGACGTGCGGGGCCGTGCTCAGGGGGCCTCCGCCGCGCCCGCCACGGCGCGGGTGGTCCGGATGTCCCGCGCGACGTCGAGCCCCTCGATCACCTCCGCCCTGACGGTCATTCGGCTGGGGGTCGCCTCGCCGTGGATCTCGGCGAAGGCGGCCTCGGCCGCGTCCCTGCCGAGGCCGATCCGGACGAGGGCGTCGAGGGGCGCCTGGCGGGTGGCGTCGAACAGCCACCAGCGGCCGCCGAGGAAGGCCTCGAACACCGCGTGGAAGTCGGGCGGGACGAGGCCGGGCGCGTGGGCCGAGACGAAGCGCGCCGGGATGCCGAGGGCCCGGCACAGCGCGACCGAGAGATGGGCGAAGTCGCGGCACACGCCGGCGCCGGCGAGCAGCGTCTCGGTGGCGGTGGTGGTGGGCGTGGACGCGCCGGGCAGATAGGTGATCCGGTCGTTCACCCAGTTGCAGATCGTCGTGACGCGGCCGTGGCCCGGCGGGACGTCGCCGAACTCGCGATGCGCCAGGCGCGACAGCCGGTCGGACTCGCAGAAGCGGGAGGGCCAGAGATGCGGCAGCGCCTCCGGCGGCAGTTCGGCGGGAGGCAGCTCCGTCACCTCGGCCGGATCGGCGAGGTGGGGCGTCAGCTCGACCGTCGCCTCGTGCCGGACGAGCAGTTCGGCCGGCTCCCCGACATGGAGGCGGAGGTAGCGGTTGCCGGTGTCCGCCGCCGTCCAGCTCTCGGTCCGCACGGTCTCCGGCGTGACGGCGAGGGTCTCGGACAGGACGCGCTGCCGCGGGGTGGCGGCCGGCTGGACGTTGAGGATGAGCACGGCGCGTCCGCCGACGCGGTAGCCGAGCTCGCAGCCGAGGCTGATCTTCATGGGGCGGTCTCCGGATGCCGCCACAACGACGCCGGAGGGCGGGCGATGCTTCACCCTGGTGATCTATTCCGCTGCCGCGCACGGCTTCCGTGCGGATCACCGCCCCAGCTTCCGGGTCGAGCGGGCCGGGGCGAGGCGGCAGCTGATGCCGGGCTTCCCGCGCGGGAACGGCGTGGCCCAGGGTGGTCGGGAGGAACGAGTCCCCGCCGGCCGGGGACGGGCCCGGAAGGGACCTCGGTCGCAAAAACTTCGCGCGGCCCCATTCACATCCCGACGGCCGTCGTCTATCTGGCGGTGCACCGCGGGGACCCGTTCCGCCCGGCGGGCCGTTAGCTCAGTTGGTAGAGCAGGTGACTCTTAATCACTAGGTCGTAGGTTCGAGTCCTACACGGCCCACCATCCCCGGTCCTCCGACCGACAGCCCCGGCTTCCATCCAGCGGGCGGATCGGCGGTCTCGATCCTGGCCTCTCCATCCTTCGTGATCACGGGTCGGGGCGTCGCCACCGCGCCGATCCGGGGCTTCCGAGGGGTTCGGGATCCCTCCGGAGGAGACCCGGTGGTCGTTCCACTTGTCCTGGGCCAGGATTGGGTGGTACAACGGGTCGTCAAACTCGTTTGGTTCGGCCTCAACTCTTTGCTTCTCCGGAAGCGCCGAGCCTGGTGTCCGTTTCTGGCCGACGCTTGATCCAGGCAGCAACGTCGCTTTCTGGCCTTATCGAGACGGAATATTCAGCATGGCAACCGGCACTGTGAAGTGGTTCAACGCGACCAAGGGCTACGGCTTCATCCAGCCCGACGACGGCTCCAAGGACGTCTTCCTCCACATCTCCGACGTCCAGTCCGCCGGCCTGCAGGAGCCCCGCGAGGGCGACAAGCTCGAGTACGAGCTGCAGCGCGGCCAGCAGGGCAAGGTCTCGGCCGGCAACCTCAAGTCCGCCTGAGTCGCCTGGGGACCGGCCCGGAAGGGATCCGGCCCCCCTCCAGATCCGGCGCGGCGTCGGTCGCGGGTGGAGGATGGCTCTTCCGGCCATTCCCCCGCGGCCGGCGCCGCGCGACCGTTTCCCGCCGATCAGCCCTGGGCGCCCGCCCCGACCGAGGCCTGCGTCAGGGCCATGGTGAGGTCGACCCGCTCGACCTTCCACTCCTCCGCCACCGCGCGGATGATCTCCCTCATCCTCTCGCGTCGGCCCTGGGTTCCGGGGGATGCGTCCCGGACGAGTTCATCGGCCGCGAAGGCGGCCTGCGCGGCCGCGACGGCGGCGGCGAGTTCCGTACGTTCTTCCATGGTCGGGATATGAACCCGGGAGCTTCCCCGGTCACGTCCGAAGTCGGGAACCACGCCCGCACCGCCGTGATTTCCGCTCGTCTCGGCCCCCGCTCCGGTCGCGCTGTCTCCGTGAGTACAGCGCGCTTCCGGAGGCGCCGGGTGACGCCATCCGGCTCCGGAGCGCCCTACTCGCGCGCGGCCGCGAACTCGGCGTCGCGGTGGACGTAGGCGCTGCCGAGCAGGCCGAACCCGAGCATGACCGTCAGCATGGCCGACCCGCCGTGGGAGATCAGCGGGAGCGGCACGCCGCCCACGGGGATGCTGCCCGTGACCATGGCGATGTTCACGAAGACGTAGAGGAAGAAGTTCATCCCCAGCCCGAGGGCCAGCAGCCGCCCGAACTGGTGCCGGCAGCGAAGCGCCACGAGCATGGCGAAGGCGATCACCAGCGCCAGCAGGCCGAGCGTGCCGAGGGCTCCGACGAGGCCGAACTCCTCCGCGATCATCGTGAAGATGAAGTCCGTCTGCTTCTCCGGCAGGAAGTTCAGGTGGCCCTGCGTGCCCTGCAGGAAGCCCTTCCCCCACATCCCGCCCGAGCCGAGCGCGATCTTCGACTGGATGATGTTGTACCCCGCCCCGAGCGGGTCGCTCTCGGGGTCGAGGAAGGTGGTGATGCGGGCGCGCTGGTAGTCGTGCAGGCGCTCGTAGGCGATCGGGGCGGCGAAGCCGACGCCCGCGGCCAGGATGGCGAATTTCCACCACCGGACCCCGGCCGCCCAGAACATGGCCGCCCCCACCATTCCCGTGATGAGCGCCGTGCCGAGGTTCGGCTGCTTCAGGATGAGGCCGACCGGCACCAGCACGGCCAGCGCCGGCGGGATGAGGAAGAGCGGGTTGCCCATCCGCTCCCAGGAGGCCCGGTGGAACCAGGCGGCGAGGCCGAGCACGAGCACGATCTTCATCAGCTCGGAGGGCTGGAGCTGGATCGGTCCGACGTCGATCCAGCGCTGCGCGCCCTTGCCCACGTTGCCGTGCAGCAGCACGAGCACGAGCAGCGCCACGCCGCCCGCGTAGGCCGGCCAGGCGAGGCGCGCGATCACCCGGATGTCCACGAGCGAGAGGGAGAGCATCAGCACGAGCCCGAAGCCGAAGCGCAGCGCGTGCTTCGACGCGTAGGCCTCCGGCACCCCGCCGCCCGCCGAGTAGAGGGCGACGTACCCCACCGCCGCGACGGCGCAGAGCAGCAGCACGAAGAGCCAGGGGATCTGCCAGAGCTTCTCCAGCACGCCGAAGCTGTGCTGGCGCATCAGCAGGCGGCGCTCGTAGACGGCGTGCTCCCGCAGGATCACGGGCGGGCTCCTCTGGCCTCGGCCAGGCGGGCGCCGCCCGGGCCCTGGCGGAAGCGGTTGATGGTGTCGGCCATGATGTCGCGCCCGAGGGGGGCCGCGGCGCCGGAGCCGGAGGTGCCGTGCTCCACGATCACCATGACGGCGTATTGCGGGTTGTCGTAGGGGGCGAAGGCGACGAAGAGCGCGTGCGGGCGCCACTCGCGCGGCATCGCCTCGACCCGGAAGCCGCGTTCGCGCTGCTCGCGGCTGACGCGCCGGACCTGGGTGGTGCCGGTCTTGCCGGCGAGCTGGCCCAGGCCGCCGGGAAGCCGGGCGGTGCGGGCCGTGCCGCCCTCCTCGTTCACCACCGCCCACATGGCCTCCCGCATGAGGCGGAGGTCGCGCTCGGGGAGGCCGAGGGAGGGCCAGTCCTCCGGCCGGGTGCCGCGGACGGGGCGGCCGCCGACCGTGCGGGTCAGGTGCGGCTGCACCGCCCGCCCCGTCGCCAGCCGCGCCGTCATGGTCGCGAGCGAGAGCGGCGTGAGCTGGTAGAAGCCCTGGCCGATCCCGTGCACCACCGTGTCGCCGAGGTTCCACGGCTTGCCCTGGGCCTGCCGCCAGGCGCGGGTGGGCACCAGGCCCTTGCGCGTCCCGGGCAGCTCGATCTCCAGGTCCACGCCGAGGCCGAGCCGGTTGGCCATGGCCGCGATCCGGTCGATGCCCGTGCGCTTGGCCATCTCGTAGAAGTAGCAGTCGCAGGAGTACTTCAGGCCGCCCCGCATATCGAGGCTGCCGTGCCCGTAGCGGGCGTGGCAGTGGAAGCGGGTGTCGCCGAGGTCGTAGTAGCCGGGGCAGGAGACGCGTTCGCCCGGCGTGCAGACCCGGGCCTCAAGCGCCGCCAGCCCCACCACCATCTTGAAGGTTGAGCCCGGCGCGTAGAGCCCGTTCGTCGTCTTGTTGATCAGCGGCGTCTGGCGCCGGCTGGTCCACTGCCGCCACTGGGCGGAGGAGACGCCGGCGTTGAAGACGTTCGGGTCGAAGGAGGGCTGGGTCGCCATCGCCAGCACCTCCCCGGTGCGGGCGTCGAGCACGACGGCGCTCGTCCCCTCCTCGCAGCGGGCGCGCACCGCGCGCTGCAGCTCGGCGTCGATGCTGATGCCCACGTCCTGGCCGGGCTGGCCCTCGCGCCGGTCGAGCTCGCGGATGACGCGGCCGACCGCGTTCACCTCCAGCCGGATGGCGCCCGCCCGGCCGCGGAGGGTCCGGTCGTGGAAGCGCTCGATCCCGGCGCGGCCGACGCGGATGCCGGGCAGCTCCAGCAAGGGGTCGTCGCCGATGTCGGCCTCGGCGGGCGGGGCGACGTAGCCGACGATGTGGGCGAGGTGCTCGCGCTCGGGATACTCCCGGGTGGTGCCGACGTCGACCGAGACGCCCGGCAGGTCGGGCGCGTTCATCTCGATCCTCGCCATCTCGTCCCAGGAGAGGAACTCGCGGACGGTCACGGGGATGAAGCGGCGGCGGCGGCGGACATCACGCTCGATCCGCGCCCGCTCGTGATCGGCCAGGGGAACGATCTTCGTGAAGGTCTCCAGCACGGCCGGCACGTCGCGCGCGTGCTCGGCCACGATCAGGGCGCGCCAGTTGAGCTGGCTGCCGGCGATCACCCGCCCCTCCCGGTCCAGCACGCGCCCGCGCGGCGGGGCGAGGAGGCGGGCGGAGATGCGGTTCTCCTCCGCGAGGGTGGCGTAGCGCTCCCCCTCCTCCACCTGCAGCTTGTTGAGCCGGTAGCCGAGGAAGCCGAGCGCCCCGAGCTGGACCGCGCCGAGCACGAGGGCGCGGCGGGTGAAGATGCTCCGGCGCGCCTCCTCCTCCTTGCGGGCGGCGCTCATCCCTGACCTCTCACGCCCGGCCCCTCATGCCCGGCCCCTCATGCCAGGAGCTCGGCGCGCTGCATGGCGCGGTGGGCAAGGGTCATCAGCCAGGCGAGCAGCGGGTAGGCCCCTGCCGTCAGCCCGACGAGGGCGAGGGCCGGGCCGGTGGGGGGCAACCCCCAGCCGAGGAGTGCCTGGAGCAGGTAGCCGAGCGCGACGCTGAGCGCGGCGAAGCCGCAATAGGCCAGCCAGACGAGGAGGAAGGACTGGCGCACGAGCACCCGCCGCACGCGCAGGGCCCCGGCATGGACGAGGAGAAGGGTCAGCACCCCGATCCCCAGGGGGGCGAAGCCGAGCAGGTCCTGCAGCAGCCCCAGGCCGAAGGCGGCCAGGGCCGGCATGGCGGCGGGGCGGAACAGGCTCCAGAAGAAGACGCCCGCCAGGGCGACCGCCGGCAGGAGCGAGGGCAGGCCGATCGGCGCGGCCGCCAGCACCATGGCGACCGCCGTCGTCGCGCTCGGCGCCGCGCCACGGGCAAGATCGTCCAGCCACGCCAGCGGCCCGGGGGCGGAGGGGGGGCGTCCCGTCCGGGGCACGGGTCAGCGCCGGGGCCGCGCGGCGGGGTCGGGGCGGGCCACCGCCTCGGGGGGAAGTATGCCGGAGAGGCCGAACTCGAAGATGCGGAGGAGGTCCAGCCGGTCGAGCTGGGCGAAGAGCTCCACCTCCGGCCAGCCGGTCTCGCCCAGACGCACCACGCCGACGGGAAGGCCGGCGGGGAAGGTGGCGGACTCGGCGGAGGTGACGACGCGGTCGCCGTCCCGCGGCTGCATGCCCGCGGGCCAGTGCTGGAGGCGCGGCCGTGCGCCGTTGGTGCCGACCATCATGGCGCGCGCCCGCGACCCCTCCAGCACGACGGGGATGCGGCTGTTCATGTCGGTGACGAGCAGGATGCGCGCGGAGCGCAGCCCGACCTCCGTCACCCGACCGGCGAGCCCTCGCTCGTCGAGCACCACCTGCCCCTTCTGCGGCTGGATGGAAGGGCCGGTGGCGATGAGGACCGCCTTGGCATAGGTGCCCCCCGCGTCGGCCACCACGCGCGCCGTGCGGAACTGGGGGGCCGGGTCCGGGACGAAGGAGAGCTGCCGACGCAGAAGGGCGTTCTCCGCCTCGAGCGCCAGCGCCGCCGTCTGCCAGCGGTGCAGGCGGTCGTTCTCCTCCCGCAGCCGGGCTGTCTCGGAGCGGAGGTTCAGCAGGTCGTTCACCTCTGCCACCGCCGAGCGGGTCGCGGCGATCGGCTCGGCCACCACGCCGTAGAGGGGGGTGAGGAGGTCGGCCAGCACCATGCGCGTGCGCTCGACGAGAAGGGTATCGGCCTTGCCCAGCAGCATGGTGCCGAAGGCGGCGGCGATGAGGACCGGCACGGAGAGGCGGCCCAGGGCCTGCCGGAGGGGAACGCTGAGACGAATCATGCCGGTTCCCTTCCTGGCAACCGATCCTGACCCTGCCGTTCAGCAGCGAGCGACAAGATATTGATCGTACGGCAAACGCGGGATGCGACGTGGTTGCTGCACGTCGAACCCGACGCAGCGTGTGCCGATCCGCTAATACATGGAAGACAGGACGTGGCGAAGCCGCTTCATCTCCTCCAGGGCGCGGCCAGTCCCGAGCGCGACGCATGACAGGGCTTCCTCCGCCACGCTCACCGGCAGGCCGGTCGCCTCGCGCAGCACGTTGTCCAGGCCGTGCAGCAGGGCGCCGCCGCCGGTGAGGACGATGCCCTTGTCGACGATGTCGGCCGCGAGCTCGGGCGGCGTGTTCTCCAGCGCGACCTTCACCGCCTCCACGATCTGGGAGACCGGCTCGGCCAGGCTCTCCGAGATCTGGCGCATCGAGACGAAGACCTCCCGCGGGACGCCGTTCATCAGGTCGCGGCCCTTCACCTCGATGATGGGCCCCTCCTCGCCGTTCTCCGGCTGGGCCGCGGCGCCGATCCCCATCTTGATCCGCTCGGCCGTGCTCTCGCCGATGAGAAGGTTAAACTGGCGGCGGATGTAGGAAATGATCGCCTCGTCCATCTTGTCGCCGCCGACGCGGACGGAGCGGGCGTAGACGATGCCGCCGAGCGAGATGACGGCCACCTCGGTCGTGCCGCCGCCGATGTCGACGATCATGGAGCCGGACGGCTCCGTGACGGGCAGGCCGGCGCCGATCGCGGCGGCCATCGGCTCCTCGATCAGGAGCACCCGGCGGGCCCCGGCCGACTCGGCGCTCTCCTGGATGGCGCGGCGCTCGACCGCGGTGGAGCCGGAGGGCACGCAGACGATGATCATCGGCGACGCGAAGGAGCGCCGATTGTGCACCTTGCGGATGAAGTGCTTGATCATCTCCTCCGCCACCTCGAAGTCGGCGATCACCCCGTCCCGCAAGGGGCGGATGGCGGCGATGTTGCCCGGGGTGCGGCCGAGCATGTTCTTCGCCTCCTCCCCCACGGCGAGGACCTGCTTGCGGCCGCGGATGTCGGCGATGGCGACGACCGAGGGCTCGTTCAGGACGATGCCGCGGCCCTTGACGTAGACGAGGGTGTTCGCGGTGCCGAGGTCGATGGCCATGTCGGCGGAGAGGAAGCCGAACAGGCGGGAGAACATGCGGGCGGGACCTTGGTCAGTGACGAGGGGCCGGGGGGATGAGAGGTCAGGGGCGGCGATCCGCCCTGGCAGCCCCGGGGCGAGGGGTGACTAGCCGCAAGGGGCGGCCCGCTCAAGCCGGAAACCGAGCGCGGGCGGGAAGATGACAGGACCGCAACCGGTTCATGGCGAGCGGCGTTCGTGACGGCAGACTGCAACCCCTCTAGGAACAGAGCACCATGCGCAAGCCCGCCCTCGCCCTTCTCGCCCTTGCCGGCCTCGGCCTGGGCGCCTGCGGATACAGCACCGGCGACCGCGCCGTGTCCGGCGGCCTGCTCGGCGCCGGCGCGGGCGCGGCGATCGGCTCGCTCTCCGGCAGCGCCGGGACCGGTGCCCTGATCGGCGGCGCCGCGGGCGCGGCGGGCGGCGCCCTGACCAGCGGCAACGACGTGAACCTCGGCCGTCCCGTCTGGCGCTGAGATCGCGGGACAGTACGAACCGCAGAGGGCGCCTCCCCCGGGAGGCGCCCTTTCTCGTCGCGACCGACGCGTGCTGAGGGAGCGGCCTTCCTGTCCGATGGAGATGGGCGGCTACCCCGAAACCGGACGGAGAACCGTTCGGATGAGCCTTCCATCCTGTCGTGACGCCATGCCCTGCCATAGGCCCTCAGTCACGCGAAGGCCTGCCAGGATCTTCCATCTAACCTTGCAGGACTCGGGCCCGATCCGAGAATGGCTAACAGGATCGAGAGCACGACGATCGAAGCCCTGGTTTCCCGCTTGATCCACTGAGGCTGACCGCGCCCCGGGGCAGGGACGCGGCAGTTCCCGTCAGGCGGCGGGAGCCGTCATCTCGGCGGGGGCGGTGCGCTGACGCTTGACCATCAGCTTGTTGAGGGCGTGGACGTAGGCGCGGGCCGAGGCGACGATCGTGTCTGTGTCGGCCCCCTGCCCGTCCACGAGCTTGCCCCCTTCCTCGAAGCGGACGGTCACGCGGGCCTGGGCGTCGGTGCCGCCGGTGACGGACTGCACGGCGTAGAGCTTGAGCGCCACCTCGTGCGGGTAGGCGGCGCGGATGGCGTTGAAGGTGGCGTCCACGGCACCGTCGCCGGCCGCGATGCCCTCCGCCTCCTCGCCGTCGATCTCCAGCTTCACCGCGGCCATCGGGCGGGTGTTGAGGCCGGAGGTGACGGTGAGCGCGGTCAGCTTCACCCGGTCGTTGCCGCGGACCACCTCGTCGTCCACGAGGGCGGAGATGTCCTCGTCGTAAACGGACTTCTTGCGGTCGGCGAGGTCCTTGAAGCGGCGGAAGGCGTCGTTCAGAGCGTTGTCGCCGAGCTCGTAGCCGAGCGCCTTCAGCTTGTCGCGGAACGCCGCGCGGCCGGAGTGCTTGCCGAGCACGAGGGAGTTGGTGGTCCACCCCACGCTCTCGGGCGTCATGATCTCGTAGGTGGAGGCGTCCTTCAGCACGCCGTCCTGGTGGATGCCGCTCTCGTGCGCGAAGGCGTTGCGGCCGACGATCGCCTTGTTGGGCTGCACGTCGAAGCCGGTGATGGTGGCCAGCAGGCGGCTGGTGCGCAGGATGTTCGGCGTGCGGATGCCGGTGGTGCGGGCGATGGCGTTGCCGCGGGTCCGCAGCGCCATCGAGACCTCCTCCAGCGCCGCGTTGCCCGCGCGCTCGCCGATGCCGTTGATGGTGCACTCCACCTGCCGGGCGCCGGCCCGGATGGCGGCGATGGTGTTCGCCACGGCGAGCCCGAGGTCGTTGTGGTTGTGGGTGGAGAGGATCACGCCGTCCGCGCCCGGCACGCGCTCGATCAGCATCGAGAAGATGCGGGTCATGTCCTCCGGCAGGGCGTAGCCCACGGTGTCCGGCACGTTGATGGTGGTGGCGCCGGCCTTGATCGCGGCCTCCACGCAGCGGCACAGGAAGTCGGGATCGGTGCGGCTGCCGTCCTCGGCCGACCACTCCACGTCGGCCGTGTGCTGTCGGGCGAGCGACACGCTGCGGACCACCGCCGCCAGCACGTCCTCGTTCGACATGCGGAGCTTGACGCGCATGTGCAGCTCGGAGGTCGAGATGAAGGTGTGGATGCGGCCGCGGGCGGCGGGGCGGATCGCCTCCGCCGCGCGGAGGATGTCGGCGTCGGCCGAGCGCGCGAGGCCGCAGATCACCGGGCCGTCCTTGCCGAAGCGGCGGGCGATCGACCCCACGCTCTCGAAGTCGCCGGGGCTGGCGATGGGGAAGCCGGCCTCCAGCACGTCGGCGCCGAGTTCCGCCAGGCTCTCGGCCATGCGGAGCTTCTCCTCCAGGTTCATGGAGAAGCCGGGCGACTGCTCGCCGTCGCGCAGCGTCGTGTCGAAGATGATGACGCGGTCGCCCGCGATGGTGCCGAAGCTGGGGTGCTGGGTCATGTCTGCCGTTCCCTGAAGGCCGTGCGTTCGGATGATCGGGCGCGTCGCCCGGGGGAGCCCCCTGAGCGATGCCGGCCGATCAGCCGCGCGTCACGCCCAGGGGCGGCGAAGTCGAAGGAGGAGCGGGAGGAGGGCGGCGCGCCGCGCGGCACGACCGGCCGAGCGGTCGGTGCGGGAAGGCGCGGAACGGTCGGGCATCGCCGTCATGGCGGCGAAACTAGATCGCGGGACCGGTCGGGGCAAGCCGCCAATGAACGATGCCGGTCGGGACATCCGGTCAGGGCACCCGGTCAGGGCACCTTGCGGTTTCCCGGCGGCGCCGGCGCGGCGTCCGGCGTCCCGCCCCCGCCGAAGGGCTGCGAGGGCACCTCGGGACCGGGCCCGCCCTCGAAGGGCTGCGTCGATCCGCCCGGCGCATCGAAGGGCTGGGTCGGGCCGTCCGCGGCGCCCTGGTTGAGCCGACGGATGCACTGCAGGAAGGTGTCGGCCACGGTGCTGGAGCCGCTGAGGTCGAGGCGCCAGGGCGCCTCGTTGCCCTGCAGGAACTCCACCTGCATGGCGCTTCCGCCGCGGAAGAGGCGCTCGAAGCGCGGGACCTCGTCCCGGGGGATGGTGAACTCGACGAGCTGGCCTCCCCCGATGGCGGTGGCACGCCAGCCACCCGCGTTCGGCACCCCGAGGCGGACGGGGATGGAGCGGCGCTGGGGGATCTGCCAGCCCCGTCGGAGAAGCTGGATCGTGAGCTGCGGGTTGCCCTGGAAGTACTTGATGTAGAAGCTGCGGTCCGGGCCGCGGGCGGACATGCCGCACATCGGGGTGCCGCGGTCGGATCGGCCGCCGAAGGCCGTCCAGGCGCCGGATTGTCCCAGAGGACTCGTCTGGGACGCGGCGGGTGTCGCCGCGACCAGGGCGGCGGCCATGATCGCCGCGCCGACACCAGCCCGCATCCGTTCGCTCCGTTCCTGCCGAAGCCGTAACGTGGATCGAGGGTGTCGGATGAGGCCGGAGGCGAGGATTTCCCCCTCCCCCGGCCCCGACCGGATCAGTTCCGGGTCTGGTCCACGAGCTGGTTCTTCTTGATCCAGGGCATCATGCCGCGCAGCCGCTCGCCCACCTGCTCGATCGGGTGCTCGGCCAGGCGGCGGCGGGTGGCCTTGAAGGAGGCCTGGTTCACGCGGTTCTCCAGCATCCAGTCGCGGGCGAACTTGCCGGACTGGATGTCGTCCAGCACGCGCTTCATCTCGGCCTTCGTCTCCGGCGTCACGATGCGGGGGCCGGTGACGTACTCGCCGTACTCGGCGGTGTTGGAGATGGAGTAGTTCATGTTCGCGATGCCGCCCTCGTAGATGAGGTCGACGATGAGCTTCACCTCGTGCAGGCACTCGAAGTAGGCCATCTCGGGCGCGTAGCCGGCCTCGACCAGCGTCTCGAAGCCGGCCTTGATGAGCTCGACCAGGCCGCCGCAGAGGACGGCCTGCTCGCCGAACAGGTCGGTCTCGCACTCCTCCTTGAAGGTCGTCTCGATCACCCCGGACCGGCCGCCGCCGATCGCGGAGGCGTAGGAGAGCGCGATCTCGAGCGCGTTGCCGCTCGGGTTCTGGTGCACGGCGACGAGGCAGGGGACGCCGCCACCCTTCTGGTACTCGCCGCGCACCGTGTGGCCGGGGCCCTTCGGCGCGATCATGAACACGTCGATGTCGGAGCGGGGGTCGAGCAGGTTGAAGTGCACGTTCAGCCCGTGCGCGAAGGCCAGCGCCGCGCCCTCCTTCAGGTTCGCGTGCAGGTGCTCGCGGTAGAGGTCGCCCTGGCCCTCGTCGGGGGTCAGCACCATCACCACGTCGGCCCAGGCCGCGGCCTCGGCGGGCGGCATGACCTTGAAGCCCGCGGCCTCGGCCTTCTTCTGGCTGGCGCCCGGCCGCAGCCCGATCACCACGTCCTTCACGCCGCTGTCGCGCATGTTCATCGCGTGGGCGTGGCCCTGTGAGCCGAAGCCGATGACCGCGACCTTGCGGGCCTTGATCAGGTTCACGTCCGCGTCGCGGTCGTAGTAAACGCGCATTCAGGCGATCCCTCTACTGTCGCAGTCGAACTCAGGCGGCCAGGCTGCGCGGCCCGCGCGCGATGGCGACGGCGCCCGTTCGCGACACCTCCGCCAGCCCCAGCGGCCGCATCAGCGCCACGAAGGCGTCGATCTTCTCGGCGGCGCCCGTCATCTCGAAGGTGAGGCTCTCGTGGCTCGCATCCACCACGCGGGCGCGGAAGGCGTCGCCCAGCCGCAGCGCCTCCATCCGCGAGTCCCCGCGCCCGACCACCTTGATCAGCGCCAGCTCCCGCGTCAGATGCGGCCCCTCCAGCGAGAGGTCGGAGACGGTGTGCACCGGCACGAGCCGGTCGAGCTGCGCCTTGATCTGCTCGATGATCATGTCGGTGCCGGTGGTGACCACCGTGATCCGCGACAGCCGCCGCGCCTCGTCCACCGGGGCCACCGTCAGGCTCTCGATGTTGTAGCCGCGGCCGGAGAAGAGGCCGATGACGCGCGCGAGCACGCCGGCCTCGTTCTCCACCAGCACGGCGATCGTCGCCGTGCGCTGCGTCGCGTCGGACATGGTCAGACCAGCACCTTGCCCTCGTCCGTGACGCCGGCGACGCCGCCCGCCTGCCCGGCGCCGAGGATCATCTCGTTGTGCGCGGCGCCCGAGGGGATCATCGGGAACACGTTCTCCTTCTGGTCGACGCAGATGTCGGCGATCACCGGGCCCGGATGGGCCAGCATCTCGCGGATCACGTCGTCCAGCTGGGAGGCGTCGG
>Ga0325401_1002697_pt1 | contig 15914 bp, 10 predicted proteins | sample PopdelMetagenome_FD_205666 | JGI IMG/M metagenome (GOLD analysis project Ga0325401, IMG submission 205666) | Populus deltoides microbial communities from Bellville, Georgia, United States - Xylem-PdKOR-R2 | ecosystem: Host-associated > Plants > Phyllosphere > Stem > Wood/Secondary xylem | place...
AAGATACTAGACCACTATAAGAATTGTAATAATATTGTCTAACTATTATAGAATATGAGGCCCTTTTCAAATCATAGGGATCATATCAGAAAATTTACATTAAAGTGGTCAAAGTGAAATATTGATGAAAGTTTGCCGCACCCTTGTCTTGCTAGAACACCCGCAGGTGACAGTCTTGCCGTTTTACAAAAAAAAGTTTACACGTCAGTGTCAGATTTAAACGGGAAGCGATAGCATACAACAGCAACACTTTACACTTGTTAAAACCTCACAAATTCTACAGCACGTAACCCGTCCGTTAGCATTTTAACGGTGACTAACCCCTAGCAGTCACATCATCCTCGTGTTCTCGCACACAGGAAAACATCTCTCTTTAAATTGCGGAATGCGGAACTCAAAAGCCAAAATTGAAAGGAACAGAAATTTTAAAGAAACGACACATAAGAGAGCTTCAGCTGCTCTATCTCTCTCTCGCTTCCCTTTTAATTTTACCTCTGTCTCTACCCCGACGCCGACCTCTAACGGTTCGCTGTTGCAAACCGGCGGCGCCGATATTTCTGTAAGGAAGAGTCTCAACGTCCTTTTCCATTTCTCGATCTCTCCACTCGTTTCCGTGCTCGTTATCAACTCTCATTTGCTGTTGATAAATTTCTTTTTCTGGCGTGCCAACAAAAAATCGCGATAATAAAAATCGTTGTTAAAAGGTATTGAATATTCAATTTTCTTATATTTTTTTGTAAAATTATCTGAATTTCTTCGTATTCTTACTACAGAAAAGTCGTTGCGGTTTTTAGTTTTGTTTCGGGCCGGTTACTGGCATTGCGGTTTCTTTTAGCCTAATTTTTGTAGTTTGATATTTTAACTCTAATTTTTGCCTTTTGTTATCGATTTTGATGGCGAGTGGGTGGAGTTTTATATAATTGAAATTTTCGCGGGATTATTCACTTTTTATTTGTTGATTTTGTTTTAGTGATTTATTGAGCGATTGTTTGCTCTAGTTTTAGTGACGAACATGTCTTAAACGGTTTGTTTGGTTGTTATGTGATTTTTTTTTTTAATTTGAGTTTTTTTTTTTTAAATAAATTTTGAATGATTAAATATTTTCTGCGTTGGATTTTAACTAGCTTTTTTTTCTTGATAGGTATACAAAATGATTGGATCATTTCTAACACGAGGGCTTGTGTATGTTTCCCGGCGACCTGATTAATTAATTCTGTTTTTTATTTGAATTTAAAGGGGATTTTTTTATTGTCGAAATTAGAATTGGTATAATTTATTGGCAGGATGGTTTTTGGCTATGCTTATCCAGCGTATGAGTGCTATAAAACGGTCGAATTGAATAAGCCAGAGATTGAGCAACTCCGATTTTGGTGCCAGTATTGGTATTCTACTGTGATTTGATGTTTGTGAATTGGTGGAATGTATTTTTTAGGGTTATAAGTGGGTTTCATTTTCTCTTTGTCTGCAGGATTTTGGTGGCGGTTTTGACAGTTTGTGAGAGAATTGGAGATACTTTTATTTCATGGTATTGCTTCTTTGCTTAAACCCAGCTTTTGTGTTCAAAATGGCGATTGGCATGTTCATTTTGTTTTTCTGTCTCGGTTTCTTGAAGGGTCCCAATGTACAGTGAGGCTAAGTTGGCATTTTACATATACTTATGGTACCCTAAAACTAAGGTTTGTATTATGAATTGCTGATAAGAATGTTTTTCTTATGTTCTTAGATCTTTACCTTCGTATTAATTTCTCCTCCTTTCCTTGTTTCAGGGAACCTCCTATGTGTACGATTCCTTCTTCAAACCATATGTTGCGAAGCATGAGAATGAAATAGATCGCAGCTTGTTGGAGCTGAGGACTAGGGCCGGAGATATGGTTTTTGTTTATTGGCAAAGAGCAGCAAGTTATTGTCAGACAAGAGTTTTTGAGATTTTGCAGTACATTGCTGCACAGTCAACAACAAGGCCTCGCCCTGCTCAGGTAGTGTAATTAGGAGTATATACTCTTATGTTCTTGCCATTATCTTCTAATACACAGTTTCATGGTTCTTGTAAATGGACCAATATGCTGTCTCGTTTATTTGATGCAATCATCCAGTTGTTTTCTTCAAGGTTTGACAATGATCTATCAGCGTCAATTGATGAGTTGTTGTGTATTTAGTTTGCAGGTAGTCAGTAATGTGGAATTAAATTTGAACTTTTGTCCTTTAAGAACCTTGCATATAAGTTATATGGGAAACTGTATTTTAAGAGTGGTGATTGAAAACAATCTATGCTGTCTTTTTGAGTTATACATTATGTAACAGTTTTCATGCCAATTTTACTTTCGATATTGCAGCCACAGCAGCAAGGTGCTAGGGCTCGCCAGCCTTCTGCTCCCAGCCGTCAACCTTCATCAAACCGTCAACCAGCTACGACACAAGCAGAGCCTGAAGAAACTCTATCTCCCACTTCTAGCACATCTTCAAGTCAGCACCAAATGGAAGCAGCGGAAGAGGCAGGTCCTTCTAAAGTGCTTGAAGCAGCAGTTCCTGCAACAGCTTCAAATGCCCAAACAGCACCTGAAGTTTCCAGCCATCCTAAACCAACAGAGGAAGAAGCAATGGAGACTGAAGACGTGCCATCATCTTCAGAAAACAAAAACGAAGACCCTACACCAAAAGAAACTTTGATGGAGCAAACAACCCGGGATACAAGTGTCAGATTGAGGAAAACCCATTCTGGAACAAACCGTTGAAGACCGGTGTCAAATTTTTCCCAATTTTAGACCCCAGCACAAGTATTTAATCAGTAGGTGGACGGTGATGGGTATCCTTTTTTTTTTTTTCCTTTTTTTTTGTTTTTCTGTGACGGTGGTGTAAATTTGTAATCTTCTGTTTCCCAATTCCATTTGTTGCTTAATTGTTTGAACTCAAGTTGGCAAATAAAGGGTCTTGGGTTCATCATACAATCTGACTCGCCACACTTGCACTCTATAATATTAATTGGATAGGGTTACAAATTTTAGAGTTGGCTTGTATAGTGTTTACCAGTTATTGAAAATGTAAGTGTAAATTGACACGGCATGATGGGATTTTTTTATATCCAATGGTGGAGCATCCGCTGCAGAAATTTGGTGGATGGCACAGTGCCACGAAGCCTAGACCTAAAGTAAAGGCATCAAGAATATTGAAAGACTGCAGTTCCGATGTATTTTTTAGATTTGTCTAAAGTATTTGATGACTTATCTGTTATTTGATGATGCTGTCAGCTCAAGCAATTTAATACCAAAAGGGAGAAAAATAACAAGCTGGGTAAAGGCCTGTTCCTCGAAAGGTTGGGAGGAGGATCTTTCATTTTTTAAGGGTAAAGGAAAGAACTGGCATAAATTTAACTTTCCCTGTCCAAACAGGAAAGCAAAATTTAAACTTGCCACTGACTCTTACTCCGAAGCTTATTGAAAATAATTATACCCGTATACCTAAAACCGATTAGGAATACTTGATGTGAGCCTGTTGCCCTATAATCCCTTTAAAACTGAGGTTTTGTTTTGAGAATGTGGTCACCAACCTCCCTCATGGCAATCGTGTAAGATGAAAAACTTTTTAACATTGGACCTGCAGATAGTACGATTTGTAATTGTTTGGGTCTGTGATTACACTAATTAATGTAGTATTAGCATGGACTTGATTACGTGCTTTAATGATTTTTATTCAACGAGCTTTTGAGAGTTCCTTGTTAGGTAATGCCTGCAGTTATTTGGTTTGTTAGTTGTCAACGTCTGGGATAAAACTTCCTCGCCATATACAACGAGGGACAGTTTTCACAGTGAAGTTTCCTCTTATGGAAGATACTAGTGCGCAAACTAGGATGCTGAAAGCCATTTGGAGCAATGGTGTTTTGCAGTGTCTTTCGTGTTTAGCCAGAAATACCGAGCAGACTTGGTATAACATCACTTTCAGAGACGAGGACAGCTTCTGCTTGCTGCACTTATGCAATGTCAACTTCAATCTTGATCATAGTTATTGATCACAGCTCACCTCCATAGGTCAATCTGGTGACTCTACAATTCAAATCTTAATACAGTTCATATTTTATTTTGAACATTGAAAGGTCAACTTAAAAAAAACAAACTGAATTGATGATTAGAAGATCATGCCACTGACTGCTGCAAAAGCACAGGGAGCACACCCTCTACTATAAATTGTGATCCATCAGCACCAAAACAGTCTACAAAATGGCCCTTTTTTTTCTTTTTCTTTTTATTAAGGATTGTTTGTGTTGCTGATCAACACAGGCAGCCAGATGGTCATAAGCACACCGGCTCTTGACTCTCCAAGCCCACTATAGACACCAAGGCCGAGAGACGGTCTTTCGCTCTGCCGGGCAGTAGGCACATTTGCAGAAACTACAGCCCCAACTACCCGTATAAGAGATGGGATTAGGATAATTAATAATCTTTTAAAAACTAACCATCATTACCATTAAAGAAAAGAAAACATCTAGCTATAAAATTTACACTTGCAAAAGTGGAGGGGATATAAAATTACCCTTCCAGTCTGCTTGAACGACCTACTGCCTAATTTTCATTTACATCACGAACAACTACTCTTGATGACGGTCATGGCAGAAGCGATGAGAGGTCATCCAAGAGGAAAAAACTCTCTACGTCAGTTGCATAGCATGTGATAAACATATAAAGGTCAAGTGGTGAGTTAGCCTCCAGACTCCTCCAATAGCAAGGCAGTTCCATATATTTCAAAAACCAGAACTTAGTGAATCAAAACAGAATGTTAAGAGATACGATCAACCCACAATTTTGAAATGCTGACTGAATCATCTGTTGTGAACCAGTAATCATCAAGAATCTGCAACAGGATGGGTCACGAGCAAACAGGTTAATCAAGTTTCCTTCCCCGTGACCAAACACCAAAGAAGGTATATAAAAGTGCATTTGTGCGCGTGTGCAGGATCGGAACTATCAACTAGGAAACTGTTATGAAACCAATTTGAAGCTTCCAATACTTACATTGCAGTCTGCAGGAATTAACTTACAAATCCCAGATGCTTCTAGAGTTAGTGAGCTGAATGGTTCACAACAACTGTTTTGATTACCCTGACACTCTGAAGGCAAGCCTGCATCTTGGTCTCTGCATTGGCTACTGTTCCAAGCACTTGTATCCATTGGTTCAACATGCTCCACGGTTATGTCCTCACCTTGTTTGCATTTGCTACAAGCATCATCAAAATGGCATTATGAAATTGTAGCAGTTTTTGAACACAATCATGCATGGAAACTAAGTGCACACTGCATGTCAGTGGTGCATGTTACCTCAAGAGATACACATCAATGGGTCCATTGGTGCTTCTAACTGTCATTTTGTATAGTGGAGAACCAATATCCTGCTCATGCAAATAAGCATTACATCAGGTAGAAATACATTTCAATAATTTTTAAAGTTCCACGTATCCACACTCAGTACCTCATCAGGATCAGGAACTTCCAGATAACTAGCTTCAGGAGTTTTTATTGCAAAAAGTGTTCGATTCTGCAGCAGTAGTATCATAAAGTGATAAGCATCACCAAATTTGGGAGATGATAGCAAAGAGATTTCAAAGCAATTCCCAGGATTTGCATACCTGGAAGCATGAAAGGCTGGTAATATCTTCCTCTGTTAGAAAGAGATGCCTAACAAAACCAAGTAGGCAAATAAATAAAAACAAGTCATAGTGAAACCATAAAATCTGAGGGAGAAAATAGCATACTTTCGACAAACCACATCTTCCTTCAAGCCTCTCAGAAGTTCTTGTCTATCCCTGGAAAAAGAACATGATAAGAGTTAAGCTAACCACAGAGGACTACAAAAAATATAAATAAAAAGATTGACTCAACCAACCTTATAGATTCCTCAAGCCTGAACTCTTCAGTATATAAACTTTCCACTTCAGCCTGTAATCAAATCAAAAGATAAACAGGTAGTAAGACCAGTGACTTTAATAATTCATAGTGTTACCTCTTAGAAGTGTAGAAAGCTGAAAGGTCAACTGACAGTCCCTTTGTTACAGAGTATCAGTTACCATCAATTTCTAACAAAATCAACTTTATCTTATATGTCCATATCAATGTGCTCACTGCATCTTCCACACACTGATAATTCATTATCAATCCACAACATGAGAGGGTTGCTTCAGAAATTACTGATTAGTGAGTGATAAACAGGTCATTTCATGTTAGCTCATTATTCCCTGAAATATGTTAAGTACATAAATCATAGAGCACAATCACAACCTTCTTCCCATAAAGGCCAACAGGTTTTCACTTTCTAAAAATATGACCCATAACTTTCACCAGTAACTTTTGAGTTGCAAAAACCTGGTTTTACATTCAAGTCTAACATCGACAACCTAAACCTATGAAAGCCGAGGCAAGACCTATTTCCTGGGCACCTAAAACAAATTGAGTTTGAATCTTGAATTTTTTGAAATTCAAACAAATGCTCATCATCATTACAATGCTACCGATCCATTGTGTGTGAGTCATCAGTGCAGAAAGAATGAAGCCATCATAAAGCATCTGACTCCTGAAAAGGATATGATGACTACAGAAATACCTTTATTCTAGCATGATTATCCAACATCTTTTGCTCACAGTCATCAAATTCCCTGTTTAGAAGGTCCAATGGTCAATTACCAGCCACGCAAAGCAAACAACAAAGGAAGTGCACGAGAAAAGATCAGTGTTAATACTTCTTCCAGCGTATATGATTTTTTGAAGTTTTCTCTATTAATCCTATTCCTTCCAAAACATTTGTAATATCATATATCCTCCTTTTCTGGACCTGTCAAAATCAATATCATGTCAAAAAAGTTCAGTTTATAGCAAAGATATTCACGCTACACGTACCCCTATAAAAAGCATTACATATGATTTCACAATATAACTAGTTGTGATGAGAAAGGAGAGATACTGCACTGGAAAGAAAACCTTATTTGAACCCTCCAGTGTAAGCAATTCAATTTTCTTATTTAGCAGCAGATGTGCATAGCCCATAACAATGTCCGTACCTTCAACACTTCTGCTGTTTTGTTCAGATCAAGGGTCCCATCCTGAGCCTCCTGGATCAACTTGACAAATTTCTTGGTTAACAAGCCTGTCCAAAAGAAATTTGACCATTTGTAAATTGTAAGTAATCATCACAGCAACATTAAATTTAAATCCACCCAAATTAACCGTGAGTAGATACATAAGAATGCTTACTATATGTGCAAATAGAATAAACCGTGCAATATTCTAGACTACAAGAATGCTAAACCCAATTAATCAAAACTTACCTAAAGAACTGTCATATCGACAACCACTAGCCAGATTCAGTCCATTAAGAGACTCTGCAATTGAACATCAATTTAACCAGAATTTCTACATCAACATCCCATTAACAGGCTCAATAATACAACATGCAGTAATTTACCAATCGATAATGCAAAAGTACATTACCAGCATTCATTCTTTGAGTCACTGATTTGGCATGTTTCGGAACCCTTGACTTATTTTTATGCTTACCCCCAGAAGATGACCGAGGAGCAAGAGTTATATCAGTAACTATATCACTTTGCGCAGGGAAAGCGGCATCTCTATTAGTCCAAACCTCATGATCATCACTTTCACTTTTTATTCCCAGCTGTAATAAATATCATACAATTTGTAATTGAATTGCTACTTAATTTAATCTCTAGAGTCTAGACAACAAATTCTAGTGCAACCTTAATTAAAATACGACACTTGTCTTAAATACACCGAACCGCCTAGCGCATTAGGTAGTCATAGTTACGTTGTTTTTGCAATTTTCGGTGTTTCTTATTAAAGCTAGAGAGTTTTCATATCTGCAGTAACTAAATATTTTCTTCAGGGAAGAAAATTATTGTTTTAATTATGAGCTCAATTTGTTTATTTTTTTTAAAAAAAAAGCTTCGATCGAGTATATATATAAAAAAAATTAAACAATAAAAATAATTACAATGAATATCAATCAATAATTATACGAATTTAAGCAGAAAAATAATTTAAGGAAAAGAAAGGACGAGGAGAGTAAAACTAACTAACCGCAACGTCACGAAATGCAGAATGCGTGTTGGAACTATGGAATTGAAAGCCGATAGGAGTTTTGTTGTTATCAGGAGGAGGAGGAGGAGGCGGGTGGTGAGGTTTTCGGAAAGAGGAAGGGAACAGTCGATTTGAAGGAGTTGAATTATTTGAAGAAGAAAATGAATTCTGATTTTGAAAGTGAGAATGAGAGTGAAGTAAATGAAAGTGAAATTGCGATGGATTGATTGTCCGGTTCGGATCTTCGCTGGCGTTCGCCATGAAGAGAGGGAGAGAGGGAGGGAGAGAGGGGTTCTTGAGAGAGTGTTTGGAGGGAAAGGAAGGGGAGGAATTTGAGTGTAAAAAAGGCGGTGATTAGAGAAAGAGAAGGAGGTAATTAAAGGGAGATGGAGGAGGGCGAAACCGATTTAGGAACGGAAGGATTAGAGAGGATGGGAAGAACACGGCAGTTGCCGGGAGAGAGGGATTTGAGAATCGTAGGGGAGAAGCGGTGAGGAAGTGAGTTTCGAATACGTCCGCCCGCCTTTTGTTGGCAGTTGGATTGGATGCCCCTCTTCTATAAAATTTTTCGGCTTGGATTGGGCTGGGCTTTTCTATTGGATAAACCCTAATTTTGAAATATTGATATTAAATAAGACAAACCCATAAAACACCAGCTCAGCTGTGTAAGTAGGCCTAACTTTGTCAATTTTATTTTAAAATTATAATTAACGACTTCCATATATTTTAAAGACTTTTCATTAATGTTTCATTCATATTATATTTTTTTTATTAAAAATGAAATCATTTTATAAAAAATATTAATACTTCCCATTGAGTGATTGTAACAGAAGTTCTTATTAAAAAATCAAAATAATATAATATGATAATAAAAATAATATAAAAAGCAATTTGGGTGCAAAATTAAGACTGTGGTGATAGTTTAGGGATATATTCGACATTTTTCCTGTTAAATGACATCACTTTTTATTTATTAATTGTGAGTTGTTAAATTTGATGGGGAAGGATCTTAAATTATTAAAGTACTAATTTGGTAATTTTTATAAATAAAATGCTATTTTGAAAATATAGAATTTATTTTTTTCATGTCTATAATACAAAAGTTTTCAGAGAGAGAAATAAAAGGAGACAACGTTTCTACTTCTAGGAAATCGAATTTCACATGTTGATGTATAATAATTTTATTTTTGTGTGAAGTTTATAAATTAGAATTGTCAGGAAACTCTTGACGATCAAGGGCCACATGTGGATCTTTCCTTTTTTTTAATATTTTTTGGGAACCCATTTAAGGAAACTGAAATATTTTTCCCTTTTGGTTCTTTTAGAGTTTTGCTTTGAAGTTATAATAAAAAAAAAAAAAACATATTTGGTTGGAATTTTAAAAATTAGTCGTTTAATTTTTTTAAAAGTGAAAGATAATTTTTATAAAATCAGTTTAAAGGTATATTAGCTTATAATTTAAAAGTATGAACAGTGACTTTTTTGAGATGAAAAGCTACTTATTTTACTTTAAAAAATAATCATAAATATTTTAAAATTAATTAGTTTAAATAACTCTTTTTTATATATATAGTAATCAAGTTCAATTATTTTATCTCAAGTATATTAGATTTTTAATTAAATTATTTTATAGTTATGTACTTTAAAAAAAAGCTATGTAATGTTTGATCATATCCTCCATTTTATTTTGTGTTTTTTTATATATAATATTTGTGTGTTTCATAAAGAAAGAATTCATTTTTTAAGAAAGTATTTAATTTCTTTTTAAAAATTATTTAATTTTAATTATATCCTTAATATTAATTTTAATTTAAATAACTTACTAACAACATATTAAATAGTTTAATATATTTAATTTCAAAACTCATCACAACGAACATAAAAACAGGGCCAAACAGGCTATTCATGTAAGGCGGGATGAATCATATGACCCTAAACACTTCCAGAAATTATATTTAATGCCGAAGTACACAGGTGGGCAGCCTAAGAATCTGATTTGTTCCGTCTTGAAATCACAAAATATAACTTGCATGAAACAGCAAGTTGCCACGTCTTGCAAGTGCAAGATCGGGCAGGAGAAAAAATCAAGCTACAGAAACCATATTGCAATCCTGTCTAAAAAAACTCAATATGCCGAGCTGCAGGTTTCCATTTCATGGGCAGGTATTTTGCTTGCCAACAAGCAGCTAACATGCAAGAAGGAGCTAGGTTTGATGTACTATTCTCTGGGAGTCCAGATTAGCTACTGCTGCATATCTTGGTCCCACTGAGAATGTAACCCCCAAAGGCACTCATCTGCATCAATGGATGAGTTCTTGATGGAAGAACCTGCATTTGCATCAGAAAACACCAGGGAATATTGAATCACTGCATCTTCATCCCCTAGAAGAATTATACTCTCTGCTTCTACTCCTCGAGAATAGATGTCAAGGGCAAGAAGCATATAATATGATTCTGTTTGAAAACTCCCATTTCTATTTCCCCCACAAAATCCAAACTTCAAACTAAAACATCAACAGCCATGCAAAAGTAGACAGAAAAAGTTTTCCAAAATTATCAAAAATGGAACCAACAAACCTGATATTCACGTAGCCAAGGTTCTGAAATTTGCAAACCAATTGCCATTTTCCCCTGCTGTAAATTGTGCATGCATGTTGCAAGTGGCTGCATTCGAACAAGAATAGCAATTAAGAAAATATTCTACCATGAGTGAAAGCCTATCCAGTAATACTACAAAAAATTATCCAGTAACAATACTGCATTAATTATTAATAAACTGCAATCTAATATAGAAAATAATGCATTAGCAAGTCTTAAGTTGAACAAATCTCAAGAATTTGAATCAAATGACCTGAAGATACTGGTGGTAGATAGCAAATGGTGCTGAATATGATAGAAGTGGCAATAGATCCTTGGCTAAGCTCCAAGCATCTGCATCTGGAGCAGCAATTATTAGACTGCACACAGAGTGAACTAGAATTATTGACCACGCTTGAAAACTAAAAAAATGCTGAAATAGAAAATATCCATTTATAGATTCTATTGACTAATAAACAAATTATTCACATCTAGCTACCTAGAGAACCCATTTTCCTTCCATGACTTAATGGCTTCTTCTGATGCCTTTTCGCCAGCTTTAGGGGGTTTGCCCATTTTAATTTGTGGAGAGACAATAGTCTCTGAATCCGCAGCCTCATGGTTGGATGGAAGAGACATTTCTTCCATGTTGATGGGGGAGGTTTGGCCCTACAAGAATTGATTCTCCAAAACAGTTACTGGAGTGCAAGATAAAAACATACTCTGGCAATGAGCAAAACAACGCTAACATTTAATTCTGCATTGCTGGCATCAATTATCTCGGATGTTCCAGTTTGGTCTAAACAGAGGTCACACAGAGGAGCCCGCACAATCCTGGAAAGAAAATATTAATTCCTTCAAATGAAATTCCTGTGTTTAAATAGAAAACATAATCAAAGAGACTATGCCAGAAACAAAAAATGAAAGCAATGTTGAATCCGGAGGATCTCTTATATAGAAGAGGCTAAGCAAGAGTCACGCTGATCCTATGCATATTAAAATCTCCTGTCGCTGACCAGGAAGGGCTATCATATCAAATAATTCTACATAGAAGTCCCAGCTGCTTCATATTAAACAATAACTAGGATGTTTTTGGTATGCTAGACTGGACTAGTCACTAGACTATAAATGGAAATGGACTGAACTGGGTAGTTGATGAAACTTGATTGGCCTACACTAGACTGGACAATACATATTCCTGTCTTGTGTTTGGAGCACATTGGATAAGGCACGATAATTTTTTTTTGAAAAATGTCATTCTGGTCTGTGAGTTTTTTCAACAATTTATTTTGGTCCCTGTATTTTATTTTTATGACATTTTAGTCCTTGTAATTTTCTTGATCCTCTAATTTTATGATAAGTACAACTTAGTCTCTAAATCAAAAGGTTTTTGCAATTAAGCCTCTATATGTAAATATTCATTTTAATCAATTTGGTCAAATTTTAGTCTACCAAATTAAAAAATAAATGAGTGATAAAAAAGTGGATAATATGAAAAATTGAGAAATGAAATTTTTTGTCTGTGATACCTTATGGTGGGACTAGAATTTTGCCCTGGGACAACTCAAGACATGACAAGGATTCAAAATGTGCATTAAATACTTCGCAACTTGTCCAGTCATGTCCAAAGTATGCACCAAACATATCAGAACTTGTTTTGTCTTTTCCGGTTCAACATACGAACCTATGCTTTCTCAACTATTTTTGAAAAACGAGGTAACACAGATCATTTTTTCCCATAAGTGAGTCATGTTTCTCCACTTTCTGAAACTATGATGAAACTAACAACACAAAGTACCTTTTGCAGATTTCATTATCAAAGTTGAATGTTCTGACTATCTCCACAGGATACGGTGTACTTCCAAGATATGTATTGCAAACGTAACCTGTACCTGCTAAACAAATAACATCATTCACAACCATAAATTACATCTGACAAACTACAGTGGTTTAAGCCAAGAAAACACATGTAAGAAGATACATTCATGATTGTGGCAAGGGTATAATAACACTTTCGTTTTCTTTCTTTTTCATTTATTTGTTGGTTTGAGAATTGAAAAGTTATCATATATTGAATCCTGTCAAAAGGATAATTGAGGAATAACAGAAACATAATTAAAGCAAACAGCTTGGTTTTCCCTTTCTTGGTGGTATTTCTCTTTTACTACATAAAGCAAACAGCTTTATAAAGCTATAGAATTGAAAGGGCTTTTCAGATGAAATCAGAGATCAAACCTCCTAAACGCTCTGCCACAGCACCAGTAAGAAGGCCGCCAACCATATCCACTAACAGGATGTCAGAGTTTGCAGTAACATTAGCAAGTGAAAGCAACAGGGATAATGCATCTACTCGCAGGAATCTGTATTGAAGGCAGAGAATTCAGATACCAACGAAACAGTAAAGACCATATACATCTAAATGAGAACAACCAACAAACCATGAATCATACTGATATTCATAAAGCTATTTCCTATTTAACATAATTTGATAATTATCCACCCCTTCAATCCTCTACTTTGATTAAAAGAAATTCTTATGGTAATTGATCTAAGATAACCAATGGTCATGCTGGTTTTTTTTGCCATAATCTTTCAATCATCCCTCACCTATGCTGTAATTTTTCAATCTATGTCTTGTAACTACTTAAAAACCCTAAGCTAGATAGTCTCTCTTTCAATGTTCAACTTCAGGGAATGGATGCAGAATGAAAATGCTTTAAAATGATATCAAATAAACTAACAAAATCCTGAACAAAGAAAATTTTTAGAAACTAAAATCAAATAACTTAAATCATGGAGTTAATTAATAACATAAAACTACCCGATTCTATGTGGATATTTCTTGAAGTACGCCTCGCATATGCTGAAATAAACAAGAATAATAACATGTCAGTTATAAAATCAGGTTACTTGACATTTTCGAACAGCTTCCACCAAACTTTAAGCCCATTTTTTTCATGATGAAGCTTATCATAAAATTAAAAAACAGGACTTAGTTAAAGAGCAATTCAGCCAATTCCAATGAGGTGACAAAAAAATAAACTAACTAGAGATGAAGCAAGAGATTACCTTCTAGCAGAAGGTCGCCTCAGAAGTACTCTAGGGGCATACTTCTTTTGCTTCTTAATCCTATATTTCTCCTGCAACCACACAATACATCAGCATATCAATCAAAGCCCTTTTGGCCCAACAAAACTTCATCCATTCCAACATCAAACTTACTTGAGAAAATGTTGTTTTTTTCTCATATGTTGCACTATTGGCAATGAGAGCTTCAATTATCTCATCACCTTTCACACCCTGCCTGCACCAAACAAAGTTTACGATTCCTATCTTAAAGAAACAAGATTGCAAATCATGCTGACAAAAACTATAAGCTATGGCATCAACGTTTTAACCCGCATTCGAGAATAAAATCATAAAAAATTACGCAAATCACCTCCGCATTTCATCTATGTCTCCACTAGTTAGGGTCTGGGCTTCATTATTATCAACAATAGCTCGATTATCCCTACATTCGTCCATTATTTGAGATCCTCCTTTTTCTTGATCATTATTATCTACCAACAAATATTAAAAAAAAATAATCAGCAAACCAAGACAAAGCTCTTAATTAATCCATGATTAAACAATTAAACAAGAGCTCAAGCACAATACCTACTTCTGTGGAAGGAACAAACCTACATAAACAAAGCCCTTCAGTCCCATTCTCAATTTGAAAAGAAGAACCGAAGGGGCATCCAATCAAGGGCCGTAAAGAGAAATTCTTATTTCCAATTTTCAACGTCCTACAAATTTCAAAAAAGAAATGAAAAAAAAAACATAAGCATTTATTAATTGTAAGAATAAAACAAAAAAAAAGCAAAAAAACTTACGAGCCAGCTGTTAATCGAGCAAAAACAAGGCGGTCGCCGTCGTTAATGTCGAGCAAGACACTGCAACCTTCCCAGGTTACTCTAGGGTTTTGAATTGAATTTGACTGGATGCTATTTGGGGACATGTTTGGCCCCTTATTGTGATTTTTAAGAATTGACAGAATACAGAACAAAGCAACAGAATTGGTACTCTCTATTGCTTGAATTTGCCGCAGTGGAGCATTCAAGCAGAGACTGATTTTATTCGAAATTTTCAAAGGGGGCATAAATCCCAAAGAATTAGGGTTTAAGTGCTAACCGTGGGAGGTTCAAAACTAGCGAGCCCAATATTTATGGGATCATGAAAAGTCTAGTGTTGGCCCGTCTTGAAAGAGATACTAGTTTTGAATCTCTTGAAGTGGGCCTGTAGGAACCCACTCTGAACAAATTTGGAGACCTCTATATGTGGTATCCAAAGTAATCTATTTGAAAAATCATCATAAATCATAAATTACCAAAAACCAAACTCGGTCAAGACCTGATTTATGGATTGGTTCACTTAACCCGTGTTAATTCAAAATGGGTTATTTCAAAAACAAATAAAATTGAAACGACATGATTTTGAAAAAAAAAAATAGTTGAATCTTACATGGGTTTTGACTGAGTTGAGAATTAAAAAAATTAATTACTATTGAATAATTTTTTTATTGCCTGACTAGTGAAGTGAGTCGGAGGATCTGTCTATGACCAAGAGGAAAATAAAAAATGAATTCAGATCCTAACCCGAAGCAAAAACAGTGGAATATTCTTGTCCGAATACCTGTTTAAGAATACGGATGCAACTGTGACAACCGTGTTTCCAAACACAGCGCAAATTACAGATAAGCTAATTTTTATGCTTCGAAGCCCGTCAGAAAAAATCCGGGAGTATTTTCGAAGAAATGGCATGATGCCTCCGGTTTAGAATTGCAACCATGCCTTTTCTCCTCATGCTGTACAAAAAAATTATTTTAAATAAAAATAAATTTAAAATTAAAATTTTAAGGGAACGCAGTGCCCAAACACTCCTGTTCCCATGAAACGCGGGAAGCTAGCATTCAAGTCAAATTATTTTCTATAACTTGCAGTGTATGATCACAACAGCGAGGGTCAGTGCCCCATAGTAATCTTGTGAGCTACTAGTAGTTCTATAGCTTCATTTGTCTGTCTCTTTGCAAAGAACGTGATGTTCCAACTAATACTGGGAGAATACAGTGACGATGCACATGGGATATATCAAGCATTAGGGCTTAGGCAGAGAAAAATATCACACACGGCCTTGAATGCTGAAGGTAGTGAAGTAGTTATGCTTGTATGCTGAATTCAAGGCAAAGGATGGAGCTAGAGATTTAATTATCATTAAGAACAC
>Ga0325401_1002699_pt1 | contig 15912 bp, 8 predicted proteins | sample PopdelMetagenome_FD_205666 | JGI IMG/M metagenome (GOLD analysis project Ga0325401, IMG submission 205666) | Populus deltoides microbial communities from Bellville, Georgia, United States - Xylem-PdKOR-R2 | ecosystem: Host-associated > Plants > Phyllosphere > Stem > Wood/Secondary xylem | place...
TTAGGAGGAGGAAAAATGATGAAAGAGAATGATATTATTCATTTGAATGTAATCGAGGTAGAGAAGATACAAAACAAAAGAGTATTTATGATTTAAGAACAAAAAAGCTTGTGGGGAGATAGAGAAATTAAGAGAAAGCTTAGAGGATGACATTTGGTTAGATTTAGGTTTTAGGGTAAAAGAAAAGTTAGTATTTATATTTTATTTTTAACATGGTTTAGTGTTGTTTAAATCGATTTGATTTAGTCTGGTTTAATTAGTTTTAGATTTTTGAAATCGAAATCGAATCGAATTAATTTTTTATTTTTTTTCATGATTTAATTTTTTAATTATTTTTTATTTTCTCAATTTAATTAATTTTTTTAATTATTTTACCAACCTAGTAATTGATTATAAAACTAGAAAAAAAGAAAAGAAAAGCAAAACCCACTTTCTTTTTAGCTTTATTCTCCTAGGCAGTGGTGTCCTTGTCTACTTGTCTCTTATGCTCTATATAAAAACCTCAAACTCTTTCTCTTTCTCTAATTGATTATAAATGGTTGTCTAAATCACCATGACAAAGCTTAAGAAACGGAGGTCTACAGAAGTGGTCAGTCGGTGTTTGTTTTCTTTCACTCTTTTTTATTAATTTATCTTTCTTTTTTTAATTGGAAAATTTCATAATTATGGTTGCTATGCTACTTATTATTCAGGAGTTCACTTTAGATTAATCCACTTTTGCTTGTTTATAATTTTGAAGCGGTAGAATTTTATGCTATAGCTGTAAGGGGTTGCTAAATTTGAAATGGTTCTTTCTAGAGAATTGCCTACCTTGTATAGAAAAGGAAATCTGTTGGTTTGCAAGTCTTTTATGTCCATATATTAACATTTTGGTTGAGTTTGTTTTCCCACAGTGTTTGCACGCTGTTAAATAACGTTGTGTCCTTTGATTTGTGTCAGCCTCCCAAAATTAAGTCCTTCATCAATGGTGTTATTACCAGTCCACTTGAGAATATAGAAGAACCCCTAAAAGGTTTTGTTTGGGAGTTCGATAAGGTAACTTTACATCCTTTAACTTACAAAGTATGAGGGTTACTTTTATGCAGATTTATGAATGGGTTGATTTAATTTCATTTCACACTGCTGCAGGGAGATTTTCATCATTGGGTTGATCTTTTTAATCATTTTGATTCATATTTTGAGAAGCACATAAAGCCAAGAAAAGACTTGCAGGTTGAGGACAACTTCTTGGAATCTGATCCTCCCTTTCCAAGAGAAGCTGTTCTTCAAATTCTTCGTGTTATCAGAATAATTTTAGAGAACTGCACAAACAAGCACTTTTATAGTTCTAATGAGGTATTGTTGTTCCTAATATGAAATGCATCCTGTGTGTTTAATAGTTAGGCAAACAGTGCTGCTTCTGTTTTACTTTTATCAGTTAGGCTGTGGTTTTTGTGCAGTATCCTTTGTATATGTTTTTAGTGGTGATAAAATCCCGTCACAGGAATGTTTTAAGGGCTTCTATAACACTTGCCTTTTTTACCCTCAATTCCTTAAAAAAATTGCTTCTCTATTTCCTCTGTTGTTGCAGCAGCATCTTTCTAACCTTCTTGCTTCCACTGATGCGGACATAGTAGAGGCTTGCTTGCAGACTCTGGCAGCTTTTTTGAACAAGACTCTTGGAAGATATTCCATTAGAGATTTGTCTTTGAATACAAAGTTATTTTCTCTTGCACAAGGCTGGGGAGGAAAGGATGAGGGTCTTGGATTGGTTGCGTCTACTACACAAAATGGATGTGACCCTGTTGCTTATGAGTTAGGTTGCACCCTTCATTTTGAGTTCTATGCATTGAACGAGTTGTCAAGTCAGTTCAGTGCCATAGAACAGCCAACTCAGGGTTTACAAATTATTCATTTACCTAATGTTGATACTTGTCCAGAGACAGATTGTGAGCTTTTGAATAAGTTAGTTGTAGAATATAAAGTACCTCCCAGCTTAAGATTTTCTTTATTGACGAGATTGCGGTTTGCAAGGGCTTTTCGCCCTTTGGTTTCTCGCCAATTGTACACATGCATCCGTTTGTATGCTTTCATTGTTCTTGTTCAAGCAAGCAGTGATGCTGATGATCTAGTTTCTTTCTTCAACTCTGAACCTGAGTTTGTCAATGAATTAGTTTCACTTTTGAGCTATGAAGATGAAGTGCCTGAGAAAATTCGAATTCTTTGTTTGTTATCATTGGTCGCTCTTTCTCAAGATCGGTCCCGCCAATCAACTGTCTTGGCTGCTGTCACATCTGGTGGTCACCGCGGCATCCTGTCCAGCCTCATGCAAAAAGCCATTGATTCTGTTATCAGTGATTCATCAAAATGGCCTGTCGATTTTGCTGAAGCTCTACTGTCTCTTGTCACTGTTTTGGTCTCATCATCATCAGGTTGCTCAGCCATGCGCGAGGCAGGGTTTATTCCTACTCTTCTACCCCTCCTCAAAGATACAGACCCTCAGCATTTGCATTTGGTAGCCGCTGCTGTGCATATTCTAGAGGCATTCATGGATTACAGTAATCCTGCTACCGCATTATTCAGAGAGTTGGGTGGTTTGGATGACACCATCTCTCGACTGAAGGTAGAAGTGTCTCATGTAGAAGATTGTTCAAAGCAACAAGGTGAAGATTCTGATTCAAGGACAAGGAATTTGCAAGTAGCTGCAAGTGCTTCCTCAGAGCTAGATAGTATGCTCCCACTGTATTCTGAAGCATTAATTGCTTATCATCGACGTTTACTGATGAAATCTTTGCTAAGGGCGATATCCCTTGGAACATATGCTGCTGGGAACACTTCTCGTATTTATGGATCCGAGGAGAGTTTGTTGCCCCAATGCCTATGTCTAATCTTCAGAAGAGCAAAAGATTTTGGTGGAGGGGTGTTTTCACTTGCAGCAACTGTCATGAGTGATCTAATTCATAAAGATCCTACCTGTTTCCCTATCTTAGATGCAGCTGGTCTTCCTTCTGCTTTTTTGAATGCAATAATGGATGGTGTTCTATGCTCTTCAGAAGCCATAATGTGTATACCTCAGTGTTTGGATGCCCTATGCCTGAATAATAATGGTCTTCAGGCTGTAAAGGATCGGAATGCTCTAAGGTGCTTCGTGAAAATATTTACATCCAAAACGTATTTGTGTGCCCTTTTCGGTGAGACACCAGGGTCCTTGTCTACCGGACTGGATGAACTCATGCGCCATGCTTCCTCATTACGAGGACCTGGAGTGGATATGTTGATTGAGATCCTAAATGTCATTACAAAAATTGGGACTGGGGTCGATGGTTCTTGCGCATCCACTGATCTGTCCTGCTCTGCTCCTGTTCCAATGGAAACTGATGCTGAAGAAAGGAGTCTGGTTCTGTCAGATGATAGGGGAAGTTTTGGGATGGAAACCTTGGAGCAGACCACTGAGCAGTCATCTGATACTTCAGCAGCAAATGTTGACTCCCTTTTTCCTGAATGTTTAAGCAATGTTGCTCGTCTTCTTGAAACAATTCTCCAGAATTCTGACACGTGTCATATATTTGTTGAGAAGAAGGGAATCGATGCTGTTCTGCAGTTATTTACTTTGCCTTTAATGCCTATTTCAACATCGATTGGTCAGATCATATCTGTTGCGTTTAAGAACTTCTCACATCAGCATTCTGCTTCCTTGGCTAGGGCAGTAAGTGCCTTCTTGAGAGAACATCTAAAATCAACAAATGAACTATTAGTTTCAGTTGCGGGGACTCATCTTGCTGTGGTTGAATCTGCTAAGCAAGCTAAGGTTCTGAGATATCTTTCCAGCCTTGAAGGTATACTTTCTCTCTCGAATTTTTTGTTGAAGGGGAATAGTACTTTTGTCTCTGAATTGGGCACTGCAGATGCTGATGTGTTGAAGGATATTGGGATGGCATACCGGGAAATAATTTGGCAAGTTTCTCTGTATAATGACTCCAAAGTGGATGAAAATAGAAATGCAGAACAGGGGACTGACCTGTCTTCATCAACTGCTGTGGTAAGAGAAAGTGAAGATGACGCAAACATTCCAGTTGTGAGATACATGAACCCAGTTTCTATTAGGAATGGTTCTCAGCCCCTTTGGGGTGGGGAACGTGAATTTCTCTCAGTCATTCGTTCAGGTGAAGGCTTGCACCGCCGTAGTCGACATGGCTTGGCACGTATACGAAGTGGGAGGACTGGTCAGCACTTGGATGATTTAAGCATTGACTCTGAGATCCCATCAGATGAACCAGAGACATCTTTGCCAAAGTTGAAAAGTAGAACTCCTGATGAGATTCTAAACAAATTGGCTTCTGTATTACGTTCTTTCTTTTCTGCCCTTGTGAAGGGACTTACATCTCCAAACCGTCGAAGGGCTGATGTAGGGTTGTTGAGTGCAGTTTCAAAGACCCTTGGAACTACCTTGGCTAAAATTTATCTTGAGGCTCTCAGCTTCTCAGGGTATTTTACTGCTGGACTTGATACATCACTGTCAGTTAAGTGCCGATATCTTGGAAAGGTTGTTGATGACATGGCAGCCCTCACATTTGACAGCAGGAGGCGTACTTGTTATGCATCAATGGTCAATAATTTTTATGTACATGGAACCTTTAAGGAGCTGCTTACTACATTTGAAGCTACAAGTCAACTGTTATGGACACTACCTTACCCTTTTCCTTGCCCCTCAGTTGACCATGAGAAGGCAGGTGAAGGAAATAATTTGTCTCACAGCACATGGCTACTTGACACTTTACACAGCTACTGCCGTGTGCTCGAGTATTTTGTTAACTCCTCTCTGCTTTTATCTTCAACATCTGGATCCCAAGTTCAACTACTTGTTCAGCCTGTTGCAGCTGGTTTGTCAATTGGGCTATTTCATGTTCCTAAGGACCCTGAAGTCTTTGTTCGCATGCTGCAGTCTCAGGTTCTGGATGTCATGTTATCTGTCTGGAACCACCCGATGTTTCCAAGTTGCAGCACTGGCTTCATTTCTTCTATTGTGTCACTTGTAACACACATATACTCTGGTGTTGGAGATGTCAAAAGGAATCGAAGTGGCATTGCAGGAAGTACAAACCAAAGGTTCATGCTCCCACCACCTGATGAAAATACAATTGCTATGATTGTTGAGATGGGCTTTACAAGGGCAAGAGCTGAAGAGGCATTGAGACGGGTGGAAACAAATAGTGTTGAAATGGCCATGGAGTGGCTGTTTAGTCATGCTGAGGATCCTGTGCAGGAGGATGATGAGTTAGCTCGGGCACTTGCGCTATCACTAGGAAGTTCATCTGAAGGATTGAAAATTGACGATGAGGATAATTCAATAGATGTCGTGACAGAAGAAGGACAAATGACGGTGCCTCCTGTTGAAGATATTCTTGCTGCATCTGTGAAGTTGTTTCAGAGTAGTGATACGATGGCATTCTCGTTGACGGATTTGCTTGTGACCCTTTGCAATCGGAACAAAGGAGAAGACCGTCTAAAGGTGGCATCTTATCTTATTGAGCAGCTAAAGCTTTGCCCATTGGATTTTTCCAAGGATTCCAGTGCACTGTGTATGATATCACATATTTTAGCATTGCTCCTTTTTGAGGATGGAACTGTTCGAGAAATTGCTGCACAGAATGGTATAGTTGCTGCTGTAACAAATGTCTTGATGAATTTCAAGGCTAGAAATGCATCAGGGAGTGAAATTCTTATCCCAAAATGCATTAGTGCTTTACTGCTCATCTTGGATAGCATGTCGCAATCCAGGCCTAGAATCTCTTCTGAAACTACCAGAGGAACCCAGACAGTATCTCTGCCTGACTCGTCAGTTCTGGCATCAGGTACAGAAAAAAAGGTGGCTTCAGACTTTCCTGAGAAAGAATCTGGCACAGCACTTGAGAAATTATTGGGGAAGTCAACTGGTTACCTGACTATTGAAGAGAGTCGTGAAATACTACTTGTTGCCTGTGACTTGATGAAACAGCATGTTCCTGCTGTGATCATGCAGGCTATTCTGCAGTTATGTGCTCGCCTGACAAAAACTCACAATTTAGCATTGCAATTTCTTGAAAATGGAGGGTTAACTGCTCTATTTAGTATTCCACGAAGTTGTTTCTTCCCTGGATATGACACTGTTGCATCTGCCATCATTCGGCACCTCGTTGAAGATCCTCATACCCTACAAACTGCCATGGAATTGGAGATACGTCAAACTTTGATCGGAAATCGCCATGCTGGGCGTATTTTCCCAAGGACATTTTTGACATCTATGGCACCTGTTATTTCCAGAGATCCTGTGGTTTTTATGAAAGCTGCAGCTGCAGCTTGTCAGTTGGAATCATCAGGAGGGAGGACTTTTGTGGTATTATTGAAGGAAAAAGAGAAGGAAAGGGACAAATCAAAAGCTTCAGGTGCTGAAGAATCTGTCCGGATTTCTGAGAATAAGATGCATGATGGTTCAGGTAAATGTGCCAAAGGCCATAAAAAGATTCCGGCCAATCTTACTCAAGTAATGGATCAGCTTCTTGATATAGTTCTGAAACATCCTTTGCCAAAAAGTCCAGAAGGTTGTGTTGGTGATTTAAATTCGATGGATGTGGATGAACCTGCTACCAAGTTAAAGGGAAAATCCAAGGTTGACGAGACAAAGAAAGTGGAGTCTGAATCTGAAAGATCTGCTGGACTGGCTAAAGTGACTTTTGTTCTCAAGTTGTTGAGTGATGTTCTTCTTATGTATGTGCATGCAGTTGGGGTCATACTGAGACGAGACTTGGAATTGTGTCATCTGCGGGGATCTAATCAAACAGATAGTTCTGGGCAAGGTGGGATAATTCATCACATCTTACACCAGTTGCTTCTAATATCTACAGATAAATCTGCAGGACCTGATGAATGGAGGGACAAATTATCTGAAAAAGCTTCTTGGTTCATTGTTGTTTTGTGTGGCCGATCTGGTGAAGGGCGGAGGCGAGTGATTAATGAACTTGTGAAAGCTATGTCTTCATTCTCAAACTTGGAGAGCAATTCACATAACAACGTTTTGTTGCCTGATAAAAAAGTTTTTGCTTTTTCTGATTTGGTGTATTCAATTTTGTCTAAAAATGCATCCTCCAGCCACTTACCTGGTTCCGGATGCTCACCGGATATAGCAAAAAGCATGATAGATGGAGGAATGGTGCAGTCTCTTACTAGCATTCTTCAAGTGATTGATTTGGACCATCCTGATGCTCCTAAAATTGTCAATCTTCTATTGAAGGCTTTGGAAAGTCTGTCAAGGGCTGCCAATGCTAGTGAGCAAGTTCTTAAATCTGAGGGTCTGAACAAGAAGAAAACAACTGTGTCAAATGGAAAATGTGATGAACAGACAGCTGCATCAGCTGTGGAGACCATAGAGCATAATCAGAATAGCGGTGCCACACAGGAAGCCCCAGATGAGGAGGATACTGACATTCAGCAACAGCAAGGAACTACTCATGTTGAGGGTAATCATGCTGCACATCAAAATCAGCCAGCAGAGCAAGACATGAGGATAGAGTCGGAAGATACAATGCCAACCAATCCATCGGTGGAGATTGGAATGGATTTCATGCATGAAGAAATGGAAGAGGGTGGTGTGTTACACAACACTGACCAAATTGAGATGACTTTTCGTGTTGAGAACAGGGCTGGTGATGATATGGGTGATGAGGATGATTACATGGGAGATGATGGTGACGAGGATGAGGATGAGGATGAGGGGGAGGATGAGGATATCACTGAAGATGGTGCTGGCATGATGTCTCTTGCTGACACTGATGTGGAAGATCATGATGATACTGGCTTGGCAGATGACTATAATGATGAGATGATTGACGAAGAAGATGATTTTCATGAGAATCGTGTTATAGAGGTCAGGTGGAGGGAGGCCCTTGATGGGTTGGATCATTTGCAGGTACTCGGTCAGCCTGGAGCTTCAAGTGGTCTGATTGATGTTGCTGCTGAGCCATTTGAAAGGGTGAATGTGGATGATCTTTTTGGTCTTCGCAGGCCTTTGGGTTTTGATCGTCGACGTCAGAGTGGCAGGTCTTCCTTTGAGCAGTCTGTCACAGAAGCAAATGGATTTCAGCATCCTCTGCTGTTAAGGCCATCCCAGTCAGAAGATCTGGTTTCTATGTGGTCATCAGGTGGGCATTCATCCAGGGGTTTAGAAGCTTTGTCATATGGGAGCTTTGATGTACCTCATTTTTATATGTTTGATGCTCCTGTTCTTCCATTTGAACATGTACCTAGTAGGATATTTGGTGATCGTTTGGGTAGGGCAGCACCCCCACCTTTGTCTGATTCTTCTTTAGGAATGGACTCGTTGCATACACAGGTGCGGAGAGGGCCTGGTGATGGAAGGTGGACTGATGATGGTCAGCCACAAGCAGGTGCCCGATCTGCTGCAATTGCACAAGCAATAGAGGAGCAGTTCATATCACAGCTGTGCAGTGTACCTACAACCAATGCTCCCATTGAGAGGCAGTTCCAGAATTCAGGAGTCCAGGAGAATCAACCATTTCATAATCCTCCATCCAATGATGGTCAAGTAGTGGTGGATGATGATAACACCAGCAGTCAACAAAATGAAGTTCAGCAAGGAAATGGCAATGAAGTTACCCACTATCAGCCTAATCCAACAGCTGAAACCATTCCTTCCAATGAGCAGGTTGATTCTCGGTCTTCATTCAGTGATTCAGGTGAAGATTTACAGGTGGATGAACCTATGTTAGCTCAACCAATTTCTCTGAACAGTACACCAAATTGTCTTGACAACATGGAAATTGGAGATGGTGATGGCACTGCATGTGATCAAGTCGAGACAATGCCAGAGCATGTCAACTCTGCAGAACATCATGCTTCTTGGCAATGTGAAGGAGTCCCTGAAGCACATGCAAGTCTCAATGATGTGCCTGTTCAGGATGTCAGATCCTCAACAGATGATCAGTGCAATAATCCTTTGTTGGCCAATTCTGTTTCAATGATGCCTGATGTGGATCAGATGAATGCTGATGTTGAAATGACTGGTGCTGATGCTGAAGGAAATCGGCCTGGGCAATCCATGCCTGCTTCTGAACAAGGTGCTGACGAGACATCATCCAGGCAAGAGACATTGGTTGCTCAGGATGCTACTCAGGCTAATCAAAATGGTATAGATAATGAGACTCCCACTACAAGCGCAATTGACCCAACTTTCCTGGAGGCATTACCTGAAGATTTACGAACAGAAGTTCTAGCTTCCCAGCAGGCTCAGTCTGTTCAACCACCAACTTATGCTCCACCTTCTGTTGAAGATATTGATCCTGAATTTTTGGCTGCTCTTCCTCCAGACATCCAAGCAGAGGTTTTGGCACAACAACGAGCACAGCGGATTGCACAGCAGGCTGAAGGACAGCCTGTTGACATGGATAATGCTTCAATAATTGCTACTTTTCCTGCTGATGTGCGTGAAGAGGTTTGTTTTTTAACTTAGCCTGCAATTGCTTCTTGAGTAATGATAACCCTTTTATGATTGCTTTTGATCCAGGTGCTTTTGACATCTTCAGAAGCAGTATTATCAGCATTACCTTCTCCATTACTTGCCGAAGCCCAAATGCTAAGGGACCGAGCAATGAGTCACTATCAGGCTCGCAGCCTGTTTGGTAGTAGCCACAGGCTAAATAGTCGTAGAAATGGTTTGGGATTTGATAGGCAGACAGTGATGGACAGGGGTGTTGGAGTTACAATTGGACAGAGGGCTGCTTCTGCTTTTGCAGATGGCATGAAGATGAATGAAATTGAAGGCGAGCCACTTTTGGATACCAATGCATTGAAAGCTTTGATCCACCTGCTAAGGATGGCACAGGTAATTGGTGATCTCTGCATATTATGTTTCACTGGAAAGCAATCTTGCATTCTTGCTATTTGGGGGATGAACATTTATTTTGTGCTTGTTCTTTTAATCTGGCAAAATGGCTTAGAATTATTTGATATGTAGTTTTAATTAATTCTGAATTTTAGTGTTTTGATTAATTCTAGAAGATTAATAGTCTAGTCAAAAGAATGAACGGTGACTGAATTAATCTGTTCAAGCAACTGTAGACCTCTGTTTCTGTGGTCCTCCATTAAGTAGTTCTTCATGATCAAAAACTTTACAAGTTTACATTTATTCAAACCTTAATGTTACGATCCATTTTATTAAAACCTTCATCAATGAACATTAAACTTTAGATGGACCCTAATAGTAACTTGTATCATGCCATTTTATACAATATTTGAAGAGTTTGTGTTTCCCTTGAAAGTTGTGCAGTTTTTCCCAGTTCAGTGTGTATTTTCTTAGAAAGCTAGTGATTCAAGGTTGTGAGAAAAGATGAATCTTTGTTTCTTGCTTCCGCATATTCAATTTTGATTGATTTGGATGAATGGAAGTAGATAAGGGATTTAATTTGAGGATTAATATTTGTCTGTGCTCAGAGCTCATAATGAGTCAGGGGTTTTATTATATTGGGGTAGATGCGATACTAGATAATATCTCTTTCTGGTACTGTGAGCTAGTAGGAGCTGAATTGCAAGTACTGCATAGCTTGACTGGTTCTGGCTTACTTTGTTGTTTCACACTAAAGTTCCAGTGACATTAAGGATGTGCTTCTCTTTTCCATAGAAGCTTGCATTTATCACAATTAGTTCCTCTTTCTGACAGTCAGTTATTAAAGGTTTGCTCTTAGAGCTCTTGGAGTTCATGTAAATTCAAAGAATTTATGTTTGAGAATGTCCATTGTTCAGACTGTTAATGCCAAATCTTTTATTTTAAGGTTTTTTAAAGATTTTTCTGCATAATGATCTTACAATATAGTCATGACATCTCTACTGCATCGTGATAATTTGCTAACCTGGGTTTTCTATTTTCAATCATTATTATTTCTATGATGTTAGCCCCTCGGGAAAGGCCTTCTACAGAGACTTCTGTTAAACCTTTGTGCACATAGTACTACAAGGACAAGTTTAGTTTGTCTCTTGCTCAATATGATTAAACCCGAGGCTGAAGGGTCAGTCAGTGGATTGGCAGCAATTAACTCCCAGAGGCTTTATGGTTGTCAGTCAAATGTTGTTTATGGTCGATCGCAGTTGATGGATGGTATTTTTTCCCCATCTGTTGTAATCATAATTTTTCCAATTGACTTGTGTTTTAAATTATCAATTCTGATTGTTTTCTTTACAGGTCTTCCTCCCTTGGTTTTGCGTCGAGTTCTGGAAATCTTGACCTATTTGGCTACAAATCATTCTTCTATTGCCAATATGTTGCTCTACTTTGATCCCTCAATTGTTCTGGAGCCTCCAAGTCCAAAATATCTGGAAACCAAGATTGATAAAGGCAAGGAGAAAATTGGAGATGGAGATAATTCGTTAAAACCTTTGGGCGATACTGATAATGTTCCTTTGATCCTTTTTCTGAAGCTGTTGAATCGACCACTTTTTCTACACAGCACTACTCATCTTGAGCAGGTATGAGCAATCTGGTTCGGAAGTGGTTTGACATCTCTTTACTTTTCTTGATCCAATTTGCATATTTAGTAGTTGGCTCATGTTTCGTTGTAGCATGTTTTCTCTATATTGATGGTATAATCTTGATCCTCTCTTCTAATGTGTTTCTTGATTTCACACATGAGACAAATTCGTTGTGGTGCAGGTCATGGGATTGCTTCAAGTAGTAGTTTTCACGGCAGCATCAAAATTAGACAGCCATGCCCAATCTGGACAGGCAAGGGAGACTTCTCAAAAACAAACTGCCAGTGAAGTTCCTGGTGGTGTTCAAAGTGTTCCGCCATTGGTAGCAGAATCAAGTCAAGAAGACAAGGCTGCCAGTTCTGGGTCCATTTCTAATGGAAATAAGAGCATTGATGCATGCAGTGCTTTCTTGAAGTTACCACAACCTGAGTTGAGCAATCTGTGCGGCCTTCTTGGTTGTGAAGGGTACTTTCAGGCTTTAATTCTTACATCTAACATTTTGAAAGTTCCGTGTCTTATCAGTCAACTTAACATGCTCATTTTTTTTGGTCAATCCATCATTAGCGATGTGCCATTCATTTATCTATATATCTTTTTTTCTTTTAGTTATCTCCCTTCATATCTGTTTTTCTTGAGTTTTTTTTTTCATGTGAATTTGTCAATGAATCACTAATCTGTTCCATTGACTAAATTCAGGCTGTCAGATAAAGTATATATGCTAGCTGGAGAAGTGCTTAAGAAGTTGGCCTCAATTGTTGCAACCCATCGTAAATTCTTTACTTCAGAGCTTTCAGAATTAGCTCATGGGTTGAGCAGTTCAGCTGTCAGTGAGCTTGTCACCTTGAGGAACACTCACATGCTAGGTCTAAGTGCTGGCTCCATGGCCGGGGCAGCAATCCTACGTGTGCTACAGGCACTCAGCTCACTCACCTCACTCACCTCACTCACCTCACCCACAATTGATGAGAATATGGACCTTGAGAGTGGTGGGGAACAGGAGGAGCAAACTACCATGTGGAACTTAAGTATTGCACTTCAGCCATTGTGGCTAGAATTGAGCGAATGTATTAGTTTGACAGAGGCACAGCTCGTTCAGAGCACTTTCAGTCCAACTGTATCAAATATAAATGTAGGGGAGCTTGTACAGGGGGGCTCTTCTTCATCCCCTCTTCCTCCTGGAACCCAGAGGCTCTTGCCTTTCATTGAAGCTTTCTTTGTTTTGTGTGAAAAGCTACAGGCAAACCAATCCATTGTGCAACAAGATCATGTGACCATAACCGCGAGAGAAGTCAAAGAATCTTCTGGGAGCTCCTCCTTGACCACTGCATGCTTCGGAGATTCTCAGAGAAAGCTTGATGGTGTTGTCACATTTTCCAGATTTGCAGAGAAGCATCGCCGGCTTTTGAATACTTTTATAAGGCAGAATCCTGGCTTGTTGGAGAAATCACTCTCTATGATGCTGAAGGCTCCCAGACTTATTGATTTTGATAACAAGAGAGCATATTTCCGCTCCAGAATAAGGCAACAGCATGAGCAACACCGTTCTGGTCCTCTGCGGATAAGTGTTCGGCGAGCATATGTTTTGGAGGATTCATACAATCAATTGAGGATGCGACCTACTCAGGATCTCAGGGGAAGATTGAATGTGCAGTTCCAACGTGAGGAGGGTATTGATGCTGGGGGTTTGACAAGAGAATGGTATCAATTGCTGTCAAGGGTTGTATTTGACAAGGGAGCATTGCTTTTCACAACTGTCGGGAATGATGTGACTTTTCAGCCAAACCCTAATTCTGTTTATCAGACAGAACATCTGTCTTACTTCAAGTTTGTGGGCCGTGTGGTAATGCTCCAGAACTTGTTTCTTCTGAACTAGATTGTACTACTGTTGTTGAATTAGGTAGTTTTCTGATTTTATTGCTTATGAGCTTGTAGGTTTCCAAGGCACTGTTTGATGGGCAACTTTTGGATGTTTACTTTACTCGGTCTTTCTACAAGCATATTCTTGGTGCAAAGGTGACATACCATGACATAGAGGCTGTTGATCCTGATTATTACAAGAATTTGAAGTGGATGCTGGAGGTTAGTGAATTTAATCTGTGATCCCCTCTTCTGAATTCAGTTGTGCTTTTGCCCACATTTTGCTATGGAGTGAGTTTTTCCCCAGTGCATGACAGTTATTATCCTCTGCTGTATCTCATCTGTTTCAGAATGATGTGAGTGATATACCTGACTTGACATTCAGCATGGATGCTGACGAGGAGAAGCACATCCTTTATGAGAAAACTCAGGTACACTCAGCATTTTGATACCTTGTATTGTTATCAATATTCTTGTTATGGGTTTATCCTCTTCCTGGGCATGAACATGGTTCTAAGTTTTATGTGGCTCCTGAACTTTGTATTTATTCGTGCTTTTTTGCTTGGAAAAAGGTTACTGATTATGAGCTTAAACCTGGAGGAAGAAACATAAGGGTTACTGAAGAAACAAAGCATGAGTATGTAGACCTTGTTGCTGATCATATATTGACAAACGCCATTCGTCCTCAGATTAATTCCTTCCTAGAAGGTTTTAATGAATTGGTGCCAGGGGAACTTATTTCCATTTTCAATGATAAAGAGCTTGAGCTACTAATCAGTGGACTTCCTGAAATTGATTGTGAGTTGGCTTTTTTGTTATCCCGTTCAATTTATGTGGTTCTTTTTTCTTTGAAATACCTGACCAGTAACACTGCTGTTGCAGTGGATGATCTGAAGGCCAACACTGAGTATACTGGCTATACTCCAGCATCTGGTGTTGTTCAATGGTTTTGGGAGGTTGTCAAAGGTTTTAACAAGGAAGATATGGCCAGACTACTGCAGTTCGTCACTGGAACATCAAAGGTGATTTGTTGTACTGTATACGTGGATATTCTATGAATATGTTTCATATGATGTATTCTAACATATACATAATTGGTCACTTCATTGTATATTTTGCATGATAAATGTTTTTGTTGAATTGGTGTTTAGGTTTGTGCATGGTTTTAGCAGATCAACTATCTGAAATTGGAATTTGGTAAAAACTAACTGTGGGTTTTCAGGTTCCATTGGAGGGTTTCAAGGCATTGCAGGGTATCTCTGGTCCCCAAAAGCTTCAGATTCACAAAGCCTATGGGGCTCCTGAGCGTTTGCCTTCAGCTCACACATGGTCAGCTAGAAGCCCTGTACTGTTATGGTTACTTAAAAGCCCAAAATTTGCTCCTGATATTGGAATTTTCTGTTGGTCCTTGTCATTTTTTTCTTTTTTCTTTTTCCAGCTTCAATCAGCTAGACCTTCCTGAGTATACCTCCGGGGAACAGCTTCAAGAACGCTTGCTGCTTGCTATTCATGAAGCCAGTGAAGGATTTGGCTTTGGTTAAACGAGTTTAACATGTTGGCTGGGATAATCAACAATCTGTCTATAAGATGTGATGTATTATCTTATATTTATTCTTGTTTACATCATCTGTAAGTTTTCCACCACCTATTTTTTTTGGACAAATTTTGCAGATATGTTGTTTCTGTATCCCATTAACTCATCAGTAACTGTTTTTTATTCGATTAAATTTCCATGCAGCAGATTGAGGATCGACTCAAAGCGGACAAGGATTAGCATAGTACAAAAGGCTGTAGTGGTGCCTCAAAATTGCATCAGCACGGTAACTGAAGCTCTGCTGTAACTATCAGCTGCGAAATACCTATCTTTTTTTGGGTTACTTGCCATGTCAGGCATATGGGGATAAGTCTCTCGTTCCATTGTTTATACAAGTTTGTTCATTATTGTTAATATTCTTCAATGTGCATTATATCTTGATGGATAACTTATCTAGTAGTAGTTTCATGTTTTCTTTCCTCACTGCCTCTCTCCTTGAAAGGATTCTTCAACTGGTGCCAAAACTCAATTCGAATGTTGGATACCTGATTTCTGTCAGTCGATTATACAAACTACTTCTGCAATCAGGCTGGTTTTTCGGTGAATTGAATAAAAAAAAAAGAAGAAATTGAGGTGTAAAAGACTGCAACCAAGAGGCTTAAGAACAAAAAGATTTGACAGGTTGCGAAACTCGATCAATCTGCAGTCAAGCATCGGCCATGGCAAGAATTCCAACGAACCAGGTCATGTCACTTCAGGCGCGGACACTTGTCAATCAATGTCAGCACTTTTACTTTCTTGCATTATATTGAATATATATTTTTATCAATGTTTTCCTATACATTGAATTAGATTTGAGAAATATAATGGTATAATTCTATTTTGAAGGGTGGTTGATAAGCTCACAAGTCCCTCTGCTTTTATAAATTCTTCTTTAATGTGGTTCTCCGTTTTTTAATTTTATTAACATGGTACTTCTACTCATCCCTCATTATAAACACTAAAACTCAATTATTATTTATGCAATT
>Ga0325401_1002700_pt1 | contig 15911 bp, 9 predicted proteins | sample PopdelMetagenome_FD_205666 | JGI IMG/M metagenome (GOLD analysis project Ga0325401, IMG submission 205666) | Populus deltoides microbial communities from Bellville, Georgia, United States - Xylem-PdKOR-R2 | ecosystem: Host-associated > Plants > Phyllosphere > Stem > Wood/Secondary xylem | place...
CTAATGATTTCTTAAGGCAATATTATAATCTTGCTGGGCACATATTGAAGAAATAATCATGGGATATGGACTTTGGAGGTATCTGCAAAGATAAAAGTTGCGTATATGTATATGTTAATTGTATCGAAAGTCACAAAATAAAGCTATAAATTGTTATATGGGTTTCCCCAAGCTAGTAAGGTATGTGAGGGCTCAAATAAGATGGGTTAGAATATTTTCCAATCCAATTTAACGACGCGTAACCAAAAAGTTAGCTGTTGATAGTTGTATAAAAATGGTCTGTGGCTCTGTGCTGGTTTTAGGGGGATCCATGACTGCCGGGTAAGCAAGCTCGACCATCTAAAATGAAGGCGCCTGGATTGTTGCTTCCATAATTTTTAATCCAAGTGAGGCTTTTGCGTGATCATGCATGTAGCTAAATGCCTCGTTGACTTTCTTGAAATGATACCTTACTTGCATAGGAATTGCTGATTTCATCACTATTGAATACTGATAAATGCAACCAATATTTCTGACACTTGAAATATTGATAATTGCTGAGAGGCATTCATGACTGTTGACGAAGTTGTTTATGATTCGAAATCCAAATATATATATATATATAATGTAAATATGATTCGAAATCCAAATAATGTAAAGATAAATATATAGAAAGAACAATCTTTCAATTCTTGAAGCAAGCAAGCCATGGATCATATATGTCCACGACACTAATTAATCCCCAGAGGCCAGAACATTACCTGTTTACAAGTAGTTTGAGCTCCTTCACAATAAACTGAAGCAAACACAACTTTAAGGTTTCAAAAGATTGAATTTGAAGAAATAAACTGCTTTACTTGGCCAGCTACGTATGTTTATTTCACAGAAGGAAGCAAAGATTCATGGAGTATAATGCCAACCTAAGGCGGTGTTTTTCTTATAAATATATGACTTTGCAACTCTATTTTTTCATCTCATATAATCCAATATTAGTTTTGCAGCACTTAGGGATCAACAAAAGATAGTACAAACTAAGATTTATGGCTAAAATGAAGTCATTTATTTTGGTAGCGGTTTTCGTTGTGTTAATTGCTACACAAGGCATGGTTGTTCAAGGCAGTAGCAATGGCAATGGGAGCGAAAACAATGGCAATAACAATGGAAATGGAAATAATGGAAATACCAATGGCAATGGGAACCACGGCAACAGCAATGGTAATAGCAACGACGGCAATGATAATGGAAATGGAAACAACGGCAACGGCAACGGCAAAAATGGAAATGGAAAGGGTAATAGTGGCAATGAAGACCACGATGAATTGACACCTCTTGGGAGTGGACAGGAACGAGCTCAATGCAAGGCGAAGGGGCATTGTAAAAACAAGATCGTAGTCTGTCCAGCTCAGTGCCCAGAGAAGAAGCCCAAGAAGAACAAGAAGCACAAGGCATGCTTTGTTGACTGCAGCAGCAAGTGTGAGGTGACTTGCAAGTGTAAGTACATATTACATATTTATTAGTTATAATTAAGCAACTATTTAATAATTTGACAGTAGTATCTCTAAATTCATTAATTAATGTGAATCCACTTGCAGATAGGAAACCTAATTGTAATGGATATGGCTCTCTCTGTTATGATCCTCGGTTTGTTGGTGGTGATGGTGTGATGTTCTATTTCCATGGAGCAAAGGGTGGTAACTTTGCCATTGTCTCTGATGATAACCTCCAAATTAATGCCCACTTCATTGGAAGTAGACCTCAAGGAAGGACTCGGGACTTCACCTGGGTACAAGCACTCTCAGTCATGTTTGATTCACACAATCTTATCATTGCTGCAAACAAGGTATCACACTGGGATGACAATGTCGATTCACTCAATGTGCGATGGGACGGGGAAGCAATTAACATTCCTACTGATGGAGAAGCTGAATGGAGGAGTGACAGCGAAGAAAGACAAGTTGTAGTGGAAAGAACTGATGACACCAACGCCATGAAAGTGACTGTTGCTGGTCTACTGGAGATGGATATAAAGGTAAGGCCTATCGGGAAACATGAAAACAAAGTTCACAACTACCAGTTGCCGGACAACGATGCATTTGCTCACTTGGAGACACAGTTTAGGTTTAAAAACTTAACCGATCTCGTGGAAGGTGTTTTGGGAAAGACATACAGACCAGACTATGTTAGTCCTGTCAAGACAGGGGTGCCCATGCCAATGATGGGGGGAGAGGACAAGTACCAAACTCCATCTCTCTTGTCACCCCTCTGCAGGCTTTGCAGGTTTCAGGGCGCATCAGCTGGGAATGGGATGGCCACGATCTAATTGATTAAGTTTCCTTCTCAGCTCAACATTAATGAACTTGATTAAGAAAATAAAATCACATCTTTCAATTCTTTGTAAACCCAATACCAGCGAAGGAAACGCTTGTATCATCAAGGTTCTTTTTTCTTGAATATTTATATAAAAATAATAATGTTATGAAAAGCGCCCATTGATTACAAATAGTTAATGTCTTGAAGACGCTGACCAGCTAGTATTTGAAAATTAGCCAGCATCCATGCACACAGAGCAGCGATATTAAAAATAGAAATCTAGAGGTGGGCTGCTAGCTACGAAGGCTCAAGAATCAATGCTGCAATTCCACTGCCAGCTTGAGCTAGCTGGGACCACATTAGTTTCTTAATTTCTTCCATTGATGATAGCCATGCACAGGGTTAATTTACTGGATAATTACTACGTATGTGGACTGTCTGTCTCTGCTCAACCTTCATACTTACCATTGTCGTCAGTCTAAGATCTTGGAAATGAAGTCTGAGTAGTTCACGCCATGTGAGCAGCATTTTGTCTGGGATAGTCCATTAATTTGAACTCAACAGATCTCTGATCAAGTCTCAACAAGATTGATCTCCAATGGCATGATCTGATGTCGCTCACACAATATATAAATGAGGGTTAAAGTTGAATTTCTTGGCTATTCTCACTTATGAATGTAAGCGTAAACATGTTAATTGGTATAGGAATCTTGCTTTCACAACACCTTCAGTACTAAGACGCAGGAACTCCATCGTATTGTGCTAGCTGAAACTGATTAAAACTTGAGATATTGTCCTAACCAAGGATATATAAAAGGAATATATGTATATATTATTTTATAACTTCTTTGATTTCACAAACAAAATTGAGAACTAGTCTAAGGTAACTAATATTTCATATATCATCCTAAAGACTAGATTTACTTCTTTCTATACACTTTTGAAGAGGTTGTATCCTTACTTTTCTCGTTAATAAAATAACTATATATTTATTTTTCTTAAACAAAATTTTGAGTTTGAATTTTGTGAATAGAACACATCATCGTTAAAATAATTTTACCTCCTAGTAGGTTGTTCCGACTCGACCAGATTGATCAGGGTTCAGTGAGCTTTTAAATAATGACATTTAAACAAAAAAAATAATATAAAAACTATACAATAGTCATTCCATAAATATGTTACAACACATGTATTGTTGTAACATGACACAAATTCTAATCCTAATGGAATAAGACATTGAAAACCTTATAGGCTTAGAACTTGTTTTGGCTAGCATGGGACATTTTGTGAGATTACGAACGTGACCGGTTCTCTACCCACTAGGACTAAGACATATTCCTTATAAATGCATGCTTAGACATGTTTTTCTAACACGTCAAATTATGTCTTGCCTGTGCTGCAATGATGCTGCTCCTTTTATTAGCAGTATATTTGATGAAGGATCTTAAATTGTTTTTAATTAGAAGTATAGCAAACCTGTAAAGTACAGAGACCATACATGATTTTTTAAATCTAATTGTGAAATAATTTACAATTATATAATCTTAATTAAAAACATATAATGTTATCATAAAATTAAATAAAAATAATTTACAAAAACAATAATGTTATTAAACTCCATAATCTAAGTCGCAGGATGACTAAGATCGATCCGATCTGGCATCGTCTCAATATAAAAACAATTGTTGTTTTAAAGTTTTTGTAAAGGTTATATATCATGTTTTTACCAGTCATCACAGTTATTTTTGAACCCAATAAATTAAATAATTTATTTTGAATAAGTTCCCACGCATTTTAATTTAAAACTCGAGCTATACAAAAAACTGGTTGACAGGTTTCAAGATCGAGCCATTTAATTAAATTTAATGATACTCACAAAAAAAAATCTTCATACCCTTAACAATTTCTTTAAATTTTTTTTTTTAAAAAATAATCCAACACATAACATATCACATGCAAATATGCTAGTGATTTCTATTCGAGATCTTGCAAGCTTTATTAACTTGAGTAATGAGTTGGTGAGAGAGTAACACTAATGAATCTGATAAAGTTAAATGTTACTATTTTCTGGTGAACAAATTGTGCAATACTATCATGCAAGATTAACACCGATCATTAGTGAAATGGCCAATTTATGTATTAAAAATTACATTAATCTTGGCACTTCACTTTGTCAACATAGGAACTTGTTTTTTTATTTTTTATTTTATTAATGTGGGTATTCAGGTCAACTTGTACATACCTCGACCAATCTTACAGGCCCTGAAGTGAACGACCAAGTAAGTTTTTAGTGACCGTGAGATTTGTGAGATTCAAACTAGTAATTTTTAAAAAACAAATCTAGAATCTGACTAATTGAACTACGCCTCTCAAAACTAATATAGGAACTTATTTTGAAAAAAAGGGACTTGTTTTGAAATGCCCTAGCACGTGACTTCCCAGGAAAAAAAAGCAGTAAGCAGAAGACTGCATGTTAGCATAATGTTCTCCAATCAATGCTGCATCAAAACTGTAAACATTAAGCCCTTTGGGATCCAAAAAACACTTTTTATAAAGTATAATTCGAAAAGGTTGGCAAATATACACTAGAATAGAATAGAATTGTATTGCGGGCAACAAATCTAGTATATATTAATTAATTATGAGAGGAAAAAGTGGTACCATTTTATTCAGGATATTAATATTTTAGATGATATTGTTGTGAAGAATATTGTTACTATAAATAATCAATCTACATATTGACAAAGTCATTTTTATTGTCAAGGTTCAAGCATTACTTGGAATTAATTTCGATAACCAATTAATAGCACCAAGGATTATCTTTAATTATAGGCTTGATTGCGAATGTGAAGAGTTTTGGCTACTAAATAAATTTAAGTTAAGGTGAAGATCATTTATTATGATGTTAAATAAATTCTAATCCTAATTGTATAATAACTTGACAATGAAATTTATCGGTTTAGGATTGGTTTTGTCTAGTATTGAATACTTTAGTAGTGTTTGGTAGCGCGGTTCGATCGTGTTTTTTTTTTTAAAATTAATTTATTTTATTTTAAATTAATTGTTTTAGATGTTTTTACATTGTTTTAATATACCGATGTTAAAAATAAAATTTTTTAAAAATTATTTTTATTTATTTTCAAAAAAAATACTTTGAAAATTAATATCTAATACGTACGCGGAATATAATTCTGAATAATTCTCTACAATATGACATCTTTTCTATGAATACATGCTTATACCATTTTTTTAGCGTGTGAAATCACGTGTTCTTGTGAGCTGTTGTGTGCTTTTAAGATTGAGTGCCTTTAGGGTTTGGTTTGAAGGTTCTCCGAGGTGTGTTTATGTTAATTTCTTGTAGCGTGTGAATTCTCTAAACATTTATCGGGAGTCTTTACAATTGCAAGTTGGAGAAAACTTGGCCATGAAACTCAAGCAAACGAAAGTAATTGTAGCAAAAACTTAAATTAACAGCCAGCAATGGATCATCCATTAGACCCTCTAACCAGAGGGTAGACCCACAGAATTTTAGCACAAATAACGCTTCTCAACTCTTTGCTCAAGGGAAGAAGCAAACTTACTAGAATTAAGCCGAACACCAAGGCCGAGCTAGCTGGCTAGCTGCACCTCATATCAACCTACAACTCTTCTCTATATATTTACCCTTTAAAACCCTATCGTTCCCATCTCTTCTCTCTCTCTCTCGGCATTGCTCGGTTGCAGACATGGATATTAAAAGAAAGTCATGCATTCTAGCAGCATTCTTTCTTGTATATGTTTCAAGGAAAGCCTACTCTGTTCAAGGTGATAACAGCAAAGGCAAGAAGTCACCCTTTGACGCAGCAATAACACATTACTCCATGTTGTCGCCATCACCTTCAGGAAATGAAAGAGCTTTCTGCCAAGCAAGGGGGGCCTGCCTAAGCAAGACGCTTGTGTGTCCAGATCAATGCAAGGTGAGGAAGCCCGTGAAAAACAAGAAGCAGAAGGGATGCTTCATTGACTGCAGCAGCAAATGTGAAGTTACTTGCAAGTGTAAGTTATATTTTGTTCCTGCTGCTGTTAGTTTGTTATAAATTATTTGGCTACAGCTTCTAAAACTAATAACTAGTCCGTCGTATTTCTATTTTATACCATGTCTTTGGCATGCAGTTAGAAGACCAAACTGCAATGGATATGGCTCCCTCTGCTATGATCCTCGCTTCGTTGGTGGTGACGGAGTGATGTTCTACTTCCATGGTGCAAAGGGAGGAAACTTCGCTATTGTCTCTGACGATAACCTCCAAATCAATGCACACTTCATTGGAACTCGACCGAAAGGCAGGACTCGCGATTTCACTTGGGTGCAAGCCCTCTCCATCATGTTCGACACTCATACACTAGTCATCGCAGCAAAGCGAGTCTCAAAATGGGACGATAACTTTGATGCTCTCACGGTGAAGTGGAATGGCCAGACAGTCGACAATATTCCCACTGATGGAGACGCCGAGTGGAGAGCTAACGGCGAAGAAAGAGAGGTGGTGGTGGAACGAACTGATGATACTAACACTGTAAGAGTACAAGTTGCCAACCTGGTCGAATTAAATATAAAGGTGAGGCCTATTGGGAAGGAAGAAAACAGGGCACACAACTACCAGCTACCAGAAAACGATGCTTTTGCTCATTTGGAAACACAGTTCAAATTCTTTAACCTAACAGATCTCGTCGAAGGTGTCTTGGGAAAGACTTACAGGCCAGGTTATGTTAGCCCTGTCAAGATAGGGGTTCCAATGCCGATGATGGGAGGAGAGGACAAGTACCAGACTCCCTCCCTCTACTCCCCTCTTTGCAATGCTTGCAGGTTTCAACCACAGTCTGGCACCGCAACCATTTAGGAGTATCCCAATACTGGTAACAAACTGAAAAAATAAAAGTTGTATTCGTACCCTTTTGACTAAAAATTGTATGCTGTTTGGTAAGTTTTGTCTTTGGATTGAAATGATAAATAATAGCAGGAAAGTTGCTCGTCTTTAATTTACTAAATGCTTTGCTTTTCTTTTCTTTTCTTTTTCCTGTCTGTTTATTAAATCACATTTTTGTTGCACAAGATGGATAGTAAAAACCAACATCCATGAGTTGCATTTTCTGAGCCACTTGAATAGCTTGTCCCAACAAGCAAAATCTCATGCGCAGGAAGCTTCAACTGCTAAGCTCTTTGCTACTCCTTTGCATGGGTCACCAAATGTACTAGCTGATGCTCCAATGCTGCAACTCTTTGATCCGATGCAAGCCTGTAAAAAATAGCATTTGTCGGTACAAAACAGCACAAGTTTTAGATATATGCATAGAACCCTATTCAAAGAAAGAGCAGAGTCGCACCTTCTGTACAATAGAAAGGGCCCTAGTGCTTTTGCACTGGCCGTGACTGAAACTCCCACAAGTTCCGCGAGGGGTTCCAAAGCTTGCAAATTTGATTGAAGAAATGACCTGATGAGGGAAGGGGCACTCCAATGATAGTACTGGCCCTGCTTTTCTTGCTGCTTCTGAATTTGAGCTCCACATATCTACCGGTAATGGGTGAGACTCTGACACGTGAGAGCACAAACTTGCGCTCTGTTTTGTAGCGAAAGCTATCTGAGTTGGATCCCCTCCAATTTCCTCAAACAACACAAGAGTGTTGCCACTTGATTCCACCCATGAACGGGGCACATGGTATCTGCAACATTACTAAATATCACAACCAAAAACTTTGAAACGTTCCAAACACTTCCCATTAGATTCTTGAGCACTTACAATGTCTGAGAAGGCTTTGCACAGTTCTTGAGACATTTGCTTGAACTGTAAGATCCTCTGTAATTGCAGTTGGAGCAACCACTAGTAGGAGACACCTTGGTAGGCCAATAACGTCCAATGCTTTGTCCATTCACCCATGCCTCACCCTTCCCCATCCCCGAGAAATCAATTGCAATTGGGTCATTTCCAGCAGGGGCATTGAAACTGGTCTGGAACATGATTACCAGAAGTTAGTTTTAAAAAATCAATTCAGCAGCATTCAGAACAACCAAATGGCGACACATACCAAATGCAATTCTGGTGACTTGCAAAGCTATCCAATTAAAACAAGCGAATAAGGAAACCAATTTGAGAGTTCAAAACATCCGAACACACGTAAATGTACAAACAAAATGAAATTAGTGTGGAATTCTCCATGTTTAACCACATGGAAAGACCAGAATCATATATAACTCCAGATATGACAAACGGTCACATGAATAAGCTGTGAGTTAATCTCTCCGGTTGTATAAGAAATCACAAAACGTAGGTCAAAAATCTCTCAAAATCCCATGGCCCGTGGATCGTCGTGAGCTGAGCTCAGGTTCAGTTGCAGGCCTGAATGATCAGGCCGCTCTGGGCCCAGGCCAAGCAAAATTAGCAGGGGGATGAGCTGGCCCGGCCCATGAAAAGGTCTGCTCTTGACCTAGCATAGTCTGAAGAACAGCTGGTTCCAAAAGTTTATTTCTAATCTCCTTCATAATCTAATATCAGAAAAATTCATGTGCTTAGAAAATTGTCTCAGCCTGCAACGAATTGTTGACCAAGCTCCAATATCACAGTAAAACCGGAAGGATCATAGCATATGGCTTGATTATATTATGGATTCCATATTTAATTAAACTTAGATCATCAATAGCCAACTAATTACCTTGTACCAGATCAAAGGCTGCTTCGTGGGCAAGGCAGGTTGTGTAACCCATTGAGAATTTCCACTAGACAGGCCTAATTCTTCACCTTTAAGTCCAATCTGCATTCTCGATTTAAAGGATGAAGAAAGGAAATTTAAGAATGCTGCATTCATTCTTTTGGCTACGCGCTCTACTTATTAAGGAAAGTAAACAGGAATATGTTCTAAGAAAATATCCAAAGTATTCATCATTTTCTAGTATCAACTGCATTATCTGTCAGATTGTCGGAAAACAAAGACTGACCTGATATGTCCACTGCAATGAAGAAAGGTCAACAGTAGTGCCATTTTTCAGGCCTTCCAGTTTTACTGGACCAGTAATCCCTGCACCCTCTAACTCAAAAAAAGCTCCATAGTTCTGATAGAAAACACAGATTTCCATCAATTTCCATCACATCTAATTATAAAACCAGGGTGGTTCCAACAAAATTGTAATACCAGCGGCCAATCACTTCTATATCATTGGGCTTAATTTATGCACCTAAGATCTCCCACCTTGACAACTTATGTGAAACTTGGGGCATGACACTAATTGTATTTGAATGGTGGGATTTATTCATCCAGAAGATATCATATTCTTTCAAAATTGAAAATTAATGCATCCAAATATTAAGGTCTTTTCCATAAAATAAAAAATTGCATAAATCTTAGCGAGGAAAGTTGAACCTGAAGTCCTGCAGTCAAACTAAGGAGATCGATAGTGTTCTTCCCAGGTAAGAGTGTGACAGGAATCTCCACTGCAACCTTAGCATTGCCAACATTTCCTGTTCCACTACCTGTAAATGCTCCAATAGTTATATTAACATAACAAACGAAGATGAACACTTTTGCCAAAACTGAAACTACACAGCGGCCTTCTTCCATCTATGACAACAAGAAGATGCAAATCCTCGGTTCATTGTTTATTTTCCATTACCTGCAAGCTTTCCATTAACAAAAGCATGAAGGGCGTGGCCAAGAGACTCCACATGAAGAACAGTTTTAGATCCATCTTCAACAAAAGGCTCATTATCTTTGATAACAGTACTGTGACAAGATAACCAGAGAGGTTTTACATACACAACAATTAATCATAAATTTAGACATCGAACACATCAACGTAGTAGATTGAAGAAGCAAACAGACCATGCCTACTTAAAGAAATTGGAAGTAATACACTGACGTACCTCAGTGAGTACCATAAGTAGTCACTTTTATCAGCTGTAGTATTTATCTGCTCCAATAGTCCAGGTTTCACGAATGCTTTCTTCGAGATACCTACTGGTTCATATATCCAACTCCAGCTCGAGCCAAGTGTATCAGCAGAATCCGCATCTCCTTTTAGAGATTGATGTACAAAGCTTGGAATCACTGTCATAGAGTTAATCTGTCATGAGGAAGTTAAGATATTTTGGTTACTCGGCTAGCAGAATGTTGTGAAGGGCTAAACCACAAGAAAGAAAGAAAAACCTTCTATCTGCTAAATAGTTTAAAAAGACAAAACCTTTTATTTTTGGGAAATCCACGACAAAGCAAATGAAATTATTGTCAACAAAAATGCAAACTGGTATTACTTACCAGACAGGAATGGTTAGGAAAAATCACACTGAAAGTTTCAATACATTGCATTTACATATTTTAAACAGCACAACTATTAGCTAGTGCCTCCATAGCTCTCATGTATCAGTGTGCAATAAAACGATTCACATGCAGGAAAGTTTAAATGAAGCTACATACAAAAGTTGGAAATAATTTTACCCTTTATAGCTTCCCAAGACATTGAGCATTTTCTAATTACTGAATTAATGTGCAATTCTTTAAGTCTTTAGACGCATAAGAGTAATTATGATGTAATTCACAAAGAAATGGAAAAACAAACCCTTTAATGACCAGCTCCATCTGTGCATCTAAATTTGCCAATGCAAGTAGAGATGCATAGCATGAATGGAAAGAACTGCCAATAATATTTGACCAATTAGATTGCAGTCAAATATGGTTAGTAATGTATCCTAAAAAATTCCTCAAACTTAAGAAAAGACACCCTCAATGGACCCAAACTAGAACAATTGAAAATATTAAGGCAGCATTTAGCAATACCATAATACATTTCATACAAACCGTCCCAAGTGGAATCTTCTTACAGAGTTTGAAAGGATATAGGTTTAGAAAAAAGCAAAAATGAAGACAAATACTGAAATTTGACGAGTGTCTTCAGCAAAAACATATTGCCACCCAGTTGGGGAAAAGAGCATAGGTAATAAGGCAAGTACGAGTAATAGCTGAAGGTCTCTGTTATTGCTGAAATATGTACTTAATTTTTCCATATGGAGGTAGCAGAACATTGACCACGACTTTTACCCAAAAGAAGTGATTGTGGAAACTTGTCTCAAAAATATGCCATTCAGCATAAAATAGAGAAAATAACAATTAGTAATAATGGTGAATAGTGCCAAGTCTTTAAGATATCAATAAGACTATGCAAACACAGATTACGCAACCAAGGATCCACATATTTAGCCAAATTATTGAAAAATCTAGCAAGTGCTAAATAAATAAATTTAAGACATACTAATGAGGCTAACCTTTTCTGTATTAAGAGCTACATCCTTGCAGTCTGGTAAGACATACTAACCAAGGATCCACATATTTACCAAATTATTGAACAATCTAGCAAGTGCTAAATAAGTAAATATAAGACATACTAATGAGGCTAACCTTTGCTGTATTAAGAGCTACATTCTTGCAGTCTGGTAAGATGCTCACAGACCAACCAGGCAAGTTATACGAATTGCCATTGAAATTTACAGTTTTGTCAGATGTGCCAAAATTGGCTAGAAAAGCAGAGCATAGCCCAGTTCCGGTTTTATAAACAGTAGCCTGAAAGGAAAATACATCGAAAGAAATTATAGATTAACTTTCTGCAAGCATGGAAAGCACATCAAAAGTTGAAGGACTCTAGCAATGCATGAACTTATTTTGGAAGCCAGTATCTTCTAAAAATATCTACATTAATTTCCAGAAAACAAAAAGGACCAAACCACACATTTTTTACCTGTAAGCAGTGAGCAAAATATAAAAAATGCTTAGCAAGGGCACAAATGTTGCTACAGTATCATGACATTTTAATGTAACAAGTTGTGTAATCAAGCGGATAAAGTTCCCATTCATATTGAAAATCAAAATAAACATGGTCAACAAGCTATAGGAATTTCATGGCAAACCTTTTGTTTCTCTGAATTTGAGGTGTGAGTGCTTAACAGAGTTGGTGAACAGATGGACTAAACAACATGAATCCTCCCCAGAGGTAGGTCAACTTAAATAATTTTAACTAAGCAATATTAGTTCTTACAGAATCGTAGTACTTTGAGTCCTCAAAGAAGTGTATCTAAGAATTCTATTCGTTCACACATACAGAAATTGATGTTTCCAATATGAAGCGAAATAACTAATTTCATTAAATGGGATGTACCTCCAAGTTTTGACCTAGAGATGAAGTTACTGGATCAGTCGCCACCAATGCTTCTTCACAAAGCTTTATGGACTTATGCAAATCCTTCAGATGACCCCACTTAGGTTGTCTTATAAGTCCTGCAATACATGTCAAATATGCCAAATCCTCTTGTAGATGGACGTTGAAAAATTCTCAGAGCAAATATGGGTTAATTCCCATAATAAACCATTAGCTAATTGCAAGTGGTAAAGTATCATTACAACATCATGTCGACAATAAACATTAAGTTTCACACAATTGTTAAAGCTAACAGGTAGATAAAAGACATACCGTATTCATCAAGAGGAGCATCGTAATCATAACTTGTAGAAATAAAAGGTCCACCAGTACTCCGGCCGAAGTTAGTCCCACCATGGTACTGGAGTTGAGAAATAAAAATCAGATTTGATACATCAATTTACATTTTTTGGTTTGTAAGATTGTTTTATGCCAGATGGGATAACATGGGAATGCTCAAATGTCATGGACTCCTCAGTATCATTGCAGTACCATATAATAGTTTTGAAAAGTCCCCCCTAGCTGGTAAAACCGCGCCACAGCAAATGCAAGGTCTTCAACAGGTCTATAGGGAACAGCACCGCCAAAGGAAAGGAACCTATCATTTTTAAAATATTGAGAATGATGTGAGTGATTAGGCATCTTATATCATCCAAACTATCACGATTGTTAAAGGTTAAAACCAAATCCCTACCATCCACTCCAATTCTCCGTCCACATCTTGGGTTTGTTTTTAGAATTGGGGGTGAACTGGTCACAGTAGAATCCATTGCAGGTGTTAATCTGGAAGAATTTCAAAAAGATTAAAAAAAAAGAACAGAGAATGTCAAATAAGCATGTGTGTGATATTCTAATTGGCAGAAGGCACAATGCAGGCTGGAGTCTGTAACTTAAGTTTGATTGTTTTCCACAAACATGCACATGCAGTGATTCTGAGTTGATAAGCCACAAAGTAAAATAAACTCACAATGGGATCAGGAGCATCTGCTTGCTGGCACATAACCCAGGGAACTCCAGTATCCAGAGACACAGCCATGCTTGCTGCCCAATTGATATAGCTTTTAGCAGCAGGTCCATAGGATGAATCAATGTTTCCGTACTCATTTTCAATCTGAAATTTAGGGGGAAAACGTTCATAAAAACCCCCACCTTTTCTTTGGAAGAAAAAAAGGAAAAAAAGAAGAAGCTTTCTTTATGCTTCTAGAAAACAATAATCCTCAATGAGCGAACGAGTCAATCAGTGATCGATCACGTTAATAGACTGGTGATGCAAGAGAACCTAGAAAAAGAATATGCACAGTTGACTGATGATGCAAAAGAACCTAGAAAAAGAATATGCATAATTGGTCATCAAGAATACTTGAAAACAAATAAAGAAAGAGACCTGCGATAAAATGATGGGCCCTCCTTGAGATGCATAAAGCTTCTCCTGCTTCATCATGTCCACAATCTTGGCCGTAAACCGCTGCATCTCAGCCTGAAAGAGAAAGAGAGGGATCCATTAACCAAAACTTCCCAGAAACAAAACAACAAAAACACCAACAAAACAATAATTAATTATAAGAAATAAAGAAAAACCTTGAATGGCTCGTTATCAGTTCGAAACTTGATTCCCGGTACAAAATGCAACCAAAGAGGAAACCCACTGCTCCCAAATAAACAAATTAATTAATTAAAAAGAAGAAGAAAGGCTAAGCATCACTTGATAATTCAGCAGAGGCAAAGAATCCCCCACCCATAATTCCACTCTGCGCAGACATACGGACCAATCCGAAGATGAGCATAAAGTCCAGCTTCTCCCACTAACTTGATAAATTTCACCAGATCATATCTTCCTTCAAAATTATACTGTTGTTGAAACATATTTTATTAACATTAATCACTCTTCAATAATAAATACAATGAATCTTCCTCAACAACGAACCAAACAAACAGAGAGTATCAAGAGAATATGTGAAAGAAAGGAGCAACCTACCTGGTTTTGAACAGGCTCGTGTGCATTCCAGAAAACATAAGTCTCAATAACGTCCAACCCTCCATCTTTAGATTTTTGTATAAGGTCAGCCCACATCTGCAAAATTATCACTACTGCTAAGATTAAATACAAATACAAAAACAAAACACCATATACACACGGCATACCTCGACTGTACTGCGAGGATAATGAATGGAACCGGAGACCAAGACTCTGCGTTTTCCATCAATCAACAGGGCCCTATGATCGTAAGTCACATTGACTCCATAGGACGTCGTTGCTAATGTTAGAAGCACAGACAAAAACACATACAGGAGCAGCAGCTGAAGAATCTGATCCCTTCCTCTCATTTCCACCTATGCTATATGATACGATTTGATATTCTCGACTTTGTTTATTTTTCAGCTTAATTTTCTTCAAAGGAAGGAATACTAACACACACTAGTGCCAGTACTGGTAGTCCTTCCTAGTGGTTTATCTCTGTTGCTTTGCTTGCTATTTATTTTTTGGTTTTACTTTAACTTAAAACTTGTTTGATTCTGTGTTTTAAGATAGAAGACAAATGCGCCGGAGGAGCCGACACGCCATCTGCGCTTCATCCACAGCACAGTCCGACGTCATCAATGAATCATCATTTGTTTGCTTCTTCTTCCTCCTTATCCTTTTCCTTTAGTGACTGTGTTTTCCTTTCGTTGGTTTCCCCACACTCCTCCTCCTCCTCCTCTTCTATGTGGAAGCAAAGTCAATCTGGGTTTCCAATCCACCCCCACTAAGTTTATTCTTGTAGAGAAATGATCAGCTGGTGGTGTTGAATCATGTGAAGGTAGTGGTGGAGGATTGTGGGGACAGAGGATCATGCATTCATTTTTTATGCTTCATCTGCCACCAAGTTTTTGTGCATTTCACTTTCTTACTTGCGCGTGTTGAAGTTTTTTTTTTTTACTTAAAATCTTTAAGTTTTAACTTATGAATTCTAATTTCTATAGTTTTTGTATAGAAAAATTGATTTGTATTTTATATTCTATGTCATTTTTGCTAAACATACTACTAAATTAAAATAATTTTATATTTTTTGTTTTCAATTTGTAAAAAATAAATTATAAATTATAATTGAGATTCAAAAATTATTTTTTATAAATTATATCAAATGTACTTTAAGAGATGGTTCATGTTATTTGTTTTTAAATTAATTTTTAATATTATGTTTTATTTGTTTTATAATGGAATATGCATTAAACAAAAAATAATTTGTGAGGATTTTATTTACAAATAAATTATAATAAATTTAAATCTTTGATGCATAGGAATCATATAACTAATATGCATCAAACAAAAAAATTAATTAGGTTAGTTGTGAGGATCTCTTTTACAAATAAATTATAATAGATCTTAATATTTGATGCGAACATGAAAAGTAAGAATCATTTTTAATATTTTTA
>Ga0325401_1002702_pt1 | contig 15907 bp, 6 predicted proteins | sample PopdelMetagenome_FD_205666 | JGI IMG/M metagenome (GOLD analysis project Ga0325401, IMG submission 205666) | Populus deltoides microbial communities from Bellville, Georgia, United States - Xylem-PdKOR-R2 | ecosystem: Host-associated > Plants > Phyllosphere > Stem > Wood/Secondary xylem | place...
TTTTTTTTTGATATTTTTATATTAAAATAACTTTAAAAATAATTTAAAAATATTTATTTCAAAAAAAACAAACACTTTATGCAGAACATGGACCGGTAACATGGTAGGCCCAGAGTACCATCTTGATAGAAAATAAAGTTTTCTCTCGGTTTCCGACAAATTGGAAATCTACGGTGGACGGGCAATGAGAAGATTGGATCTGGTTGTCTACCACTTGGGGCAGATATTTTTTTATTGAGAGAAATTATGAAAACCTATAGGTTTTTAAGACGGACAAGTGGGCTCGTGTGTTTTGTAGTTTCTATGGCTCCTCCGTACTCGATGATCACTTTGTAATCACGTGATATACATGCCACCGTGTATATTTATTTGTGGTTGTGATAAATTTTTAAAATATTTTTTATTTATATAGTATATTAAAATAATTTAAAAATATTAAAAATATATTAATTTAAAGTTGAGAAAAAAAAATAAAATTAATTTAAAAAAAAATACTTTAAAAATAAAAAATAAACATGGCCGAATCTTCGAAATGCTTTTCACCTTCGACGCCCTTCTGCGCTCGAATTAATGAGTTGACGTGTCACCGTAGATATTTTCTACCTCTTCCTGTTTTTCTCCACATGATGTCCCCATCGGCCATCACTTTACTTCGTTCGGTGGCAAGAAAGAAAATTTGGTGTCAATAAAAACGTTTCTCGAATGATTTGAAAGAAACCAATAATACATTTTTTGTTGTTGTGTTCATATTGAGTGGTCAAGATATTCTTTTATCACCCTTTTACGTTAAGATAAAAAATCTTTTATAGAAAAGTTACAGACAAATTGTCTATTCATAAATAAAAAAACCAATTCCTTGCTTAAATTATTATAAATAGCTAAAACATATCAGTGTTTTACTATTTATTGCTCATTTAATTTTACATGCATAACATGAAATCTGTGAAGTGAATATTTAGAGTAGGCTTTATCAATGCGAGGATGTTGACTGGGCTATGAACATAAAAAAATATTTACAGGATCTTTGTTTTTTATGTGGATAATTTGCCTTTAATCGAATTTGAAAAATAAACATGTTTTCAATGGTTTGATATTGATTTAAAACCAACCATTTAATAGGTGGTATAGTGGTAAGAGCTTGAGATCAAGAGATTTGCTTTTTTATAATTTCAAGGTCGAGCCATGTGGTTGCTAATATGATGATTACTTGAGACTTACATGGCCGTTAAATTCAGAACCAGTTAGATTAATCGAGATGCGCGTGAGCTGACCTGAACACCCATGTTAATAAAAAATAATAATTTAAAATTGTGTTTTTCCACCTCCAGCAAAATAAAAATATACAGAATAGCTTGTAGATTAAATGTGGCTACGAGACATGCATATTTATAAATACAGACTTATCAAATGAAAAGTATTCTATCTATACGTTAACTTGATAATATAAATCAAAGTTTATAAATATATAAGACTAATATGTAAATATGATTGGTTTATTATGATAGGACTGTGATTTAAAAACATGAATTAGTAATTTATTGTTACAAGAACCTACCAAACAAAAGATATCGTATATACATGTCTAAATCTATAAACTTAAAATAAAAATATTTTAATTAATTATGTTTAAATTAAAACTAGAAAGAATATCTATTTGTTGAAGAATTTTAAAGTAATTAATATTTTTGTTGTTATCTATGACAAATCATTTATCTTCAAGATTTTACTACCCTTCACATGCATAACTAGGATATATGTAACATACTTTTTAAGATTTAAATAAAGTCATTTTAATTTATATGTATTTTAAATAAAAGATATTTAAACCAGAAAACATAAAACTTAAATATTTATCAACAATATAAACCTAAGTTATTAAAACATGAAAAAAAAACACTAAAATATAAAGTACGGAAGTGTATAAAAATCAAAAAAATTTATGATATAGACTCTTCATCTACCCCGCTTTTTATGGTGAATCTTGAAATCTAGAAAATTAAATAATTAATATTTTTTTTTACTATTATTAATCTTTAATTAGCTATTATAAATCAATAATTAAACTTTTAAAAAACAAAAACTACTTAAATAGAAAAACCAAGAATTTTGTGAAATTAATTTCCAACTCACTCGTAACCTGTTTAATCAGAACAAGTTTTCAACAGGCAATTCTTCTCTGATACTACCAGGAAACCGTGGTGCGAGATCTGGAAGAGAGTTGTTATTTCATCTTTATGTTTCCAGTCAAATTAATTTTTTTTTATTTAAAATCTAAAATCTAATTTCTATATTTTTTAAGCTTCTTTGTTTTGTCAATTCAATAATATTCCTTTCCAAAACATCCTTTGTTTTTAATCACAGTATCACATGTATTTAGAAAGGCACAAACCGTCAACTATAATCATGGGACTGATGCATACCTTAAAAACCAAGACTGGTTATAAAATCATATTATATACAGTAACTAATTTGTAATTTAGTCGAATCTTGCAACTTCACAGTGGAAAGGAGACTCGACGCAAATCGACTACCAAAAACTAGGTGCCATATCCAATGGCTAAGTTGCTGCCTGTCTAGGCGGCATCAAGATGCAGTTAAGTGACAGACCAGATGTCGGGTGAAGCTATTGCTCCAGCCAGAGTTCCAAAGACAAAAACAAAAAAAAGAGAAACGAACTCGTTTCTATAGTTTGAAGGGTTAAAATAATTCGTCGTTTTTTTACCAAACCAGCGAGTTCATCCTTCTATTTTTTTTTATATAAATACATTAAAACAATATAAAAAAATAATTAATTTTAAACAAAAAAATAAAAAAATTAACCGATCTTTATTTCATCACAATCCCAAAGGAGACTAGAGTTACGAGGGGTGTTATATCCAAAAGGAAAATGAAACGTCATCAAGAATATGTGCGCACCATAATATGAAAAAACAAAGTAACGGGCAACAAAAATGTGCTTTCAAATCTTTCAAGATTACTAGACTTTTACAAAAGTTTTTAAATGTGTATTCGATAGTCGATACTCTTCTTACGATTCTCCCCTCGTTTTTACATGACAGGTGTTTTTTTTAGGTGTGATGCTGCCCATCACCATCACCATTCTTATTCCACATATATATATATATATATATATATATATAAAATATCCAAACAAATGCGCTCTCATTACTATCTTATCCTCCATAAAGTTACATAGAAAGTACATGTCACCACCTAGACCCAGCAGCTTCACAAAATCTTAATTAATTCCCAACTATAAATCCAAATTTGTACTTGACCAAAACAACCCTCCTCAGGACGCTCAAAACTTAACCCTGAAATTTAATTCCCCTATCAAACAAGCAAACAACACCCAATCACAAACCACGCAACCACCACCTCGCTTTCAGAGCCGAGCCGAGCCGAGCCGAGCCAAAAAAACACTTCTAAGAGAGAGAAAAGCCACACACAGGCCGTGATTGCCAAGGCATGTGGGTCCCACTAAGACCGGACTTCAGAACAGATTTCAAACCGGTTAATAAAATAAAAAAAAGTATAGTGGTTAGAAAATAGAAACCCCTGGAGGGCCTGGACCGAATAAAAAAAGAAACAAAAAAAAGAAAAGAAGCAAGACGTCCGTGATGGCCTCTGTTTTTGCACCCTCCACGCGCCTGCCTTTCACATCATCACTCTCTCTCTCTTGCCCCACTTTCTCTCTCCAAGCTGTCCCCTTATATAAACTTCTCATTTGTTTGCCGCTTCTCGCCACAACCACTACTAGCATTGTTACACCTCCCTCCTATTACCTGAAGAAAAGAGCAAACCCTAATCCTAGCGGGTTACTTCTCTTGTATTTTTTAATTAAACTTTGTCTGGTTCCAAATATTTCCCTATGGAAGAGCTGCAAAACAATAAAAAACGAGTCAGGGATGACTCGTTCGAGCTGGAGTTGGATTTGCCGGAGGTGAAGAAAATCAGAGAGGATTTATTGGGCATCATCGATGATTCCGACCCTGACTCCCTGGGTCAGGATCTTGACTCCGTCATGAAGAGTTTTGAGCAAGAGATATCCGCGTATTCATCATCTCCGGTGCCCGTCGTCGACCTGACGTCCGAATCCGGCGAGTCCCGGCCTGATCTAGGGTACCTTCTAGAAGCTTCTGATGATGAGCTCGGCTTGCCCCCGTCCATTAATTCCTCGAGCGGGGAGGTCAAGGGTGAAGAAGAGACCGAGTTGGTCCGAGTTGACTCGGCCGAGTCATCCGGAATCGGTGGAGAGATATGGGGGTTTGAGGACCAGATTCCGACTTATGACTCGTTCGGGCTGGGAGCAGGGGACGTTGATTATAATAGCAGGTATGTGGCGTTCGATGATGGGTTGTTCGAGTACTCTAATGCTTGCTTCGACCCGACCGAGTTTGAGGATTTGTCGTGGCGGTTCGGCGGCATGCCGGCCGAGTAATTAAAGAAGGAATGGAGGGTGTCGGTTGTCGTTAATATGAAACGATTCCATTACCCTATTATTTTTGTAAAATATTTTTCACTTTATTAATCTTTAGAAACAAAGGAATTAATTTAAAAGGATATATATTTAGGCGTAGAATCCGAAAATGAGAGATGCCGTGGCTACGAGTGAGGAATTTTTTTTTTTTTTCTTTCCTGGGGACGATGAATTTTTTGGCAGTCTCTTGGATGCTATACTGAGGAATCTTGTCCCTATTCCTTGGCAAAGACGGGGAATTTGAATCTCTGGCAAAATCTGTTCCTTGTTTCAGAATAAACTTTAATCAAGTTAATTCCCGTGCTGTAAAGGAGTTGATTAATCAGCTGATTCTCAAATTTTTCTTGAGAAAACAGTACAAGTTCTTTACCATGAAGATAACAACCTGTTTCGTTTGGCGTGGCCTGGCAAATTATTTAAAGTTCCTCGTATGGCAAAACGAGACTGGAAAATTTGTCAATATCAATGAAAAAATACAATAACCACAACAATTTTTTAACCAGCTTAATGAACCTCTAGATGGATCAAGCCAATATAAGATCATTCTTCTTGCCTTTTGGGTTTTAAACGGTAGCTAAAAAATCAACTTTCAAGATATTTAATTCAAAATACTCCGTAATTGATATATCATCAGAAATTTCCATTCAAAGGAGGCATGGTATTACACATGATAAAAAAAGTGGGCCTTTGTATGGCATTGTTATTAAACCTTGCTGGATGCGTAGATCTTAGATTGAAAAGGTAATAACTAGATTGTTTTTGAATTTTTCAGCAATTACGGTCAACCTAAGCCAATTAAAAAGATATTTTATTTGTTTTAAATTAAAACAATAAAGAGAAGTTTTATTTATTTTTTAATTAAAATAATATTATTTTATTTTTTTAATTCAAATCAAGTTCGGAAGAATCAATAACCGATTAATTTTCACCATCTCTTAACCCCATTCGGATCAGATTCGAGGTGAATAACATCCCAAATCAATCGACGCGACAACACTATTGTACAGGACATGGCCATCTTCAGTCTATATTACTTGAAAGCAAAGACCAGTATGAATGAGAGAGGGATCCAAAGGTAAATTGACGAGAGAGCAGTTGATGGGGGTCGTCTGTCAAGTTTCGTGGTGTCCGGTTTATTTAATCAATTTAATTAGGTATAAGACCCGTTCAAGCTATAATATAACATCGCCAATGACGTATAAAATTAATGGCAGAACATGTGTGAATCAGCGTACGCTACAGAGGGGGTGGATTGGTGTATAATCAAAGAACTTTCTAGGGTTACAATAAAAGCATGAGAATGGGCCGCGATGACTTCACAAAAAGACACGCATACAATGTATAGAAGGATTCGCACTAGAGACTTGTGGATGCTTCAACAATTGACCAAGACAAAAGACACGAAGATTCAAAAGCCATCCAATTAATGATATGTTTTTGTAAGCCTCCAGTAATGGTCAAGCTTTGAAGATGATGTTGCCCCCCCTCTCATTCTCCGTTCCCAGAGGTTAATTTAGGGTTTTCTTCAAGCTAGCTAGGTAACAATTCGGACAACATTGCACGAGCACAAAAGAAATACCACTTTAATTAACAATGGTCCTAAAGCTAAACGGCACTATTGGGATTCCTTTTGCTGATTATTCTGGCTTCCCATCATATTCGAAAGCTGAAGACGTGGCTGCAACGTTCTTAACTCTTATCTCTAACATCCAAGCTCTAATCTTTTTGTTTTTTTTTATATACTTGGCTTGCCGTTTGGGCCATGGCCCAAAAGTCAAGCAATTCTTTCTTTGCTTGCAGTTTGGGCCATGCCCCCAGCGGCAGCTCAGGATAGCTTGCTTGCGAGGTGGAAATTCCTCAGAAGTCATGGCCTGAATCTCCAGCCTAACGCCTGGCTGTATGGCCTCACCCTCGTCACTATCCAAAAGAAAAGCCATTGTATTTCCAAGTTTCTAGAGGTCAAGTGGGTGCCACACGGACACGGTATCTACTGTGCCTTCGAAAGCACCACCCACTTCGCACACTTACACACCTTCAAAGTTCAAACTACCCAACGGTGTTCTCCGCATTCTCTATGCCAACCACCGGCCTTTGCACTAATCAATGACCGCACCAACTTCTCAACCAATTTTGCAGCTCAACTCTTCACACCATTGGATATCTACAACTTTCTTATACTATAAGGTATTTATAATACTATTTTTCATGCTCTACGAGATACATTGCCCACGCTACTCTTTCTACGTATGTTTCTACTGCTCCTCGCATTATTTGACTTTCTTTGTATTATTTTCTCTTATTATATTTATCAATTTAAACATCCAAAGATCCTTTTGTTTCAATAACGTGCTTGTTTTTTTAGAAATAATTAAGATCAAAGATCACATTACAACCTAGAACGTGGAAAGCTTAATCCCTACCGATAAAGTATATCGCGTGAGGAAAATCCTAATGCCTATTTCGTTAATTCTCCAATACCTTAATGATTCGTTCTATCCTTATAAGTAATTAGATAATCAAACATTTGTATCAATTTAAATGTTGACTGAGACACGTATTTCATCAATTCTCCAATAATCGTACTTCCCTTATAGTATAAGTAACTAGAAAATCAAACATTTGTTTCAATTTAAATGTTGATCGAGACACGTGATTTTTTACTACATCGACCCATATTTAGATTTTGAAAGCAAGAAAATAAAAATATATTCACCACTACCAGTAAAACTCTCCATCTTCTTACCAAAAAAACAAACTGATTAAAGCGGAAAAAAAAAAATACAAGAAGAAAGAACTAGCCAGCGCCAGTCATTACCCAAAATTAACACCCATCAATGTCCATCTGCAATCCAATCCAGCCACCGTCAACATCCACAATCAATTTACACCATCTTGTCTCACTTCTTCAAAATCAACAACCAACATCGATTTTATCCTTGAATTCAAATCCCAAAAACTTTCAAGACCTCTCAATGCGCGTGTCGATGATTTGTTGGTATTTTCAATGTGATTAATATTGTGACTGTGATGACAGTGATTTCAAAATATTTTTTATTTTAAGATGTATTTTAAAAAATAATTTATACCAGTATATTAAAATCATTGAAAAATATAAAAAATATTTTAATATTTTTCCAAGCTAAACACTCCAAATATAATTTTAAACATAAAAACAAATTGCTATAGAAAAGACATGTTTCTCCTGTTCTCACTGTAATTTTATTTTAAAATAATAACGAACACTGCAAAAAATGAAAATTATCGTTTAAAATATTATTATTAATCCCTTTTTTCTTTACTTAATATTAAGAAGACAGGTTTTAAATCATTTATGGTGTTTGAATATTGTATCACAATAATAAAAAATATCATGAGAGTTGGGATAAAGAGAATGAGTTGAAATAGGAAAAAAAATTATATTATATTTGATAGTAGTATAGAATACAAAGTAAATTTATTTGTATTTGTATTTATTAATAATGACAAGATAAAATAAATTGCAGAAAAATATATTTTATTTATTATCAAACTTATAATGTTTGAACAAGCATAATTCTTATTTTTTAATTAACATGAAATAGTAATTTCTTCATTCATCAAAAATCAAAATCATGTTAAAAAAGAATTTATAATCACAATAAATAAAGTATCAAGAAGATAATATAAATAAATTACGATTTATCCTGTCATCAAATTATTTTTTAGATATATTAATATTAAAATAAATATCTAAATAAATCAATATCACATAACATCAACACAATTAAAATATAATATAGTCGAAAATGCAAAATAATAATTTCATCACAAATGCATTTTTTTTCATTATCATTCAGTCCTCACATCTTCATTACTAAAACCAATTCCTTTGAGAATATGATAATTTTTCATTTCTCTATATTATACATGTTTTCATTATTATTTTAATTTTTCAATAATAATGTTCACTTTCTCTCATAATATTTAAATACTCGCTCATTCAGAAAAAAAATTCCTTCATGTGCTTTTCAATAAAAAATCACTCTTTGATTAATTAATTTTATTCATGTCGTAAAATGATTAATTTACTCTAATTTATTTATTTCTTAATTGTTATAAATAATTAAGATTGGATGAAATAATTTATTGTTTATTTTTGAGCAATTGATTTTTCCATATTGCTCTGATGAAATGAAAAAAAACCAAACCTTTAATACAATTACATTCTTAAAAAATATTTTTATAAATTAAAAATTGATGTGTGCGTGGTAAAATATATTTAAAAATTAGTAAAAAAAAACTAAAATTATTATATGGTTAAAGGAACACGTGTGAAAAAAAAAATTAACCTAGTTCTGTTTCTATCTTTTGTCTCTTTTTTCAGAAGAACGAGAAATTAGCTAAAAATTGTTCTCGGAATAGAGATAAAAACCCTTTTTTTCCTCTCTATCTCCACAGTTAAACAAGTTTATATCCTAGATGTCATCATCTTTTTTTATCCCGAAACAATATATCATAATACAGCCACTTGTGTTTATTTATTGAAGTTTAAAAATACTGGGATTTAAGTTTTATATGAGATCATAATCCTCTCCTCGTATATCTCTCACTTTAGGGCAAGCATAATTTGTTATGATCCATATGATATCATGTCAAAAAAGTTTCAGTTCAAACTAGCTAACAAATCTCATTTCATTTTACTGGTTAATTGGAAGCTTAAATAACACTCAGATATAATTCCGAGTTAACTCCAATTTATCCACTGAAGTCAAGCAGTTTCAGTGAATCCAGTATCAACATCTTTAATCAAGTTGTTCGAAGCAAGAGATAAAAGTGTTTCCAGTTCAATTTTTCAAGTTCGATCAAATATTTTTTTTTTTATCAAGTGCTCGTTCTTACATCCGAACCACTTCTATTTCATTTGTTTGTGCTGGAAAAACAAGCAATTTTTTTTAAAAGACACGATTTCAGTTTGAAAATATTAAGAACATCCCACCTCTTGGGTTGACAACAATTGCCCGTTGCGATATTAAAAATATCATCTAAACAATTCAGGTTTGAAAGGTTGCACGATGCAGTAGTGCACGCGACTAAACCTGGGACACGACTAATTTTCCGTCTATACAACAGTAGCAGGCACCTTGGAAGAAACCTGTTCCTGAAACTCAATTGAAGATCGATATATACAGAAGTTGTAAAGGTGCTATGGAGTTTCTCAGAGCCCTCGCCCCCTTTGCATAGACCTCTCAACAGCCGAAGAAGTGAAGTGTGAACAACGCCTTTTCATCCTTCGGAGCAGGATAAAAGGACGAGTTTCCCAGGTAGGTGTGATCATCAGGGGATAAAAAAGAAGAAAAAAGACCATCACTGTTTAAGCACATCAAACTATTTGAGCATGCGGAGCAGAATAAGTGTCAGGCAGAGACTACTGGTTAGGACCATAGCCTGGTAAATTCTCGGTGAATTTGATAGATGGCGCCAGAGTCCAGACAAAGATCATAAAATTTACATAGAAAAGTCAAATTTAACAAGATGACCATTTATATAAAAATATAAGGGACCTAACCAAGGAGAGAGCGGGATAGGGAGTTGACACGTCTCCCCTTTCCAGAAACTTCACATCATATTACTCCAAACCCCAAACTTGATACTGCAACGCAGTTGGGGGAAAGTAGAAAACGGGAAAAAATAGTGAGTAAATTTATCAAGGGGACGGGAGGATTGGCTACATTTCCACCAAATTCAATCCTCAAACTCATGTATGTGATCTAAGAGGTAGTTGGCTGCCAGCTCCTCATTCTTGTTGCAGGCAAAATACACCTCCAAAACAAGTGCAGGATCAAAACCCATAGCTCCAAGCTGAAATGGGTGCAAAGATGACAAAAAAAAAAGAGGTTAAATGATAATCATCCTGGTAGACAAAAGCGCCCTCCAAACCATCCACACAACTTAAAAAACAAGACATAATTAATGAAATCTAACTACAGTTAAAAGGTACTGTTATCAAAATCTTTCAAATAACAGTTTACAAGACTCCAGTTATTGTAAAAATGAGGCAGAACTTACACGTTCTATTGCTTCGCGCTCCTCAGGTGTGACTGTTACTGATTGCGGCATTGCTGCAGCAAGCGGCCCCGATACATTCCTATAGGCACATGAAAACAAATGAGCACAGCAATGTAGCATAATTAATAGGAAAAAAACAAAAAAGCAATTGATCTTACCCCTCTCCACCTTCAACAGGTTCATTGATCAGGCGGAGAAAGTCATCCTGGTGCTCTTGAATGAGCCTCATTAAGTGAGGATTTTGTTTCCCCAGTTCTTGGAGCATAGGCTGTCAAACAAAACGAATTAACACAACCTCTTTAGAGGAGGGAACATTAAATAACAAGAGGTAAAAAAAGAACCTGCAGTATCTGTGGGTTAGCCTGCACCATAGCTCGCAAGGCTTGGAACTGGCAATAATCACAGAACAAAGATTCAGTACCATTGGCTATGCATCAGTCAAAAGGTATCAGTTAACAAACAGGCAGAGAGAAAGAGAGAGAAACCTGTTGACTGTTCCTCAAAAAATCAAGAGTTCCTGCTTCAGCAGCCCCTGAACCAATGTTGGGAAGGCCCTTTGTGGGGAAAAACCATAACTTTCAGAGTCAACCACCCAGAAAATCTTACATAATTGATCAATAGTTATATACATGACAACTACCTGGGGGAAGAGATCTAAAGGATTTGCATTTGGTCCACCAGCAGGAACTGTAGTTGGTTGTGCTGGCTGCTGCAGAGGCTGGGTTGCAGGAGCTTGCTCGCTTACAGGGACTTGAGCCACAGGTGGGGCTTCTGCTTGTTCTGGGATTCCCTGATATTTGCAATTACCAAAGTTGAAACAACAAGATTGAAAATAACACAAATATAAGGGAGTGCTCTAAACATGCAGAACATTTAAAAAGTAACTTGGAAATGAAACTTCTACTTAAGAGACCCTCCTGGGACTTGGATGTTTGAGCAAAAGTAATGAACAGAGGACATGAAAAACTAAAATCAACAGCAACTTCATAAAGAAATTAACAGAAAAAAATTGTTCTTATTAACAACTGCTTCCCAGTCAATTCTTCAAAATTCAAAATCATTCAAAAGAACAGTTTGATTCATGCAACTCCAAGCAGCTCCTTACTTCTAATAAGATATTGTGCAATGGAACGCATTCACATTCCATGTTAACTAGATATAAAGTACAGCATCAATTATGTAGCACATTAACTTCTTCATTAATTAGAATGCATGCAAGAAATTACGTAACTACATACAAAGTTATTCAATCATATTCTTCGGTAAAATAAATATCACATAAACATGCACCGAACAAAACTTCAGGGCAATATTAGGTCCTCTCCTGAACCTTATTGCAACACCAGCAAAACCCACCCAGCATTTTGATGAATGTCTTCTTTCATAAATGAGATAACAAACAAATAAATCCACTGTCTTTCCCCAGAAAGAAAAGGAATTAAAAGAATCTCATAGACAGACAAAACTTACAGTATATAAATATTCTACGGCTCTCTCTGGATTATTGTAAGCAGCACGAAGAGCACGAACAACAGTATCTCTATCCCAAGAACCTCCACCCATATCAAGAATTTGCTGGACTGCTCCCTCCAAGTTATTTCCCGCAACAAGATTAGATGCTGCTTGGCCATATACACCAGACTCTGATCTGATTCAACAAATAATACCAAAATTAAAAAAAAAAAAAAAAACTATGTTGCACAGATAAAATGGGAGAGGGAGGTATCAAAGGAAAACAAAAGGATTAAAGGCACATTCCACCGTTCAAACATGCCAGACCACTAAACAAAGATCTAAAGAAGGAATAAAATACACACTCAGCAATAACTGACGAAACCAGAGCTGGAGCTGGCGCTGGCGCTGGAGCTGGAGCTGGAGCTGGAGCAGGAGCAGGAGCAGGAGCAGATGTTGGCCTGTTAAGTACAAACATATACAAAATGAGCAGATAACAGAATGCAAGATGTTAGAATCTTAGAGAAGTCAACAACTTTGCAGACAGAATTGGCATGGAACCCTTTAGACTCACAGTGCAGAAGTCACTGTGGAAGCTGGAGGTGCTGTTGACATTGGGGCACTTGTTGTGGGTGCCTGCACAAGCGCCAGTTTAATTCAAGACAGCGAATCGAGAGGGAGAGGGGGGGAACAAATATTTCTAATTGAGACCGATAAAACATTATGGCCAGTGTGCAGGTAACAAAAACTTTACAAATGAATTGCCAGGGGCTTCCCATAGAAGCAATAATGCAATTGAAGCCATTGTACTTCGAGCTGTTTAGTGCAAGTTGCAAAGGCATCAGAAACGACAACTATAGTGTTATTACCTTAGGGGTAGGAGCAGCTGATGCAGTTGAGCCCTCACCAGATGAGCTCTTAGCCTAACAATTTTTAAAGCAAACAATTAGAAAAGAAAAAAAACCTAGAAAACCTGAAAAATATAAATGTCACAACACAACATTGATCAGATATTTGGAGAAAGTAGCAAAAGGAAAGTGTTGAGATAAATAGTTTCACGCATACAAAGCATAAACATAACTCTAAACCACTTGCTAAAATACAATGTATGCATGCATGTATGAAATTAATAGTTTAACACAGGATGGGTACAACGTGACAAGATACATTGCTATTCTCCAGTCTAAAAACCCAAACAATAATTAGAAACACAACAAGTATTTTGCTGGTGTCGTGAGTGCATCTCTTGCAAGTTCAAATTAAATGTAGAGGAAACAGATTTCAAAAAGAGCACACAAGAGAAACAAATCTCACCTTCGATAACATGATAACAACAAAACTATTTTCAGCAACTTTATTTTCACCTAACGTGGTGTCATCTTTAAGAACTTTCCCCTGATAGATAAGCATTTGCTGTTCAGCAGGATAAACAGATGCCCCTTGAGCTGTTTCTATGTTCTTTTTGACATCAGCAACCTGTACACAACATAAAATAAAACCGAATTGCAATAAAAAAACCGAACAAACAAGACAAAAAAAAATAAAAAAATCAAATTATAGTGCCAAGCAGGAGGTATAATTCCGACAAAAACAACGGAAAGAAAACCTCAATTCACACAATAGGAGCATCAGTCCACTCAATTCCCAAAATCACAATCGAAAACACGCAGCAGCTTAAATTAAAACTAACAACTGATACAGATAAAAAAAATAACAATTTTGAATCTTAATTCAATTCCACAATTAGGCAATTCAAGTACAAGAAACAAGAAGAAGAACAAATCGTAATTAAAAATTAATGTTTAAGAAAAACCCTAGATAATTGAATTAGAATTGCAGACGTAAACAGAAAAATTAAAGAACAGATGCGAACCGTGTCTCCAGGTTGAACTTCGATGTCAAAAGTGCTGCCTTTCAAAGTCTTAACAAAAATCTTCATCCTTCTTCTTCTTCTTCACGATCTCCACTCTCGACCGGATTTTAATTCACTCCCCCGATCCGCAAGGGCTCTTGTTGTATATATACTGCTACTGTACCCAAAAGTGCGATGTTTAAAGGTATGCAGGCACGAACACAGACAAGCAAGGAATATCCGAGGGTATTTATGTCAATTAATGTCAAGCAGGTTTTAAAAAAAAAAACAATTCGGTGAGGTTTAGGAAAGATCTGGGGGAGACACGCGGGGTGTGAGTTGGGTCGGACGGGTGAGGTATTGCCATATGGCGAGGGTGACCCAGGTCGTCCTACATGGCGTGACGTGTGTGCTGTGTGTTGTGCTGTCGAGTAAGGCAAGGAAGGGATCGGTTTGTGTGCAGCGATAGTAAGAATGTTTGATTTTGTGATTCTAACTTGTTTTTTAAAATTATTTTTTATTTAAAAAATTATTAAATTTATGTTTTTTAATTGTTTCTTATAGTTTTAATATATTAATATAAATTTTTAAAAAATATATTATTTTTAATTTTTTTTTTAAAGCATAACCAAATAATACATGAGGTAACGATAACTCTAACTAAGAACTAAATTGACAAAGTAAGTGATAGATACGTATTAAAATCTCTAATTTTATATAACAAGAGCCCTCCAATATTTTTTTATTTTTTATATGGCTATAAATTATTTTATATAAAAATATTAATAATTAAATTTCACTAAAACAAAATAATTTAATAGTATAATTCCTCCTTTTCTTATTAATATTTCTTACCTCCGTTGTTTTTTTTTATATATTTCATTTATTTAATAAAAAATAAAAGCAAGAGACATAAAACTACTAAACAATTTAAAATAAAGATAAAAAAATGTCTTTTTAATTAGAACTCCTTTGTTCATTAACGGGGTCAATTTTTTTGATAATTTTTTACCATACCATTTGTTTTTTAAGAAAATATCTTTTCATGATTATAAGAATAAATTTTAAAATAAAAAAATAATATTATGATAATTTTAATTTGAATGTATTAGAAAAAACACAAGGATAATTTATTATTCGTCTACTGTTGTTATATGAAACTCTTTTGTTAATATGCTGAACTCAATCCAGCTCGACAGGTTAACCAAGAGACCACCCAACCGACTACTTGCTTGATCCAGGTTTCAAAATTAAATCATGTGTGATTTTACACAATATAACTAGGTTAATTTGACGAGGTCTAGACATTATATGGTAAACCCAATCAATACTTAGTTTGACTTAAAAAACTCAAGATTTTATGATTGATTTTTTTATCTAATTATCGAGGCCAACTTTGTAAATCAAACCTGAGTCTATGAGATACCATCACTTTAATTTTTTAAAATATTAAAATGATGATTTTTTAAATTGACCCAGTTACTCCATCAAATCCACGAACCAGGTCGTTAACTCTATTATGTTTAATAACTTTATTTTTTAAAAACAATTTTTATTTAATTATATAATAATAAAAAAACAAAAATGGCCTAATTAATTTTTTTAAAAAAAAAAAAGATCATGAAGGGCTCTACAAAGGAGAATGTGTATTAGTGTCATTAAAAATGCTATATTTTTATTAAAAAAGAGCAAAACTTGAATGAAATAAAATAAAATAATATCCTAGATATATATTTAACTAATTTACTTTAATTATATTTATTAAAATTAATGTGAAAAAAATAAAGACCGATAAAAGGCCATGTATCGGGCCTGGGTGGGCTAGCGAGCCCAGTTTATGAAAAAAAGCTAGGTATACATGCCTGGTCACCTTTATTTTTTTATTACAATAAACGAATGATGTGTCATCCACCTATTATTTAAAAAAAAACAAGAATAAATAATGAAACATCTACAGTGACGAGGATGCAACCTCCGTAATCATAATATAATAAGCAAATAACGCGTCATCCACCAGTTGTATTCTGGCCATTTTAGGTGGTATAAAATTCACTTGAAAATCAAATAACAACTCTAAG
>Ga0325401_1002703_pt1 | contig 15904 bp, 20 predicted proteins | sample PopdelMetagenome_FD_205666 | JGI IMG/M metagenome (GOLD analysis project Ga0325401, IMG submission 205666) | Populus deltoides microbial communities from Bellville, Georgia, United States - Xylem-PdKOR-R2 | ecosystem: Host-associated > Plants > Phyllosphere > Stem > Wood/Secondary xylem | place...
ATTTTTTATATGTTAAAACAAAAAAAGTAATCATTATAGAGTTACTACACACCTCACGCGCTGGAGAGTTGCTGGAATTTGTGAGCAGCATGTGTTATAAACACACAATACTAAAACCTATAAAACAACAAAAAAAAAAAAGTTGGGTTTTTAAGGTTTAATGATCCTATGATTTCTGGGTTATTTGGGTATGTTTTCGGATTGCCTTTTCTTAGGTTTTTTTTATTAGGTTTACGAGGAAAAAAGGGTTATGATTGGAAGGGCAATCAAGGGTGGTGGAGGAGAGGGAGATCAAGGTTGTTGATGGCTGTTGGAGGAGAAAGGTAAGATGGTGGTCGCATAGAAGCGAGAAAGGTTGTTGCATAATTGTCTGACAAAGAGATAGGGAAAAACATTTGTGGTCTATTAAGGGGTACTGTTATCGTGTCATGCCACCACTTATTTACTAGCGATAGAGCTATTGGTGTGATTGTGTAGTGGCGCAACTTGGTGAGAAGAAGGGGAAACCATGGAGGCTAGGGTTATGTGTGTGAAGAAAAGAGTTTTTAGTTTCTCTCTTTCATGTATTTTTTTAATCTTTTTGTGTATATGTGATTTATTGCCCACTCCCCTTTTCATGTTGATATAGAGAAGGATTTAAACTTTTATTTTTATTTTGATCCCTCTTTTTTCTTAATCATTATTTTTTTTCCTAATCTTTTTTTTCTTAATAAAAAATATTTTAATATATTTTAAAACATAAATCACTTTAAAATGACACCCTTCACCGCCATCCACCAGAATAATAATCATATGATTAAAGCTGCTAGCTGTCCAAAAGATAGTGAGGAGTTTCAAATCCGCGTATAGAACAGTGTTTCCAACAAAGCCAAAGTTAGATCATTTTTGGGAGTTACTAAGAAGAAGAATAGAGAAAAGATGACTAAAAATCCAATATCGACAAGGACATGCTCAGACGCTCCTTCTACACTGTGTTAGTAATGGCCATCTACTATACCAACGAAAGGGGACAAAAAGAACTCCCATGTAATTATGAGCTGATACTAGTCCCCATACTCTCCCAGTGGTGAGTGTGAAAATTATAGGCGTAGCAGCCTGGCTTGGTCAAATCATTTATCACGATGGGCCATCCTGTGCATGTGTATAATGCAGACTAGGGGCCCTCCTTGCAGCTCTTGAAGATAAGGAAAAGGTAGAACACTTTTCATGAGATGCGCCATCCCATCCCAAAATTTGAAATCTGAGTGAAGTCGGAATCTTTGGCTGATAGTGGGCCTTCGGTGATCAAGTCGGCAAGTGAGGTCGTGCATGTATGTGTGTGTGACAAGGAAATAACACGTTGAGTACAAGGCAAGCCTGGAGTTTCGTACGGGATAATCCCTCCATGTTGAAACCTGATACGAGCATGGAAATTGGCGCTTGTGTCGGTGTGTCAAAGCCACCACAGATTAGCAGAGGCCAATTATGAGACTGTGTATGTAGTCTGTGTAATTAGGTATAGCGAGAGTGACTGGCTAGCTAGCATGTTAAGTCGAGCATCAACCGTGCCGAGCCTAGTAAATTAGCCTAAATTAGAATAATTAAGTTTTAAACAAGTAAAATTAAAACAAAAATAAATATGGGGACCCTGTTAAACGGGCAAGTCGGGCAAGTCAAATAGGCTAGTGCAATGCACGTGCCAGAAGGTTAGAGATGTCCGACACATTTAGGCGATGCATGAGGCATCTCGCAACTGCTAAACGCTCACTATTGTGGTGATGTCGAAAGCGGCGTGTCGAGCTCTTCCTATGGAGCCGGCAAGTGGTGGTTTGGCGCTATCCATCTCTTTTTTTTTCTCTTTTAATTTTTCAGGATTCCAACCAGTCTTATCAAAATTAAAGGTACCATGTTATTTTACTTATGTATTAAATTTTATTTTTGATTTTTTTATTGTTATTTATTTACTTTATTTTTTTTTTCAATTATATTTTTCAATATTTGATTTCATTTGATTTTTTATATTAAATTTAATCATTATTTATGTGATTGCTATTTATTTTGTTTTAAATCATTTTCTTAATTAATTTTTTTTCAATTTCATACCTAAACATTTGGTTTTATTTTATTTTATATCAAATTTGATTATTATTTTTTTTAATTTATATTTTTTTTGGTTTAGATTTTTTATTGAATTTTTTTCTCAATCTCATCTCTTAACATAATTAAGCTTTGTGATTTTTTAGGTTTGTCTTTTATAGGATAATTTTTATAGGATAATTTTTACCTTATGACATGAGTCACGAGTTTAAAAGGTTAACCCGAGTTGATTTTAGTCTTTTTTTTCAGGTTCTTTCTTACAATTGATTTTTTTTTTCAATTTCATCATTCAATATTGGGTTTGTTGGGAATTGAGCTTTCTGATTTTTTTTTGCTTTAATTTTTTCTATGAAATTGTCTCAATCTCATATCCTGGGTTACAGGTTTGACGGGTTGACTTGAGTATATATTTTTTTTTATTTTTTTAATTTATGTTTTTCTAAGTTTTGTTGTTCAACATTGTGTTGGTTTGAAAATTAAACTTCTTAGTTTTATTTAATTTTCTTTCTACAGGGTTATTCTAGTCCCTTGACCAGGTTTTCTTGTGTTGAGTCAAGTTTTTATGTTTTTTTAAATTATTTTTTTTTCAATTTCTTCCTTCAACGTTTAATTTTTTAGGAATTGAATTTCTTTTTTTTTTATGTTATTTTTTATAGGGTTATTTCATTCTCATTTAATTTTTGTATTGTTATAAATAAGATCATAGAGACCTTTTAAAAAATTAAAAGGGTATATTTTCATGATATTTTCAAGCGTTTATTTTTTGTAGTTAATCATTGTGTAAAAAAATTTAATTTGATTTATTTATTGTTTTTTAATTATATTATTAAATTAACCAAGTAAACCAAGTTAAATCAATAACTCAAATCTTATTTTAAAAAAAATAATAGCATCAGAGTTTTTTTTATGTTAGAAAAAAATTATCAAAAATAAATAAATAAAAGCTTAGAACACCAATCTAAGTACGTAGTTACTTGAAGGAATTAATTTAAATGTGATAGATAAGGATACCAACCTTAACCGTCCGCTTTTGAGCAAGGCTGTTTAAATGAAAGAGAGAGAATCCTAAACTGTCCCCACCGTCCACCTCATGCTCATGAGGTGGCTGGTATTTGCACAGAATTCCAAGTTTCAAAATACCTATAAGAGAGACCATCCATGCGCTCTTATTAGCACTCATTGGGCAAATATACTCGACATTTAATACTCATACTGCCCAGAAAATAAAGAGTTTAATACATATAATCCGTTGTTTCCTTATAGAATCCTGCGCTTTCTTGCATGAGTGCTTAAGAAACAGTCCCCGTTTATTAAGGATAATGTTCTCCTTGTGTCCTTTAATCTAGGATTATATTAGCTATCGAGTTCCGTGACTTCTGTCTTTTTGATCCCTTTCATGAGACCTGACCTTATTTTCCTGAGGTTTCAAAGCACTAGGTTTTGGAAAGTGCTTTTGTACTCTATTTTGCCTCCTATTTTGCAGTTTCTTGACCTTTTTGCAGCTACAAGCTATATATAAGAAGTTAGTTCCAAAGGAAGAGTTGTAGAGTAATATTGTTTTGCTAGTATATAAAGCCTCCGCGCTTGCCAGGTTAGTAGAGCAGATCTCTCTACCTTCATATTTTGGCCCACTTTATTTCTTTTGCAACTTCTTTCAGGTCTTAGCAAGGAATGCTCTTTCTTTGAAACCTTGCACGTTATTGTCTAATTTGGAAGTTCTTCTTCTTCTTCTTAGAGGTATCTTTCACTGATATTGCAGGGAACTTCAGTTATTGTAATTTTAATGAGATAGATCACTGACCTGTGCAAGGAGCTCAAGAAAGAGAAGCTTTGCAATTTGATTGGAATATTGTGATATAGATAGAAGAAATGGAAAGTGGGCTTTATTCTTCTTTTAAAAGTAGTTCTTTGCTAGATTATTTAGAGGCGGACCAGGAGATGATACCAGCATCTTCACTGCCAGCAATCCCTCAACCAAAGACACCAAGAGAGCCTATGGAGTTCTTGTCTAGATCCTGGAGTCTCTCTGCTTCAGAAATTTCAAAAGCTCTAGCTCAGAAGCAGAAACAATTTTTCACTGAAAAGAATCCCGATACATTTGCAGAGATAATTGTGGCACCACAAGCAGTGAGTCATCTTCTCCGCCACTCTTAGTTATTTATAGTTTCTCTATCATGTGCTCATTATTTTCTATTACGAATCAGAACACTCTCAATTCTGTATTAAGTCATTCAATGCTTTTCTTGGTACATAATCCACCCAATTCTTATCATCTAATTATTTTGATTCTTTGCAGTCAGGGAAGGTGGTAAGCTCTAAAAGTCCAAGGACTGGATCATTAGGAAAATGGTTCCACCACAAGGAATTCAGTACTCGTGCTGTGAAGAAGAAAGACAAAGCACGCACCGAAAATGCTCATATGCATTCTGCTGTATCTATAGCCGGATTAGCTGCAGCCTTGGCTGCGGTGACCGCTGCAGGAAATTCTAGTGGCTCCAGCTCCAAAATGAACATGGCTCTGGCTTCAGCTACAGAACTCCTCGCATCACATTGCATAGAATTAGCAGAATCAGCTGGAGCTGATCATGATCGTATGGCTTCTGTTGTGAGATCAGCAGTAGATATTAAAAGTCCAGGTGATCTAATGACCCTTACTGCAGCAGCAGCGACAGGTAATTGCTCAATCTTTTCATGGTATTCACGTTTTCCCTACCGCTTAATATTGCATACAAAGTAATGTGATCTATCCTTTTATATCAGCTTTGAGAGGAGAAGCAGCTTTAAAAGCAAGATTACCAAAAGAAGCAAGAAGGAATGCTGCTATAAGTCCTTATGATAGGGGGGTGGCAAACACTCCTTACTGGACTTCTTTAAATGGTCCATTAGAAGAACGGGGTCCTCCCTGTGTTGGTGAGCTATTGCAACACACAAAGAAAGGTCCATGCTCTCTCTGTTGCTTTTGGAATTTACTAGAAATCTTGATAAAGAAATACCAAGAAATGTAACTGCTGTGGAGTGATTTTAGATGCTAACGCTAGATAGTTGTTACCGGAATTGTCAGGGGCGTTGCGATGGAAACATGTCACCGTGTATATCAACAAGAAATCTCAGGTACATACTAACTTGGAGAAAAGTTGGGGCAAAGGTTTATTAGTCATAAACTTCCTTGTTCACCAGTATAAATCTTTCCAGGTCCTAATTAAGATCAAAAGCAAACACGTTGGAGGAGCCTTTTCCAAGAAGCAAAAAGGTAAGAATTTACCTCAGTGTCGCTTTGACATCTTTTCCATCTTTCTCCAGTTCCATTTTATCTTTACCATTTCTTTAATCTACTTTGCGCAGCATTTTTTTTTTCTCAAATCTCGAAATACTTGAGCAACAATTTCTGCAGTTTTAGATCTGAATATCTTCTGCTGCTATTAGGTGTTGTTTATGGAGTTTGTGATGAGACAACAGCATGGCGTTATATAAAAGAAAGAGAAAGTACTGAAGAAGTGTATTTCGGCATTAAAACAGCACAAGGTCTGCATGAGTTCAAATGTAAAAGCAAAGTTCACAAGCAGAGGTGGGTTGATGATATAAAAAATCTTCTGCAACAAGTAAGTTATCTGGAAGTAACTGACCGATCACTGAAATGCTTAAGCATAAACGATGGCGCATAGTATGATCCATGTTTGTATATTGCTCCAAGAATACAGGACAGATGAAAGTTTTGTTTAATGATCTTAGAGTATGACAATGGTATACTAGAGTGATATTACAAATGAAAATCCCTCTTAAGTACAATTTACCCATGCAATATAAGAAATGCATACACGATTCCCCTGTGCAGTCCCCAATATATGAAATCAGAAGAGACAGCTCTCCTTTCAAGGGTCCTGTAACATCATAACCAATTTTCCATGTCTGTGTGCACGAACTTAGGCAAATATGTGCAAGTTGGGCAGCGTAGTTTCTGTCAGGTTGCGTCTAGGATTGTCAAGGTAGAGCTGACAGAGTTGAGAAATCTTCTACAATCTTCATTCTTACAGTGAATTAAGTGAAAGTTAACCATGTACCTGTGTGACAAAAAACAAAGAAGTTTCTTTCCTTAATTTTCCTTTTAATTTCAGACAAGTCCCAGGTATCAAAATTTTGCATACTACAAAAGTAACAATCAAGATATATTTCAGTTTCAATTGAAACTTAGTTATATAACGCATTTCAGTTTCAATTGAAACACCCATGAATAAACACGTGCTTATTAATCATCCCGTCCGTGTTAGCCTAGGGGCTGAATTCTAAGGAGCTAGCTAGCATACACTGTAAAGGAACAAACAAGAGTGTTTTTTTATCAGGAAAGAGAGACTTTACTATCGAAGGAGGAAGAATGTACAAGAGGAGACTGAGACATCCTCAGAAGCAGCAAAACACAAAAATAAAATAGCGGTTTAGTAGAGTTCTATTCACATAGATACCTGGTGATAAACTAAAGATAAAACTTACTTTAGGTGGGCAAAAAAAAATCCAGTCTTGTCTGATGATCTCAGCAAGTCAAATCCAAAGAGAAGGCTTGAATTTCACTAGGTGACTTTTGAGTTTGAAGTATACGTAATCATCATTTCTACGTGTTGTCAATATTTTAATTAGAAAATTTAAATGAATAACTTGACATACATACAGATTGTAATCACTGTCAACAGCTTTCTCTCCTTTGTCTTCACCTCAGAATACAACAGTTCTGTTTTCCTCATTAGGCAAAACACGCAATTCGCAGTATGATTTTATAGCTTTTGCAAGGCATTGTTTCTCAAGGTTCTCTGATTTCTGCACAAAACTTTGTATATTATCTCTATGGGAAACCCTCTCAACCTGCAACATGTAAAGGAAGTTATCAAAAACGTAAGAAAGTTGAAGGCAAAACCAGTTACAGATATCCTGCAACGCCTGGTGGATAAAGATCAAGGACCAAACATCACAATAGCATGCTACGAAAGATGTGATGAAACACCCCATATAACATTAGAACTTCGAACAGCAATGGTGATAGATTAAAACAGGGTTTGAGACAATTTATTCTGATGAACAATCAAAACGACAATCAGATTCTTTAACAGTCATTTTGAAATCTCTCAAAAAAAGCAAAAAACAATTGTAGTTGAGCACTTTTTAAAGACTATTATATTCTCCTTCAGCTAATTCAACTTGATCCAGCCATCTCATAGATTTCAGTCACACATGGTTCCTACTTGATGTGTTTGTGTTTGATGCCTGGAAAAAAAATGGCCATTTCCATTCACAGTAGACTCTTTATTTTTCCTGAGCACCATGATATTGAAACCTGTCAACTACGATTTCGTTTGATAGCCTTCTATTCTAGAAATAAGCAAGCATCCAGCAAACCTATATTCAGTAGAATGGGTGATCAATATTTGATTGACAATTGTTGATTAATTCAAGTTCCAGCATTGTATAAATTTGTGTGTGGAAAATTTTACCAAGTGAAATACAGTTTACATCTGAACATTTTAGCAACATGGCAAGAACAATGATAATGTGGTGGCAGAGGAAGTGATGGAGCAACTTGAAAAAAAAGGAAACAAAACCCAAATCCATGAGACAATAAAATATTCATCACTGAGTACAAACAGCTAAAATTACCAGAATTTAGATGAGAACATAGTGTACTAACAATGATTACCATCTGCTCAATGATAGGCCCTGCATCAAGCTCTTCAGTAACAAAGTGACTTGTCGCACCAATTAATTTCACACCCGCATCAAATGCCTGCGAACAATATCTAGCAAATTAAACATGTATGGGAGTCGGAGGAAAGTTGAAATGGTTGAAAATGTGATAACTTCTTTATCATAAGAATAAGGTTTGAAAACTAACCTGCTTTGATGGATGCCCACCCTTAAATGATGGCAAAAGGCCATGGTGAATGTTAATTATATCTTTCCTATATCTCTGCAAAAACTTACCAGATAATAACTGCAGCAAGAATTAACTTTTGTGAATTGAAATGTCACAATAGTTGATTCAATTATATCAACAACTGCGTATGCATCATAACTCTGCAGGTAATATATTATGGTTGAGGGTGCCAAAAAGACAGACGCAAGGTAAATATCACAGGACTTCCTTTATGCAGGTAATATATTCTTTTAGAAGTAAGCAGAAGAGGCACTATGGACCTTATCATCATATTTACCTGCATATACCTGGCAAGAACTAAAAAATCAGTATTCTGAACCAAATCCAAGATCTCGTCTTCTCTGTTATTCTCTTTGCTGGTGCCCAAATAATGATAAGGAATACTATTCCTTTCAAGAAATCGAACCACATGCGTGTTTGGGAATCTATCATGATTACTGTTACGAATGCATGGAGAATCATAATTAGTATCCTTGAAACCAGACAGATATAAAATAAAAAGGGTGACATTCCAAAAAGTTCACCTGATTACACGAGTTATATCAACCGGAAGTCTTCCATCTTGCCATGAGTGTAACAAATCAATCAGGCAGTGTTCCTGCAGCAAGACAAACACAGGTTTAAATTAATATCGATGGCATAAAAAACAACTGGAAAAAATATAACCAAATGCACCTGCTTTGAAGCAAGAACAGCAATCTTGAATTTGGGGTCTAGCTTAGGCACCCGGACAACGGACCTTGTTGCATCAAACATTTTTGAAATCCTGAGAAAGTCCTCATCCATTTGCAACCGTGGCCATTTAACAGGGTCAAAAATAAACTCACTGCCACATTGCACAGAAATCAAAACACACCTCCACTTGCAAAAGCATTAAAAAAGAAAAATAAGATTTTAAAAGTCTACGAACCAAATCCAACCACAAAGACTGATTCAGCAAAATAACAAACAAAAAGATAGGAAATGGAGTAATAAATTTGATGCAATACCTTCTAGAATAAAAGACATTCTTGTTTTCAGGGACGAAAACATCAGCACCGAGAATGTTTCCACCTCTGGAAGCGATACAATCTGATAGCTTCGCAACAATACCAACAGCGTCCTAACCATTGACAAAGACAGACATACGTATCTATATATCTATCAATTCAATACGAAGAGCCATTCATAGTTATTTGTTTCACCAATAAAGAAATGTAAAGGGGAGTGACTGACTGACTATCTTACAGGGCATTGGAAAACGTGGATGCCGTGGGTACTAGAGGAGGAATCGATGGACTTGAAGGACCTGATGCTGCTGCTTCTTCCAAGTCCAAATACTTGAGGGACTCTTCTTTGTGTCAGATTCATATCTCTTCTACTCTTAGGAAAGTATTCAAGATTTTTTGCTAAAGCAGCACTGCCCAAGGCTTACTTTTTACCCTTACCCTTTGGGGTGTGGTGGTGCTGGTTGAAGCTCACATTGCTCTCACATTTTCAGAATTTTTCTTTTTGTCTATCATGACGGTGTCGTTTTGTGGAAGTTGTGGATGACGTTTTATAGACGAGATTCTTCACGATCTTGACACGTAATACCCGGTTCAAAGGTCATTGTGATATCCAAGTGGTCAACCCCACACAATTCTCAGCGCCAATCTTACTCACAGTCACGGCACAGAACTCATATCCTGGTTGGAGTCCCAACTCCTGACTCGTAAGCAAAACTTTGAAATTTCGCATCTCCTTTTCACTATATCCTCAAAGAAACTGCAATCGATCAAGCAAGTCTCCAGTCGTTGAAGTACGATTATCGTAATTACCCAGATCGTATAAATTAGAAAATGCCTGTAAGTCTCCCTCCCTCCCTATTGTGGATCTGGATCTATTATCACTTACAAATTCATTTCGAAATTAGAAAATCTCAAATTGTGATTCGGTGCGGATGCAGTACAGGAGAATCATGGAGGTAGAGCCGCCGAGTCCGTTAAGGTACATAATCGGCGCAGCAATAATGATGATCGGAGTGGTGTTACCCGTCGGTTACATGATGTTTCGTAACAAGAGGGGTCCTTCTTCTTCTTCCACTTACTCCAAACAGACGTAGGTGTGCCTTTGCCTATTTTCTTCCTATTTTCCTTAGTAATCTTAGGTTTTGTTGGTGTTATTAATTTGTTAATTCTGGTTAAATCTGATTTTCTTTTTTTAATATTCTCAGGGCAAAGTTTTGATAGAGATTTAAAGAGAGGATTTTTATACATTAGAAATTGCGCTGTCTGGGTTAAGTTTGAAGGAGTTGCAAGAAGAAAAGGATGAGGTGCATTGACAGAAAATCTAATTCTGTTATATTTGTTATTGCTGGGGAACTCTGAGTTTTATAAAATGGAACTGAGTGTGGTTTGATTCTATGCTTTTGATCTAGTAAATATGCTAATGCCATTTCAAACTCGTCTTTATTCGTTGGATGAATATGTGTAAGAAGGACAGGCACTTGATTGAATTTGTCTTCTTGTTCTGTTTCTAGCCATTATCATCTAGGGAACCTGCGTATGAGAATACGCAACGGGTTATGTGTTTTTGTGGTGAATTTCACATTTGCTTTGTAGAATCTAGAATGTCAAGTGATGTCGCTGACACTACAGAATGCTTGTTGTTTGAAATTGGTGATCTTTTTTTTGTTTTTTTGGACTAGCGTCATGGATGTGCCTGGCGGCTTGGGTTATGCTAATTACTGATGTGTTACATGATGGTTGGATTTACTGGATTAGCATATGGTGTAACAATGTTCTGTCGGTACGTTCACTCTGTATTAATTTGAGCTGTGATACCGAAGAATTGGAAATGATTTGTTAGAATGATTAAAGTTGATGTTTTCATTGTGGAAGCCTATGGATCTGGGAATGTAGAAAAGACTAGAGAGTGGAAAATGCAAGTGCTTGAAATGTATTGCCATTTTGCTGGCAGCTACTATGGAAACTTTTTACGAGCTACATTTTGGAATTGAAGTGTTTGGTAGTGCAAAAAATGCAGGATACACAAGGATTGGTGATGAGGGTTAGTGAAAACCCCCTGAGGATGATGTTATTTTCAAAGTTGATGATTGGGCTAAAAGGTTGAGAATGGATCGCTGGACTTGAGAATCATGAATACTTGCAAAGTAAGTCCTTTGTTGGATTCAAGGGATCATCCGATGCTTCTTTTAGCTCAAATGTAGGAGTAGAGAAGCCTTAAAGTTGTTTAGTGTGCTTGATTTCAGAGTTTAAAGGGTGATGTAATGGAAGAGTTGATCAGAAGTTGAAGGTGAAGAATATGAACAAAGAAAAATTGGAATCTTTTACCTGATGGTTCATGGATTCTTATATAGCTATGAACCATGTCAACTTGCATGAAGATAAGGATAAAAAGTGGTAAATATTGCATATTTATTTTTAGAGTTTAGGGGGTGTTTGAGAGTTGAGAGTGAGTTTTAATTTTATTTTATTTTTTGGTTAAAATTTTAAGTTTTTTTTTTTTTACTTCAAATTAATTTTTTTTAATATTTTTGAATTGTTTTTATATATTATGTTAAAAATGAATTTTATATATATATATATATATATTAATTTGATATTTTTTTAATTTTAAAAAACAATTAGTAAGCACAGTTTTTAAGTGAGTCTGAGACTCGGAGTTCAATTTAGAGGCTAGTATGTTGTGGGCTTGTGGGGTTTACAAGGCTTCTTGGGCGTTGAGTCGTTCTTTTCTCGAGTCCAGTGGAACAATAGGCTACATGATATACTCGAGTTTAAAGCTTAGGTTACATAGTATATACGAGTCTAAAGAGGTGTACTTCGCACTCGAGTCCTGACACCCAAGTAATCATGACTACTTCTCCGAAGGAATAAAAACAGTTGAATTTCAGGCCGCCAAATGTGTTTCAAAGCATTGTTTCATTTTGCTTCTCTATTTATTTGATTCCCCTCATTAAGAATCGTCACCTTTATTGACCGATCAAGAAATCACCCAACCTCTAAGAATGTGATCTTATCCTTAAATAGAGCATTTTCCTTGGTCTTTTGCATGATCTTCAATTAATAGTGTTAATTAAGCCTGATTAAACAAATTGATGAGCAAAGAAGGATTTGCTGAGACATGAAGGCCAATGACCTTCCAAAAATGCGCTAGTGCTGATTTCTGACAAGCAGATTAGTTGACTTGGCCAAGGGCAAAAACAATTCAGAAGTGCCTAAAGAAAATGATGAAGAGGAATATACCAAGCATGCATGACTAGGCTGCCTACTGGGGGCAAAAGAGATGGATTAATCAATGATCGGGGCCTGAAAACCAGGAGGCAAGAGCGGGCATAAATAGCAGTAATGGTCCTCCAACAAGATGAGGTCTAAAATAGTTTATCTGAAATCACGACAAGGGAAGGCAAAACTGTTGAAATCTTGATACAAATTAAGGAGAGACCCGCAGCCTAAATCGGCAATCTTGCGAGCTCAAGCAAACTAGCAGTCGAAACTCAGAGCTATTTGAATCTACGATCACAGCTCGACGAATTGAAGAGAGGGTGTTGAATGTTTTTGGAACGACCTTCAGAAACACAGCACGCACAAACCCAAACACCAACACAATTGCATGTATGTGTCTTGAAACAGTAAGATGTGACCCAGGCAATCGTGTGGGCTGCTCTCTTCGGTGTTTCGACTTTCGAAATCATCCAGGGCATGATTACTCATTAACGTGCCATCAAGTACCTGTCAATGTTAGCAATGGTCTCTCATTTTCAATTCTCGGATGCCAGTAAACTAGTTATATCTAATTGAACTGAGGGTTCTGTCTATGTTTTGACTAAAAGCTGGAGTTCAGTCGCAGCCTTTTGCTTTTAAAGTTTGGTGATTATTGATGGTTTGACCTCTGCAGTGCTTGATCTTTCCTTTCATGAGCCGTAAATAACCCTGTGTTCCATTGACAATCTTGCTTGCTGGTTCATGTACCAGATATAATTGACACATGCATATGTTAGGAATGCTTGACCTTCGCATGTTTGCTGAAGGCAGTAAAAACGAGCAAGAAATGTCTGTGGTGTTGAAAAGGTAGTCCCCCATGTAAGTGAATGCTGAGCCTGCTTCATCTTTGATTGCATTTGCCATCTCCCTCATATATAGGCGGTCCCTTCTTTTTCTGCTTTGTATTGTTCGGATGATTGAACATCCAATAGTTCCATCGTTTTGATTTTAACATCCAATAGTTGTATTTACTGATTTTCCCAGTATGCTACTCCATTCTTGGGCATGTATGCATGTCCTTTCACTCATTTTGTTCAAACTGTGCGTGTAATTTTGATACTTGTTCCAGAGAGTATCGTGCATTTTGATACTCATATGGCAGGAAGAGATACTGTACAGACATTGAAAGCTGAGGATGGTCGCGTTAAGTGAGTTGTCTTCAAGTATATTGGAGTTGGATTGTATATATTTGTGAATAATACAGTTAGGCTTCCTTTTAAGTGTGATTCTGCATAAACTTGTTTTCCAGATGCATCATGGATCTAGCTATTTGGAACACCTTAACTTCTTGTCTGCAATTCGAGCAAAAGGTGAAAAAGCTCCTGCAGTGGATTGGCAAGAAGGTTTGATTTCAGTGGCTATTGAGTTGCAGCCCAGCTTTCTATTGAGAAGGGTCAATTTGTTACAAGTCAGGAAGTCATGGATGAACATTAGCTAAGCTATTATGCAAGTCTTGACTTTGGCAACACCGCTGCTTCTTGTTTTACTCTCCTTTATTGTTCTTCTATGAATCTTCTTCATCGAAGTACAGGAGGAGGAGGAGGAGGAGGAGGAGGAGGAGACAACAAAAACCTGTCAATCCTGTATAAAACCAGTTTATCCTTCTTATCCGTAAACCTTCATTTCTCTACTATTGTTTCCTGCATAATCACATACTTCACAAGCCACAAGTAGTCATTTCATGGATGCCAGTATATAATCAACCATGAATCTGTGAATTGCTTGTGCTGGCCAAACTAATAGCTACAAGGCCACAGATCCTTTTTGTGTGTGAACTTCATGCATGTTGCCACTGAGATGTTGTCTTATCTTAATAATGATGCAGTGAAACGGAAGCAAACAATCTATTAGGGAATATATTATTTGAATTAAAACACAAATAAACAAATAAATAGTGCACTCGAAATCCTTCTCGGATCAGTATATCACTTCATAATCTCAATATTTTTTTTCTTTAAATTAAAATTTTTAATATTTTTAAATAAAAATCACTTTAAAAAAATCTACATAAGTATGTCAAAGTTGTGTCAAGTACGACCACAAACAAAAACCCAAACCAAAACCCCTTTGACAAGAAAAATCAAACACGGATTATTAAACAAATTCTGAAAAAGAATTCCCCCTACCCAAGTCACTGAACCCTATAAAAATCACACACTTGCAGGTTAGAACGTGCAAGCTAAGCCCAAAGCTCTTAAAAAAAAAAAAAATCAAAATCCATGTCATCCTCGTCGTCTATCATAACTCTCCAGCTCCTACTCTTTTTCATTGTGGTTCCCATCTCTTCATTAGCAAAAAAGCCACACGTCATCCATTTCCGATCTCCCAACCTCTACCCTGAAGGTATTGCCTACGACCCATCCGCCCAACACTTCATCGTCGGCTCTCTCCACCACCGCACTCTTCACTCCGTCTCCGACGCCGGCCTTATCGAAACCATCATCTCCGACCTCTCCCTCCCTCCTAACACCACCATCCTCGGCCTCGCTGTTGATAAACTCAACAACCGCCTCCTAGCTGCCATCCACTCCGACCCTCCCCTCCCTCCATTCAACGCCCTCGCCGCTTACGACCTCCGCTCACGTCAGCGGCTCTTCCTCTCCCTCCTCCCCTCTACCCCCTCCGATGACAACCGCCGCCCCGTCGCCAACGCCGTTACCGTCGATTTCAAAGGCAACGCTTACGTCACCAACTCGCTAGGATACCCGGAGGGGAACTTCATATGGAAAGTCAACCCTGAAGGAGAAGCCTCGATTTTCTCGAGATCTCCGCTTTTCACGCAGTTCCCGGTGGACCGCGACGCACCGTATAGTTACTGCGGGCTGAATGGGATCGCTTACGTCAGCAAGGGGTATTTGCTGGTGGTGCAGTCAAACACGGGCAAGTTGTTCAAAGTCGATGCTCACGACGGGACGGCACAGAATGTTTTGTTGAACGAGGATTTGCCGGTGGCCGATGGGATTGCGATAAGGGGAGACGGTGTCGTTTTGGTTGTGTCGCATGAGAAGCTGTGGTTTTTGAAGAGTGACGACAGTTGGGGAGAGGGAGTGGTTTATGACAAAACTGACCTTGATGTGGAGAGGTTTGCTACATCAGTTGTAGTGGGAAGAGAGGATAGGGCGTATGTGTTATATGGGAGTGTGTTGGAGGGTATAACGGGGAATGGAGGGAGGGAGTGGTTTGGTATAGAGGAGGTGAGGTCTGAGAAGGAGAATGAAGATGGGAAAATGTGGGTGTATGTGTTAATAGGGTTAGGTTTGGCATATTTTTTAATTTGGAGGTTTCAAATGAAGCAGCTCGTCAAAAACATGGATAAGAAGACCAATTGATCTTGGTTTTGTGGTAGTTTGTTTCTTTGCGCTGCTCGGTGCTGGAATGAGAATTCATGAGCTTCTCTGTTGTTCACACTTTTCATTTCAATAAAACCCTATTTTACATTGCCGTCGGTCAAAATTCATGGCATCTCTTCCTCTTCTTCTTCCTTCCATCTAGCTTTGAGATGCCAGAAAACATCGACTCTCAATTCCAGTAATAATTAATAAGTAATTGAATGTACCCTGAAAGTTTTCCCATTACACAGTGACTTTGAGCTTCACGTGAAATTCAAAGTTATAACTTGTAAAAAATCGACCCAACTAGGAAATCCCCTCACTACAATCGAAGG
>Ga0325401_1002705_pt1 | contig 15900 bp, 10 predicted proteins | sample PopdelMetagenome_FD_205666 | JGI IMG/M metagenome (GOLD analysis project Ga0325401, IMG submission 205666) | Populus deltoides microbial communities from Bellville, Georgia, United States - Xylem-PdKOR-R2 | ecosystem: Host-associated > Plants > Phyllosphere > Stem > Wood/Secondary xylem | place...
TTTTTTTTTCCACCTTGAGTGGTATAAGTTTATTCTTAACCCCTTTTTTTATATTTTTATTTATTTACATTAACTCACTAAAATCATTAAAAACACTCAGCCAAAAATATTTTTCAAAACAGCTAGAGTTGATGAATTCTCTTGAGAGGGGGAGGGGTTACCAAGAAAGTTCCCTTGTTTAAATCGACACAGTCAGGGATGGCAGTCCATTTAATATTAATTACTTTAATTTAATGCTGAATCAATAATGTAATGTATTCTATAGAATTGCCAGCTAAAACATAGTAATATTAAATTTTAATTCACATCTCTCTCCATGTGTTTGAATTGATTTCATTGCGAAGGAAGACCCATTGAAGAAAATTATTTAATTATTAATTAATATATGTTTAAAATTTAAGATGATATATTTGAATCTAATTGCATTTTTATGTGACCTTCTACCTAATTTCTCCAGAGACAGCAGCTTCGTAACAACATTGAGGAAAGTTTATTCAATTATTTAATTAATTATATGCTTCGGATTTAAGATGATGACTTTGAATCTAATTTTAAAACGTATAAGCTGGAGTACAATGTCGGTGGCTTGCATCCTCTGGTGCGTGGACCAGGTAAGAAGTCAGAAACAAATGGAGTGCTAGGGCCAAATTGCAAAGAAAAACATTTTATCCAAGGTGATTGAATCGTTGTGAATTGGGTTGTCGACACGTGTGCGTCTTTCCTTGTGGTAAGGAAGAAAGACACAGCAGTTCAGCAAATTGTGGATAGCATTTCTATCATTACCTCATGGGCTCAAGCTTTTTAACAGACTTGAAGTTGGATAATGTCATCTATTCTATCTTTTTCTTGATTCCTTTCATCCTTTACCGGCTACAAAAAAGGGCAAAGGTTATCGGGATAGTGCTTGAAAATATCGGAAATTGTTGTTTTTTAAAATAATTTTTATTTAAAAATATATGAAAGTAACTTTTTAAATTATTTTTTTGTGTTTTAAATCACAAAATATGATTTTAACTGTAAAAATAAACAGTCCAAACCTAACCTATCCCATTTTATTATCCATATTGATGGTCGGTTTGGCATTGTATGAAATTATATCTAGCGTGTTTTAAAAGTATATTTAGCTTAAAAATATATTAAATTGATATTTTTTAATATTTTTAATGAAATGATATAAGAAATTCAAAAAAAATATTCTAACATATTTTTAAGTAAAAAATATTTTTGAAAAGCATAAAAAATCATAAGCTATCATTCCCCAAATAGACATTAAAGCTTGGTTCGTATGAACTCTGGTGGTTAATTTAGATTGATTTGAAATTATATTGTTTTAAAATTTTTTAAAAAAATTAAAATAATATTATTTTAATTTTTTAAAAAAAATAAATTGGATTTCAACTTAAATCACGAGTTGATTTCTTAAATTAACTGACTCAATTTTTATCTAATTTAATTTGAAATCCAAGTATTTATCAAGTGTCGAGTAGCTATATTGAGTTTAGTAATATTTATAGAAGAAAGTTTCAAATTTGAAGATTTTCTCCTTTTCTAGAAGAAATTTATGGTTTAGTAAATTCACCATGTGGGTTAAATACCAAGTCAAGAGAGCAAAACATAAACATGTACGATGTCCCTGTCGTGACCATTTCTTCTGGGGAATAATAACATGTTTCATATGTCAATATTATTTTATTTATTTTTTATTTTGAAGTATAGAGAATTCTCAACTCAAAGTGGATGATGAGTTAAATATTTGTATTTAATTTTATCACCAGGATGGCGATTAGAGCAAGTCCTGGTAAAGGAATAAGTCAAAAAACGTTGAATATAGAAGGAGGGAAAAAACGTTCATGTACCAAAGCTAGCATGGTTTCAAGGGAATTAAGGGTTAATTAATTATTAGGGTTTGGATCTAAATTTCTCAAATGAAAATCCCAAAGCCTAACCTCATGGAACCTTCAATGGAGATTTATTTCGATTCCTTCTTAGGGTTTGGGATGCAGACAAACAAGTTATTCTCATGTAAAGTTTTGGTCATGCATGAACTGACAAAAGAAGAAAGCAGGAATCCAAATCCAATATCTACTGCTTGGATGCTGTGGCTGTGCTAATTTCTCATATGATGCTAATATCTATGATATTTAAATGACATGAACTGATTAAGAAATACTCATTAAGACAGTCCCATTCACTTGCTAGTGGCATATTCCTTGTTCGCAAAGACAAATTCAAGCAATCAAAAGGATAGCTATCCAAGTTGCATATATATATATATATAAAGAGAAGAAGGAGAAGAACTCAACAATACACAGATGAGATATTATTAGAGTAGAGGGACCATCATGCGATCCTATATTAAGAATGACTTGTAATTTTCTTGTTGTTTATCATTTCTTTGACTTACTATAATGATCTTATCGTTAAATGAGTTCTGCATCATAGGCAATCTTTTAGTAGTATGTTTAACCACTCTCTTTGAACTTGTCATAATTTCTCCAATGATGATCATGATCCAGTAAATTACAATTTTTTTTGAAAAATTTTGTTTTATTTTTCTGTATTCTTTTGTTATCGTTCCTTTTTTCAATGATTACTCATATAATTATATGCTGGAATGAACTCTCATGCATCAACCAATCTTCATCGGCTTTAAGGTGGTTAAGAAGTTGAGAGTTTGAAGTGTGTTCAAGTCTTGCAACCTATGATTGAAGGTTCTCATTCCAAAGTAATCTTGAAGAAACTTGGCTAACTGAGACTCTTGATTTGCTTGCAAGAAGTTGCTGAACACTTAGACTTCTCGACACTTGCCGGGTTTCTAGCTTATTTGACTTCTGATTTGCCATGTTCCGAATTTCTATTGCCATCCTCAGAAGCAACCTAGGTATCCTACGGGTCTCGAAGGTTCCTTGAGCAATAAAAAAAGAACAGGGGGAGAGATGTGAAAAGCAAGGGTGGAAACTTTATAACTTGCTTCACGCAACTCTAGGCCAAACTTCAACTGGGGAACTAGAATCTTGTTGTCCAATAAAAAACAAGGTTTTGCTAGGCTTGATGCTGACCCTTGGTAACTGGAGATTGCTTTTGCTTTTAACTATCAAACACCTTGATTGGGTTGTTTCTTCCTTTTCTATCACATTTTCAGCATCAGCAGCCATGAAAAGAACAAAAAGAACAGTGAAAAGAATGATTGTGAAACTGAAACTAGCACTCCAACACGGCAGCTGGGCAGGACTGGAGACCACAAATTCTGAAACAGATCTTTTCCTTTCCCTTTCAAGGTGAAGAACCCCCACAAAGCCAGTACAAACTCTCTTGAAAATGAAAATCTGGAATGTATCTATACAGAGATCAACTCACAACTGAGCCAGTCCACGTTCTCCATAATTTTTGGTTCATTGGTTTGGATAATTGACCTTGTTAATATTTTGTGCTCCATCGTGTGCATGGTATGCTCTTCCTATAAGTAGCTAGAATTCTATAGAAAAAAAAGAGTGCAGAACTCAAAAAACAAGGTGAAAAAAAAATCAACGATCATTTTACAATCACAACAATTCAGCTCCTAATTGCTAAAGTTGTGGCCCATTGTTCTGCTAACTCTTCTGTTTGGTCTCAGCCTTCACTTGTCCATATTACTTGTGTCAACCTTCATTGCTTGATGAGAAGATGGTGGCTGCTGCTCTGTAGAAGGACCAGATTTAACAGGTTTTTTGAATTGCACCAAGATCATGGTCATGTTGTCACACCCCTCACCACCATTAGTATCGGGAGCCAAACACCTGTGAAAAACTCTTCCGCATATCACAGAAAGCTTAGTTTCCTGCATAGATTTGGACAGAAATATTGTAACCAGCATGTGTGCACATGTTCAAAATCTTAACTAAAGTTTACAGAACTTACAGTGTTTAACTGTTCACGCACATAGTCCACTAGCTGTTGACTTGACATGCAATCCCTATGGCATAAGTGGAATTAGCAAAAATAGCAAATTCCAAGATAAAACAAAATAGGGAGATCCAAATGACCCTCGCTAAGCTCTTCAGGAGTGATCAGTGGATGAAGAAGGAAAAAGGAAATAGAAACACAACCGAGTCCATGCACCACTTAGTTTCCAGTGTATATGTTGCTAAATGAATGTGCTTCCTCTAACCCCTATGTCAATGGCAAATATCATTCTCTATGCAGAGCTAATACAAAAGCATTGCTTTCAGGTTACATAGCATCTTGGAGTGAGTAGCATACAAATACCAGTTGTGCTCTTTCAATAAAATTGGGTTATTTTATCCAGAAAAAAAAAAGAAAAGGCGCACAGATACTTAACAAACAGCAGTCTTCACATCATCTTAAAATTATACCTTTGTATCTAAATCTCATTATTATTAAACCAAATAGTCTAATTTCGAACAAAATTTGACACTAAATCCACTGCCATTCCAAAAGATCTTTGAGTTGGAAATTGATATTTTATTAAGGTTCTCGATGTGCTTCTTATCTGAAATTGTGTCAGCTAATGAGGGCAACTTCAAAAAGATACTTCCAAGTCGCATTTCCTTGTTTTTGAGACTAGAATTCGCAGTAGCATGTATATAAGTTCAAATAAGATATCCATAGAGAATCTAAATTACTTTTCATAACGAAAGGAGAGATTGAGAAAATGGCGTTACCATACGCATGCACTCTCTTAAGAACGAAAGAAACTCACCAAATCCCGTCACAAGCGAGAACAAGAAACTCATCATCATCACAGAGCTCAACCTGTTCATGTGCAATGGAAAATTATACAAGAAATCCATGAAAAAAAAAGCATAATAGTAACATAAACCAATCATGTGATGCTGGCCAAAGAATCTAGTATTCCTAGCCTACAGGTACATAATTCATCAATGGATAATCTACAAAATTTCCTTGGGTGTGCGTGTAGGGGGGGGGGGGTATTCAAATTAAACATCTGTTAGCCCATGTGAGGTCATTTAACCACAAGTGCGTGCTCTCAGAAAAAACAAGAAAGAAAAAACCAAGGAGAAGGAAGATCGGCAGCAACACTACTTACAGTCCTTATGTCTGGATTGGCAGTTACAATTTGCTGCTCAGCAGGCAGTTTTTTGTTCTGCTTCAACTCTGCATCTCCTGCAACAAAGAAATTGACAGCATAAGAAGTAATTGGCATTGAACAGGTAAATTTCCCCTTTGAAGCCTCCTTGTCTTGAAATCACGAGTGGAAAAAAATTCATGTACCAATTGCCCTAGACAGGTTTAAAGTTCCATTAACACGTCCAACTACAATAAAGCCACCGGCATTCACAATCCTTTCTCTCTCAACCACAAGATCAGGCTTGTGATCTTTAGACATGTCAAATGCCTGCAATAAAGGACTTGCATAAGACACTTCACGTGTAAAATCTTGCAAAAGATATGCTAATCATTCATTATAGAAGCATAATTCCACAAAAGACCCATTCACTTATTGTCTTTCCAAATGATACATGGACCTGGGTACAACAGTAGGAGGTAGATAAATATCTAGGCTCATAAGGTTAAAATATAAGGACGTATCTGCTAATATTGTTTGGGTACAGATTTAAATTCATCAATTCACTTGGGAAAAATAAAGTACTACAGGGGAAAGCTAAAGTTCCAGTTTGTGAGTGGATGGTAGCAGGGTTCATAGCTTTTTAGACAACTAACACTCTTCCTCACAACTAGTTAGAAGAGGGTTGAAAACATCTTGGTCTTTCCCATTCTTCATTTAATAGCTGTACGAGGTGAGACTGCCACCACCAAGAGAAGGAAGCTTGACAATACAGATATTCCATGGCTGCTTCATTCTTCTCCCATCAAGAGTTGAATATATAGTCAAGGGTGATGATGGAGCCATTCCATCAATTTATGGCACTTCATTAATGGCACCATCATTAACAGTGAGACAAATGGATTGTGGTATTGACTGCTGTGGAGTGCTGTTATTAACTGATGGATTGCCATCATCGCCACCGCTTAGTCAACTGCTTTGGATTTATAAGATAATCTCACACTTAAAGAGTTAAATCTGTGCAGTGCTACTTCTTGTGAATGGAACTACAGTAATCACAAATGACAAACCTGGTCATGAGTTACAATGAAAGATCCATGAAATGTTACAACTTGCAACTTGAAAGAACTTTGTTACATAACAAAGGAAGCCTTTAGAGAAACAAGGATTTCTAAAGAGTGAATCATCACAGACAAAGAAAACTGTCCTACTAGACAATGATCATCAAATTAACAGTCATTGACTTGACACGCATAAATTTCATCACATTAACATTCCTTCACTCTTCAAAGAAAAAACAACAAGAATCAAACTGCATAAATTTGTGCTCTTTTTTTTCTTTAAAGAAAGAGCCTTTCTTCAATTTATCCTATCCCCCCTTTTCAATTCTTTTTTCCAACTCATATTAGAAATCCAAAGAAGTTGGGTCCTGGAAGATTTCTTTTGTTAAGAAAAAAAGAAGAAAAAACAGCAATGCCATTCAAAAGGGTGTAGAAACTGTTTTTTCCATTTTTCAGAGGATGAAAAGATATAAAGGGGATTCAATAAGGTTGACAGGCTTTTTTGCCAGAAAGAGAAAACAGCAGAAAGCTATGCCCTCCATTGATGCAGTCAACGACAAAGAATTTTAAAAATCATAGTTGTCCATAACTATATATAAAATACAAAATGTGTCCGGAACATTTTTATTCAACCAAAACACCCTTAAACCTTAAATAATGAAAGACCAAGTATATAAACCTTTTTAAACAACAGATTACTTTGCTATGATGCAAATAATGCATTTGGCAAAATGAAAAATGATCAATGAAATTATACATGATCAAAGATAAAATGACAAGAATTAGCCCAACCCTACAAGCACATGTTAGTTTCATCCAAGCTATGGAAATTGTAGCTCTCCTCTTCTTTTATCTGAGCAAATATATTCCTTTCTTCATGTGATCTCTCAATCACAATCACCAAGTCTTTCATAGATTCTATTCATGTATGTGGGGGTGCACTTTTGTTTCCACGATTAATACACACAGCCCATAACAGGGAAGAAGCATCCATGCATGATGTACTGAACACCAAGATCATTTCAATTCATGGATTGGAAATAAATAAGAAACCATCAATTCCTTTTACCAAATACAGAGAGAGAAAAGGCAAGCTGAAAGCTTGTCAAAAAAGAGGGAACAGGAATACCTGACCCTTCCTGGATATAACACAACGAGAATCACCAGCATTTGCAACAAAAAGTTGGTTGTTTCGAATAATTGCAACACACGCAGTGCTTCCAGAAGTCGGTCCATGAAAGCTAGAATGAGGCCCCTGATATTTGCAAAATAAGATTTACTTTTCCTATACATATGTACTTAAAATTTCATTAACATACTATTCCAAAACTAGTAACATTAACAACAGCCAGTATGCAAAAGTTATTGTAAGTCATTTGATAATAGATATTTAAGGATAAGAATTTATATGATCAATGAAACAACATGAACACCTGTGCTAAATTTGGTTAATTATACAGCTAAATTAACATAAATTATCGAACTAGATTGTCATTCGAGAAGCAAATGTTCCATATCATACTAAAATTGCGAGCAACTTTCCATATCAGAATGGCCAAAGAAAGAAAACCACCATAAAAAACAAAGAAAAGGCTAGTTTAATTTGGAATAAATGGCCAATGAGCTCGTGGCTCAATCAGCACCCATTTCCCCCCTTCTCCCCAGGGGTCTTAGGCTTGAGTATTTCTTTTGTAGGAAAAGAAAATTTGAATAAGCTAAAGACAACAAGAAGAAACTGCATTAAGCAGTTTAGAACGCTCAGTGGTCTTGAGACTCTAAGCCTTCAACTCCATAAAAACTATGAAACTCAAGCCTAAATAAGCTCTCTGAACCAAAATGTGAGCCGAAACTCCCCAAAACAAATATCCTTCCAACAGGAATCAAGAAATTCCCAAACAGCAAAAACCCCTGCTGTTTCTTACATACTCCTGCTTTAATGTGACTACGCCAGTGAACTTCCCAAATAGCAAGGAAGCCTTATTGTGACATTAGCAGCAACCAATTGAGAAAACATTATACAATATGATGGAGTACCTCCTCAGAAGGCCAATCATCCAAATTTCCATTGACTTGACCTCTTCTAGGCGACCATATCAATCCTTCTATCATACCAGAAACCTTTTCTATGTTATCACCCAAGCTGGCTAGTTCTCTCCATCCCCTCTGCCCACGCATCATCTCATCCATTCTGCATCAAGAGTTCAGTTGGGGCACATAAAACTTGTCATTACATGGGTTCCAAAGGGTTAGAATTTTAAGTCAATTGTGACAAAAACCAGTAACAGTTATCTTACAAACTGACCAAACAATTGCATACTATTGCATTCATCATCATCATGGTGAAAATGATTTGATACGGGTAAAATTTGTTCACTCTTTGATAAAAATGATAAACTGATAACATATGAATGATCACCACTGTCAAATTAAGCCATTATATCAAAGAGCAACTCAAACAAGCATTGGTACTGAAACAGTTGGGCTTGGTTATACAAGGGATTCTTTTCCTCCATTCTATTTCCTAATGAGCCAAGCCTTCTATAACATACTGTAATGATGAAGTAAGAAATCATACCAAAGAAAGTACTAAAATATACACAGTCCAAAAATGAGTCCAGGCCATTGGATCTGATAATGTGCTACTCAAAGGCACAACCAAAAATTAGCAAGGGAATAGTTATGTATATCCATTTGTTAAACAAAGTACAGAGAAAACAGGTGAAACAACCTGAGGAAAGCTTTCTGTAAAGAAGTGCCTAAATCGCCAGACAGATAACTTTCCTGCCTGAGAACTTGCTGGTGAAGATATTTAGCACAGAATTTAGCCACTGCTTGACCTGCAAAACAATAGAATTTGATAAGAATGACAAACTGCATTTTACTAACCTAGGAAATGATTGCTAGCATTGCATCACACTACCATGATAATCATCACCATCACCAATAACTAAAATGATGAACCTTGCTCAACATGAAGGGTAAGTTGATGCATGCTTGAGAAGCCACCAGCACGGGGATAATTGATTAAAAATAGACTCTGATGCTACTATTAGTTCCATCTTACCATCATCCATCTCATCTGATTCTTCTAAAGATTTTGAGTATGTTCTAAATGTATCTTTACACTTCAAATTATTTGTTGCCAGCAGAAAACCCAGCAATTTACCTCTTGAATCATTCTTTGAAATTTTAAAACAAATTCCGATTTCAATTGATCCACCAACCCTAATCCCTTTCAATAAATTCAAAGTATCAATCCTTGTTTATAAAGCCCTAGCTCACCACTTAGAGCCCGATTGGTCTTGTGGTAGCAGTTGCTTTTCAAAGTGCTTTTTGCTTGGAAATGCATTGAAATATTTTTTTTTATTTTTTAAAATTCATTTTTGACATCAGTACAACAAAACGATATGAAAACACTAAAAAAAATTGAAACAAAGAAAAAAAATAAAAAATTCAATTTTTTTCATAAACGCTTTTGAAACATAAAAACAATTAGGCTCTTAAGCATAGATCCTTCAAGTCATACATAGTTTCCCCAACCAAACCCCTTTAAGAAATAAGAAAAAGAAATTCTAATATCTAATTCAACATCTACTATTTTTTAATGCCAGGTAAACTACTGTTGTAAAATAATTGCAAAACTATTACAAAATATTAGCATCGGGAAAAGGAGATGACATATTATAAAATATTAGCATCTGGAAAAACAAATAAAACCATAAGGTTTTTACAAAATAGTAACAGATACTAGAAAATATATATTAATAAACATAAAATAAGCATTCAGGTAAATTCTGACCTCCATGACCGTCATAAACACCAAAGAAAGATGTCGAAATGTCCAAATCTGGATAAGCTGCATGCTGTCAAACACCTTATATAAGTTTGGATGCAACTAGGAACACACCAAAACATCAAGAAAATATAAGGTAACCAAATTGGACAAAAATTATTCTAAGAAGCCAAATACATGCTTGAAAGGATCCGTATCTAATTCCCAAAGTTATGATATATAAGATGCAGATCTAATCCCCAATCTATTAGCTATATTCTTTGAAATCAAGAACCCTATCTCCATTGTTCGTAAATTCATCTAAGGAATGCTAATGCTGCCAATATGTATCTGTGACTCTGTCCACTCTATTTGACTGAATAAGTTCAGGTGCCATTTATTTGTCAACGGCTCATAATTTTGTTGAATGTCCATTTTCATGTGTTGTAGACAGCATTCCCCACAAATGCATTCCCCGTCATGTACTTTTTAAATAAGAGCATGACTTTTTAAATAAGAGGGCCGAGCACTTCCTTCTGCAATGACACATTTTCCAGTTGTATTATCACACAAATTCAACATGTGTTGCCTTTCTACTTCACGACACTGAACTCTATCGAAATTCATACCAGTGTTTTCCAGTCTTAACACGCTAAACATCGATAGAAAACTCAATAATTCACCGTGAATCATCTTTAATGAATCAGGCAAGTTCTAGACCTCACTGCGTTCACAAAATTTTGTAGTTCAATTCGCACTTAAAATTGCGGCTATTTATGGGCAGACCACAGGGCATAGAAACATTAAATTCAATACCTTCCCTCTGGGTTAATTCCACATGACCAAACAGCAATGACAATACCAAAGTTAATCACTTTTAACATCAACATATAACCTAAACATTGAATTTTCTTTCACAAAGGCACCACACAAATCATAAAGAGTACTCACAGCATCTTCCATGGTTGTACGCCAGCCTTGCATGGAGGACAAACCATATCGAAGTCTATCATTCTCACCATCTTGCGAAGCCTTGTCAGTTTTAGGGGAGCTCAAATATACCCCCATTTCTTGCTGAGAACAAAATCAAAAGCCATTAATCATAAAAAACCAACCATTTTTCTTGCATTCAAACCATCCATAACGCTTAAGCAAATCCCCAAATATTCAACTATGTCAACCCAAGCGACCCACAGATACCCCACCGCTCATAAACACTCGTACAAAATAAATACGTATAAATACACACAACAGTACCCAGATAGAATCTCAATGAATAAGCAAAATCATGATATACTGGGAAGAAAACAGTTCCCGTAAAGTGACATACTTTACAGTTTCTTTTCTTTGTTTCCCTACATTTTCTTGGGAACCAAACAGATTGAACAAAAAGAAACAGATAATTAACGAATACCTGAAAGAATTTGACAAGATGGAGTGGCAGAGAAACAGAGTAAACAGGGAAGAAACAATCATAAAAGACTTTGTTTTGTTGTGTAATGATTGATGCTCGCTTGTAAACTCTTATTACAGACAGATCAAGAGAGGTACGGATTGCCTGGTTTAAGGTTGTTTTTTATGCTTCACTGGATCGCTGGCACGCGCCCTTAAATTGTATAATGGAAATAGTTCAAAACCCGCGTCCCTGTTAAAAGGTTAAGGAAGGATTATGCTTCGTTTTACAACTAAAATCTCAAATTATTATCTTATAAATTTTTTTAACTCCAATAAATATAAATATTTATTTTAGCTAAAATGTGAGCACTTGAATATAATAGCTGAAATATTAGTTATAATTTCCATTTCTTTTTAGTATAATTAATTTCTTCTCCATGAATCTCTCTAGTTACTGTAAAATTAAATGACGATTTCTATTTTATTTTTATTTTTAATTCACCAAGAAGTGGTCTTATTATGATTTCATCAATTTTATATGTACTAAGTGATTAAATCAAGTTAGGTAAATGATTCACATTAGTTATTTTGATTTTGAATTAATAAAGTTAGGTAAATGATTCACATTAGTTATTTTGATTTTGAATTAATATGCATTTGATTTATCATAGAAGTGAAAGTGTATTTATAGGTGCGTTTGACATTGCGTTTCAAAAATATTTTTAAAAAATTTTAATTTTTTATTTATTTTAAATTATATATTTTTGATGTTTTCAAATCATTTTGATGTGCTGATTTTAAAAATAATTTTTAAAAAATAAAAAAATATTATTAACATACTTTTTTAAATAAAAAATATTTTAAAAAATAATTGTAACCACACTCTCAAATATACTTTAATAATGAATCAACTTATCATGGATGTGAAATTTTTTTTTCTTAAAAAAAAACAACTATATAAGATAAACATTACATACATGTACCTAAATTCTTTGGGCTTTTGGTGTGTGCCAAAGCCCGTGCAGGTGGGCCTGCCCAGAAGACAGAGGGATCCCCTCAAGCCTCGGCTATGTGGTGTGGGGGCCCATGTATAGTCTACTTTCATAGATATTGTTTCCATAGCAACTTTAGGGTCGTACGTGCTCTTTTGGATTTGGTGATGCTTTTCTGGCTTTGGTGCTTTGTATTATTGTACGTTAAAATTAGAGGGACAGTTATTATAAATTACTTTAATAATCCAATCCACTGAACTCTACAGTGGTTTTATTTTAGGGGGTTGTCCACTACTAGGTGCAGTGGCGGAGGCAGGGGAGACTGGCAGGTCCGGTTTCTGCAAGGAAATTTTTCCTAGCTTTTTTTTTATAAAATAATTAAAATTTTAATTTTTTTAAAATATTTTTTTTAATTTACCCCTTTACTTTTTTTCTTCTTGCTCCGCCTCTGACTAGGTGAAATCATATTTTTAAACCATATTAATCTGGATTGTCCGATTTAATCTATTTTTTTAAATAAAAGCATAAAAAATCTTGATTAAATATAGATTATCAAAGTTAAATACATAGGCACGCATTCCAGGAAGCTTTTCTGTCAAAAGCTTACACAAGCCCCTGTTTTCAAGGAACTTTCCTGTCAAAAGCTTGTCTCTTTATCAAGGAGTTTTCTTCGTAGTTTAGCACTTAAAAAAAATGAATAAAATAATATAGCATAGAGAATATTTAGTAAAATAATATAATTTAGAGAATCGAACGTGTTATTTGTGACTTGAAAGTAATAAATATTATTTACAACTTTTTTTAAAATTAAAAATGGATTAACATAATTTACAATAAAAAAAAGGAGTAGAAAGAAAAAAACAAGGAAGCAAAGAAAAAAAAAAACCTTAAAACCACACTAAAACTCTGATAACAAGGCAAATCTAACGATACAATAAAAGATCAGAAACGGTGACCAGAGTGAGCCAAATGAGCCTTCCAAATGTGTTGGGACTTATTTGACTTCAGACGGCTTGTGTGACACACTCCGGTCGCCGTTCATGATCTTTTTTGGTAACATTGAATTCATTTCGTTGATATCTTTCCAACGATACCGGTGGTTTCATCATTAGAGTTTTGATGTGCCTCTAAATCTTTTTATTTTTTTATTTTTCTCTCTCCTCTTTTTTCATAAATTACAAGGAGGGGAAAAAAAGACTTAAAAGACACATCGAAACTCCAATAATGAAACCATCGACACCGTTGGAAAGATATCAACGAAATGAATTCAACACCACCAAAAAAGGTCACCGATTGTGATCAAAGTGTGCCACACGAGTCATTCAAAGGCAAATGAGGCCCGAAATATTTAGACGACCAGTGCAGCCCACTGCAGTCATCGTTCATGACCTTATTTGGTATTGTTGAATTTGTCTCATCGATTTTTTCCAACGATAACAGTAATGTTATCGGAGTTTCAGTGTGTTTAAAGAGTTTTTTTTCCCTTAGTTTCTCGTTTTTCTCTCTCTCCTCCCTCCTCTCTCTTTATTGTAAATTGGTGTTGGTCTATTTTTTTTTTTACTTTGAAGTGAGTTGCTTATGACACTTGTAACTCATGAATTACAGATATCATCTATGACTCTTTAAAATACTACTTTAGGGGCATGCTAGTTTTTGTAGTTGAGACCCACCAAAAAAAAATTAGAAAAGACAAGAAAAACTAGCTTTTATATCTAAGTTCTGTACATATTAAATCATACCTAACCTCAATCTCAAGTATAATTACTAAAACAAATATACTCTAAATATTTTTTGTACTTTGATTTTTTTTTAAGTGTTAAAGTACAAAAATACTTGTTTTCCTTGTGTTAATTTCCTTCCCAACGTTACTTTTTCTATTTTACAGGTAAGTTTGAATCTTTTACTTACCTTTTAACTCTCGGATACGTTGATTTTTCTCTTTTTTTCCTGACGTTGTATTTTTCTCTCCTTCGTGTTGATTCCTCTCCAAAAGAGATGAACAGCATTGAATTAGTATTTGATTTGATCTGGGCAATATGAAAACCAGCTTCAGCTTCTTCTTTTTTGACAGCCCTTTTCGTTTAATTCGCTAGCGTCATGGCAGTTGTCGTTGTTGGTAGGGTTATCGCTAGTGGATTGACGGAGATGAACTGTAGTGGTGGCAACAAGTTTGTGATTTCGAGAAGAATTAATAGTTGTTCAATTTCGAGAGAAATTGTTCGACTTAATCGCACAAGACTCCCTGCTCTTAGGATTCAAAGTTAGAAATTTTATTGTCTTCTTGAGCCCTAATTCATTTTTTTGTTTTTGTTTGAATAAGCCCAAGAGGTGTCATCAGTGCAACCTGGTCCCAGTCATGACTTGGCCAAGTTAGACCACGAGGCATCTGGACCGAGCTCTGGTCCGAACAAGCCATACAAGTCCACCTCCTTCTGCCATGATCGAGCAAGCTTCCTTCGTCAAGATTCCGTGTTTCACCAACCCTGAAGTAGGACCCACTAGTTCGAAACTGATAGTTTCGGAGTTTTCTTGTAGCTCTGAAACAGTCGCCAGTGTTTATCTGTTGAATGGGCCCTCGGCAGTCGACACCATTGTTGGTGTTTGGTGAGTAGAAAGTTTCGGAGTGGCCTGATCGGGTCCTGATTTGCAGCAGGTCACCGTCTCACCAACTTCCTGCTGTGACTTCTATCTCTATCTGTTCCATGTATTATTGAAGTTTGAATTGGGGGGTTATTGTTTTTTATCGTCTCATTATAAATCTGGATTGGAGAAACAGTGAGTGATCCATATTATATTCTGTACCAGCAAGTCAGTTTTTTGGATTGTTTCGGCCCATGAAGAAAATGATGTGCAGCAGCCTAATTCAGGTATTAACAAATGTTTAGGAGTCGGTAGATCTGTTTTTTACGTGTTTTAAAATGCATTTTATATAAAAAAATATTAAATTATTTTTTTCCATTATTTTAATATATTAATATTAAAAAAATCATTTCAATAAATTTTTAAATAAAAAATATTTACACTAGAATAATAAACACCCTCTACAAATGCCCGTGATATTCAATGTGGGGGGCAAGTTAACTATAATGCCACGTGAGCGGAAAAACTTGCTGCCGCCGCTTAATCAGGTGGCCGCTGTCTCTTGTAGAGAGTCAAACACTACACTGCTCGCTCCTTGAAATATTTGCTTAAAGTCACCTCCACCTTGCAAAATCAAACAACAATAATTTCAGCTTTCACTCACCCATTTCTTTTCTGTTTTTCCCGAATACTTGCGCGTTGAAATTAAAAGCTTGTGCGTTTCAGTAGCTGCTGACCACACGGGGCACAGCCCTTGCCACAGACTTAAAGGTAGGTGTCGAGATTTAGATCGTGGTTATAATTATTTTTTAAAGAATTTTTTTATTTTTAAAAATTAATTTTAAAATTAGAATATCAAAATAATTTGAAAATATTAAAAATATATTAATTTAAAATAAAAGATTTTTTAATTTTTTTTAAAATTACCTTTCAAACACGATATCAAACGGGAAGCAAAATCGATCATGCTGGCCATGTGGATGCATCCCAATTGTGTATTCAATTTTCCCCTTTTTTGGGTGAATAGCATTGTCCCTTTCATACATAATTAAGCCCGCCAAGCAAAAACGTACA
>Ga0325401_1002706_pt1 | contig 15899 bp, 17 predicted proteins | sample PopdelMetagenome_FD_205666 | JGI IMG/M metagenome (GOLD analysis project Ga0325401, IMG submission 205666) | Populus deltoides microbial communities from Bellville, Georgia, United States - Xylem-PdKOR-R2 | ecosystem: Host-associated > Plants > Phyllosphere > Stem > Wood/Secondary xylem | place...
CAAGGTATAAGCCTTCTAAATTTTTAGCCTTTGATAGATCTGGTAATTCCGTTAAATATGGAGAGTAAGATAGTTTAATTTTTCTTAAATTTCCAACATCCTGTCAACAGAAAAGGGCATAATTAGATAGTTAGCACCTCCAACTACATATTTCTGATCATAAATCTGCAGCAATTAAATCATACCTGTACTCCGGTCCAAAGTTTTACAAGCTTACTTCCGCATAGGTCAAGCTCGACAAGGTGTTCAGCACAAAAAAATGGCGGCAAGGATTTCGAAGGGAATCCATACCAGTGCAAATATACCAGCTTATTAGAAAGATATTCGAGGCCAGTAGGAGGAAGGTGCATTTTATCTTCGGAGGAATGACTGAGATAGAGATTGAGAAATCTAAGACGATCCATTATTGCGAAGGCATCAGATTTCAAGTGTATCTGTCTCGATAACATGGACATGTCCAAAGATATGCCTTTAATTTTTTGAGTTCCCTATTAAACAAGAATAAAGAATAAACAAACAATAATACAATCTACTCAAACACATCAACTTTTGAGCAAATAAATGAACGACAGTTAATGGCTGTAGCTTTAACCTTATTTTCCTCCAATACATGAACGACATCAGGTAGATGACATAACCTGCTACGTTCGCCAGGAAAATTAGATTCTGCACGAACAATGTTAAATGCCATTTCTTGTAGTAAATCATGCATTTCTAGCAAGTTTTCAGTTGTAGTTATGAGACACTTATCAATGAGCGTGCTTATATCAAAAATCACAGGCCGATCATCAAAGCCATCTAATATTCTTGTTGCTCGGTTTTGCTCCCATCTTCTCAAGAAATGTGCTATGTCAAGAAATATGGATTTTTGTTCTGAATCCAACCCTTCGTAACTAATTATCAACGCATTTTTTATTTGAGGGTCCTGAGCTAGTTTACTTAATGCACTGCGCCATTCTTCGATGCTTTTACCATAGAGAGAGGAACCCAAAACTATAAGAGCCAACGGATTGCCTTGTACATGACTTGTAATGTGTTCTATCAAGTCTCTATGATCAATTGTGAGGATGCAATTCTTCAATGCTTTTGAGCTAAAGAGTCGAAGAGCTTCTTCATGGTTAAACCTCTCAACCTCGTATGTCTCATCAACTACATTATTAAGCACTTGCTTGTCCCTACTTGTTACGAGAACTTTACTGCCCGGACCAAATGAACTGTTTCGTCCATCAAGCAAATCTTTCCATTCTTCCAAACGCATTAAATTATCCACATCATCCAGAACAATAAAAACCTTTTTGCGACGAAGTCTATCCCTCACAAAAGAATCTTGAAAACTCAAGGAGCCCATGTTCAGAATTTCTTGGCCAAGCAGCTGTGAAAGAAATCTTCTTTGCAAGTCAGATTGTTGCCTAAAGTTTTCAACAAAGATTCCTTCAAATCGAGAACGAACCTTATTGCACACAACTTGAGCAATTGTTGTCTTACCGATACCACCCATTCCCCATATCCCTACAATGAGAACATCTGGAGATTCCATATTTAACAAACACTCAACTTTATTAACACGAACATCAATTCCAAATAGACCCGTAGTGTGACTTGAAGACATGGAATGAAATTTTTTCAAAACATCTCCAACGATTTTCTCAATAAATTCAGACTCCATCCTGACAAACAAGAAGAACACACATATATTTGTTTGTCAAAATGGACCGAACAAGAAGAAATAACAAACATATAAACATACTCACTCCTTAGTAGCTACATCTATACATAGTAGGCTGGTATGAGTAATTAAGCATCATTATTGGCAGTGGATAGTGTGATGTAACACATGAATCGATGACGACATTGTCAACAATGTCCGGATAGCTTAGAAACAATTGTGTCTGTACAATAGTAGTCCTATTTAAGGATGGAAAGCTAAGAATAGAAATACACAAAAGTCTTACCTAAACTTATTCCTGATTTCTAGTTTTCCTGATTTGTAATATTTGATTGCAAAAGTAGTTCATGTCAACACTCCCCCTCCAGTTGGTGCAAAGATATCTTGTATGCTCAACTTGTTGAGAGAGAAATGAAACACTTTACTCGATATTGCTTTAGTAAGGATATTTGCCAGTTGATCCTCAGATTTGATAAAAGAAAAAATCACGATCTTCTCATCGAGTTTATGCTTGATGAAATGTCTATTTACTTCCATGTGTTTAGTTCGGTCATGTTGAACTGAATTAATGTCTATAGCAATGCAAGTTTGTTGTCACAGTACAACTTGATTTCAGTATCCATAGGATATCCCAAGTTCTTAAATAACCCTTTTATCCATAGTACCTCACATAATCCTTTGGTCATCTCCCTGAATTCTGCTTCAGCACTAGATAGAGCAACTACCTTTTGCTTCTTACTTTTCCAGGTTACCAAGTTTCCCCCAACAAAAGTAAAGTATTCGAAAGTAGATTTTTTTGTCAGTTAGATTCCCAGCCCAGTCTGCATTAATATAACCAATGATGTTAAGGTGATCATTCTTTAAGAAAAGAATTCCTCTTCCTATAGAAGATTTTAAATATCTAAACACTCGCAATGCTGCCTCCATATGTACTTCACTTGGGTTGTGCATGAACTAACTGACTAGACTGACTACATATATGATATCAAGACGTGTACGTGATAGGTAGATGAGTCTTCCTACAAATTTTTGATATGGTTCTCTATTTGTGGGAACTTGATCCAAATATTCTGCTAAACAATGATTATGTACGATTAGTGTATCTATAGGTTTGTAGTCTAACATACCTGTCTCAGCTAATAAGTCTAATACATACTTCCTTTGTGATAGGAATATGCCTAATTTTGATTTGTATACTTCAATGCCCAAAAAATACTTCAACCCACTAAGATCTTTCATTTCAAATTCACTTGCTAGATACTTCTGTAATTCTAAAATTCCTTCTTCATCATACTTGTGACTATCATGCCATCAACATAAATAATCAAAGCTATTGTTTTCCCCCATTTCTTTTTAGAAATAGTGTATGGTCCGAGTTGCTTTGGCTAAATCCATGCTTTTGCATTGCTAGACTGAATCTTCCAAACCATGCCATAGGAGACTGTTTCAGTCCATAAAGTGATTTTGTAAGCCTGCACACCATATTTTTTGTTCTTTTTGTTAAACCAGGGGGAACATCCATGTATACTTCCTCCTCTAGATGTCCATGAAGAAATGCATTATTTACATCAAACTTATGTAAAGGCCAATCCAGGTTTGCCGCAAGTGATAGGAGTATCTGAATTGTGTTCAGTTTGGCTATTGGTGAGAAAGTTTCCTGAAAGTCTATGCCATATGTTTGCGTGTATCATTTAGCCACCAGTCTCGCTTTGTATCGTTCTACTGTCCTATCTGTTTTATATTTCACAGTAAACACTTATTTGCATCCAACTGTCTTTTTCCTATCTGGCAATATAGTTACCTCCCCGATATTATTATTCTGGAGAGCCTTGATTTCATCATAAACAACCATCTTCCAATGTTCATCTAGCATGGCTTCTTCAATGTTTCGTGGGACCTGTTCTGAAGACACTTTTCCTATAAAGACCTTTGCTGCATCCAACATGTTATGGGTTGAGATAAAATTTTTAATGGAGTATCTGGCTTTTTGTCCTTCTGTTTATGGTGAGTACCAGTTTGGGGGTATCCCCTGATTATGCTTGTGAGGTAAACTGTATTTCATAGAATCAGGTAATGTAGGAGAGTCAGGAGATCTTACATCAATTATAGTGTTGGGAATGTCATAATTCTGATTTTGGTCGTGTTGCATGTTGAAGAGGGGGTTATTCGATGTGGCTTGAGTATGTAAGTCGGTGTGGTTGGTCTGCTAAGTAATCTCCAGTTCTGTTTGAGTGTGTCCTTTAGTATGGTCAGTGTGAACCCATTCTCATATCTATTGTTCATTTCTATTCTTCCCCTGAAGAATAGAAAGGGATGGTTTGTTGAAGAAATATTTGGTCTCAAGAAAGGTTATATTCATAGTAACATAGAGTTTTCATGAAAGGGGATCACAACACCAATATCCTTTCATATGAGAACCATAGCCAAGAAAGACACAATGAACAACACATGGATCCAACTTGGATCGTTGGTGCTTTGGAACATGTATAAATATAACACAACTAAATATTTTTGGAGGTATATAGAGTGTTGAGGGTAGTGTAACATATCGTTCCAAAGTCTAGAGTGGTGTGTGAAAATTAAGTACTCGGGATGGCATACAGTTGAAGATAAATAAATGTACCCACGACATCAGGCCAGAATCGTTGGGGCATATGAGCATCTCCCATTATTGTCCGTACTGTCTCCAGTTTGTGTCTATTTTTTCATTCAACAATTTCATTCTGCTAATGAGTATGTACACATGTAGTCTCATGTATGATGCCCTTGCTATCACAAATTTTTCTATACTCTTGACTAAAATATTCGCCTTCATTATTAGATCGAAGAGTTTTAATGCTCAAATAGAACTGGGATTGTACAAGGGTGGAATTTTAAAAAAGAAACTAGTAGGACATCTTTCTTATGTTTCAACACGTAAATCCAAGAGGCCCTTGTACATTCATCAATAAAAGTGAAACCATTTAAAGCCAGTAGTGATCATAACAGCTATAGGACCCTATAAATGAGAGTAAATAATCTCAAATGGTGTATTGCATTTATTATAATTGATGGGGTAAATTGTTCAATGACTTTTAATCAGGATACAATCCTTGCATTTGAAACTAGAGAGCAGAACATTTTCAAATGAAGTAGGGAATAAATGTTGTAAATAAATGAATGATGGATGTCCTAACCGATAATTCCATAACCAAATGTCTTGTCCTTGTCGTTGTGATGATTGAGCAAAATGAACTATATAATATAACCCTCATCTCTTAGTACCACGACCTAAAATCTTTTTTATGAGAACATCTTGAAACAAACAAAATGAGGAGTACATTAGTACGCAACAATTTAAATTTTCTATTACTTGGCCACTAATAGTAATTTAGTGAAGAGTAAAAGAACAAAAAGAGTATTAGGGAGAGTGAATGTGGTTGATAATTTCATTATACCTCCCCCTGTTACCAGATATATATCACTGTTAGCATTTAATATGGCCTGTTGTCGAGGAACTGACTTTGTTTTAAAGTCATTAGGATCATATGTCATGTGACTTGTCGCCCCTAAGTCAATAATCCAATTGTTTACATGTTCACCATTGGATACTAAGTTTGTGGAACCAATAGTACCTGGGTCTTGAGTTGTAGACTGAGGTTGACTGTCGAGGATCACAAGTGTGTTTGGATCTGTATTAGTAACAAATGTTACGTGGCCATCTCATGCGTCTTTTTTTCCCTTAAGTTCATACCACCACTTTGAATACTCGTGTAGCTGAAAACACGTATCTTTGGTTTGCTTATTTTTGCCATAATGAGTGCACACACCCTCATGGGCTTTCGGTCTAGCAAACAATGGCCTGTTGGAATTCAGTCCATGTGGACCAGGCCTAGGCTGAATGGTATGCTTATTAGATGATGATGATGGGCCAAAAAAACTGTTCTGGGAGTTGCCACCAGGTCCAGCCCATTTGTTTGGTCTTATGAGAGTGAGGCCGTTGAAATCAGCCCAACCTTCATCAACCTTCTTGCCACTCATGCCAGTCATCACGGTTTTTTCATTCAATAGCCCTAGGTTCCTCATGCCTCCCCTTCTCATCTAACCTCAGTTCCTGTCTTTGCCTTTCGTTAGTAAACCGAAACTATCTCCACCTTCCTTCTCCATCATCACGGTTTGCCTGGTGTTCTCTTTTCTTACTTGAGCGAAGGTTTGCTCAATCGATGGTAGAGGAATCTGTTGAAGAATATCTCAGCGGGTCTGATCAAATTGATCATCTAGACCATCTAAGAAGGTATAAATTTGATCTTCTTGAATTAATTTATTGTATTTTTTATGTCCTCATCACTTGTCATGGGCTTTGGGCAGCTATAGTTAATCTCTCACTACAAAGTTTGTAAGTCGATGTAGTAGTCTTCTAGAGAACCACTCCCTTGTGCTATTCGACTGACTTTGCTTTTTAGATTATATACCTGGACATTATCTCCTTTATCGAAGTAGGTTGTGGCAATGACATTCTAAACACCTTTATCTGTAGGAAATCTAATAAAATTCCTAATAAATCTGGGTTTAGAGAATTGATAATCCAACCTTTAACAATGACATTTTCTATTCTCCATTTACTGTATGTTGGGTCGGTAAGTGCTGACTGTGTGATTTCGCCAATGATTAATCCAAGTTTGTCTCTGCCAAAGATATATAAACATCTCCATGATATGTGACCATAGTTCATAATTCTGGCCATTGAATTTGATTCTAGGGATGGCTATAATTAGCAGGTCAGGGTTTTGGGTAGAGTTGGTTTGAGTGTCGGTTCTGGAATTTGTTGTTGTAACCTGGGCATGGTTTGGTGGATTTGGTTCTGCCATGTTTTAGGTTGTCTGTGATTTGAGAGGAAGGAAAACAAAGGTTAGATTTGGATAAGTTGTTTTGATACCTTGTCAACAATGTCCAATAACTTAGAAACAATTGTGTCTGTATCAATTTATTGTCATACTTTTTTATTGCATAGAACGTGTGTGTGTACACAATAGTAGTCTGTTTAAGGATGGAAAGCTAAGAATAGAAATATACAAAATTCTTTCCTAAACTTATTTCTTATTTTTAATTTCTAATTTTCCTTATTTGTAATATCTCATGCTACAGCTAATCAATCCTTGAAACTGGAAACTACTTGTAATCGGTGTTTCTCTAAGAAAATCAATGAAATGCAAGTGCATAAGATGTTTTCTCATGTCATTGTATATAGAATCATCTTAATAAAAAAAATTAAAAATATAATTTATATTATTTTCAAACACACTATAATCTTATTTTCCTGTTTTAATTTCAAGTGAAACGATAGAAGAAAACATTGATTGTCGTGATAAAATTTAATGTAAGGATTCCTAAGTATCTGCTTTCTATCTCCTAAAGCTTAAGATCTGTACTAGTGTTTCGCTACAACGTTTTCAAAATCAAATAAAATAAATATAGATTCACATAGCTCATCATTCTCAGTAATTTTAAATTAAATTTCAAATCCTCAACAAATGAACGAATATTTTCTTTTGGGATATATTTCAAGAGCTTACTCAGACTTCCCTAAGCTCCATCCAGCTAGAGTGGCTGTATCCGTCAAAGCGTCTCTGAAGCTCTGCACTTTGTCCATCGTCAAAGCTTTCTTCTTTATAAGTCTAGCAAATGCATCCCCAAAGCTTCCTGTTTGATTTCTTACATGGGATGGATCCACCTGGTAGAATACCGGAATAACTATCTGTCCATTATTTTTTCTACGCTCAAAAATCTTTGCAAGCTCCTCTAAACTCCATTTGGAAGATGCGTAGTTTTCAGAAAAAACAATCACAGAAAGCTTGGCCTCTTCAATTGTTCTCAGAAGTGATTCCGGAATCTCATCTCCTCTCACATGCTGATCATCTACGAAAGTTAGGATTTGTTTCCGTTTCAAAGCAGCATGGAGGTGGCTGGTAAAACCAACACGGGTGTCTTCTCCCCTGAAACTAAGGAAGACATCATATTTAATTACTTGTGGTTTGGCGGTGGTTAAGGTGGAAGGAGTAGATAGCGATGGAGATATGTGACGGTTTCGTATGATGAATCTCCAGAGATAAACAAACAAAAAGATAGAGAGAAACAAGAAAAACATCGCCATTGTTTTGTGGAGAAACAGTCAAAGAAACAAGAGTAAGACTCTGGTGGGAAGGGAGAGAACGGAAATAACTCCAGGAAAAAGATGAGGCTGATTTTGAATCAGTAGCTTAGGCTTTACGTGTTTAAGACCCTGCCTTAGGCATATGTATGGTTAGAATAATGGGGAGGTTGCACATTGTTGTCTTCCTGAAAGTGAAGTGATTTGATAGGAGAGGGTATTAATGGGCTGTTTGTCTTTGCTGTATAGAAAATGTATTTATAAATCTTGAAATTTTTTATTTTTTTATCTGAAATTAATTTTTTTTAGTATTTTAAATTGTTTTTACGTTATAATATCCAAAATAATTTTTTAAAAATAAAAAAATAGATTATATTAATTTTTTTAATAAAAAAACAACAACTACAACTTACCGTAGAAACCTTCCATGTCTTCAGTCCAAGTGTTCGCAGCGAGGATTTTTTTGCCTTCAATGTCGTCAATTATGATGATTTGATTGAGAAGAACTTGACACTCTGCCTCAATAATTAATGTTATTTGTATTATAACTTTTTTTAATATTTCAAATGGATTAGCTATTTTTTTAGGGTAAAAATGGTTTGGAAGGGTGGAAATAGTTGTTTTTTAAAATATTTTTTATTTTAAAATATATTAAAATAATATTTTTTTTATTTTTGAAAAATTATTTTTAATATTAACACATCAAAATGATATAAAAATATCAAAAATATATTAATTTTTTAAAAAAATTAATATTTTTAAAAATACTTTCAAATCACAATTTCTAACACTACCAGCAGCTTTAGGATTTTGTTATTTTCTCTTAAACGTTTTTATTATATATTTTCTTTAAACAGTAAACACTTCTGTCCTGCATGATTCTTTAGTCTATTAACTTGTACTTCAAATTCTTTTATAATTTTCCTTGTAATTACGTATTTCTTGTCTTTGCTTTTCAAGGAACGGTTGCTTTTGATGATGGTCATATCAAAATGTGTCATAGCACCGTTGATTATTGCTGCTGCTACTGACTTGTTTAGAAATAAACCGTTTTTTGTTTTAATTTAAATTTTAATTTTTAAAATTAATTTTTTTTATATTTTTACATTATTTTACTATGCTGAAGTAAAAAATAAATTTAAAATAAAAATATATTTAGATGTATTTAAAAAACAACAGTTAAACTCCTTAACACCCTATAATTATTATACAAGGCTAGAAAATGAATACAATTCACGGCATGTCGTTGATAAGCCATTAGTTAGTCATTGGACATCAACAGACATGTTATTAATGGATTAAAATAGTGAAGTGATTATTTTATTATTTCTAGACAAAATCATTTGACTAACTATAGAGAGCAATACAGTTTTTTTTATGAGGTTTATTTGCGATCATTATATTAGTCAGGAATAAATCAATTTTTTAACATTTTAAAAAAACAATGAAATAATGTAAATATTCTTAAAAAAAATTAAAACTAGGATCCATGAGTGTTTTGGTATTTTAATAATTGATAGCATAATAAAATGACTAAATTGTTCTTAAATACAAAAAATTTAAAACTGATGTCCACTAACTTTTATGTATTTTTATCAATATAAATTAGAGGCAATTTAATCTCTTATTAAATATAAATATAGTTAGGGGCATATGTATAATTATAATAATGAGGGTTTCAAATCCAAGTATTTTTTTCAGAACATTATAGAGGGTGCATAGATTGTTGACTTCATGGGAATTTCCCGTGTACAAAAAGGCTTCATGTCTTCTTCATATATATATAGAAGAAGAAGAAGAAGAAGTCGTCGTCTTGAAGGAGAGAGGAAGGGACGGGGGATGGGCCAATCCTCTTCTTCATGCAATAGTAGTCATATTGATGGCGACGCCGACTTGACCTTAAGTGTTTGGGAAGCTGAATTGCCTTGACATTACGTAATTGCGTATTTCTTTTCTTAACGGTGGCTTTCGATAATCAACAGTGCTATGACTGTTGATTATTATACAAGGCCGGAAAACGAACACAGTTTACAACAACTGGTGATTTTGGACCTACTTTGGCAACTTGATAGAATGTTTTTGGCCCTCGTCATCATTTTCATGATGTGAGCTTACATGTCATTTTAGGCCTACATCCAACCTTGAGCTGAAAAGCGAAAGACGAAAGAAATACTCCTCCTTAAAACCTTGGTCCAATGACCTTAGTTTGGACTAAATTTAAATTAAAATAGATGAAAATTAACCCACAAAACTACTAAAACTATGAACTATGAACGTATTTTTGAGACTTTAACTGATAACAGAATGAACTATATATGAACAATCAGTGCTACCAGTAGTCATATTAAACTACATATACATAAAAAAATAAAATTACAAATACATTACCCCACAAAGTTTAAGTCTTGAATAACAAAGTCATCTACACATACCACGCAATGATGATATGAGAACCTGAAAATAAACACAATAAGCCTTCAAAGTCCAGGTCTTTAAAATTAGAAAAAAAAATCTTCATGTGAACTGAGCATATGAAAATAATAAGAGAAGGGTGAGAAGAAGAAGAGGGCACCTGCTAAGGGGTCGTAGAAACCAACAACTTGAAGGTGTTTGCCATCTCTTGGTGTATGGCTATCAGCAGCAACAATTCTGTAAAATGCCCTGTTTTTTCATCCCAGTCTAGCTAAACGAATCTTCACCGCCATTTTCTCTTTATTTCGAATGTATGCTTCTGTATAGTCTAGAGACATGCTTCCTCAAAGATGTGTATATGATTAACTAGAACTACTCATGCTGTTTACATCCGGTCTTCATAAATCATCAATCCATGATTGAGAAATATCTATTGCTTACCATGCAAATGTCCAGTGTATCCTTTACTTATACTATATTTACGTTGTGGACAGGGTTTTGCTGCAGCATCATATGCATTGCTAGGTCAGTACATTTTCTTCCTCATGGACAGGCTCTCTATTACATTTCAAGAACAACTCCCTAAAATGTTGAAGAGTTTGAGATACTTCAGTTGTATTATATGGAACCAATGATATAAATTCTGGTTTTCTTTATTTTTTTTCCCTTTTCTTTGTAGTTGCTTTCCTCACATTCTTCTTGCCAACCAAGCTTGAACTTTGTTTCAGAGTGGGAGAAGACCTTACAATTTATTGCCATCATTGGCCTCAGTCAGGTATACTTTTATTTGTTATAGTGCTCTGGTTAATGTTTCTTTCACACACACATAGAAATATAATGATTAAAACAAACTTCACACATTTTGATATTGTGATAGTACTCAGATCCTTTGATGTGATCCGTAAAAATAGCATGTATATGACCATTAAGCTGATAATGATTCCCTTTTGTCTATTTTGCATGAAAAGTTTTATGTCATTACTAAATTTAGTTCAGTGAACCTTGAGTTTCTCTAATTATTTAGTTTCTCACACTCCGCCAGACTATTTATCAGCGGGTTGCTTCTTACAATGGCCCTGAAGATTTTAAGCAAGATGTGAGGTTTAACCTACTCCAGAAGTCTTTTGTCCTTAGTGTATTTATGGTGTAATTGGCACAATTTTGTAAATCATAATGCAAACCAGGTCTGAAATCAAGTCTATGTTTATTCATGCTAAATGAATTATATAAGACGCTCCTATTATCATGTTAGATAGATAGGTGTCATATATTGGGTCAACATTATTTAGCAACCCAACTCACATGTTTACTGGGACGATGAGTTTTTATTAACAAAATAAACCTTGGTTTTGCACAGTAAAGGGCATGAAAAATTTTATATATAGCAAATGTCTTCCCTGTCTAAATGTTCTTTCAACACTAGGTTCTTGACCATGTTCTGATCATGTCAGAACTTTGAGTCGTGTTGACAACCAAACTGCCTATGACGTTGGATCAATAGGACTGAATCTAAGAAGAGGTCTAGGTTGTGCAGAGTAATCTGGTAAAAAACCTCATAACTTTCATATACTTCTTAAATTTTATGAGCATCCAGTTTTAAAATGAGGTTGATGAGTTGAGGGTATTTGGAAGAATGATAGTGGTTGCTTTTTAAAGTGTTTTTTGTATGGAAATATATTAAAATATTTTTTTATTTTTTAAAAATCATTTTTAATATCAGCATATTAAAATTATTTAAAAACACCAAAAAAATATTAATTTGAAGTAAATTAAAAATTTTTAATTTTTTTCAAAAAGGCTTTTGAAACACAAAAATAAATAAGACCGTAATCAGCTGAGGTCCAAAATTCTTCTCAATTTATAATAAGATTAATTAGTTAGTTGTAATAAGCTGAGATCTAGAATTTTTCTAAATTAGGATCAAAAAATATTGTTTAAGCTAATTCTGTTATTTTTCATATTTCTTAGTTTGCTAGGCTAATTTTGAGTTTATTTAAAGAGTTATAAAATATACAATAATAAAATCTTGAATTTAAAGATTTTAAAGTTTGCACGCATCTAATTAAACAACCCAATAATCATTGTGTAAAGTAATGGAAAAAAATTCGTCAACAATAAACAAAAATGAAATTGAGAAAACCAAATGAAAAATAAAGATCAAGAAATTTAATATCGCAACATGAGTAATTTACCTGATTATGTTTAATAAATTTCTCTATCAAAAGAAATTTGTAATAGAAAAACATATAAAATTTATTGAACAATAATTATAAAAAAATAATGCAAGGCTGCACATAACACATAAAATTTATTGAACAATAATTAAAAAAAAAACAACAATGTAAGGTTGCACATATAAAAAATCTTATAAAAAAATCAATATTAAAAAAACATTTTAATCAATAAAAAAATTAATAAAAAACCACAGATAAATCATACATACTTCTCTAAAAATAAAATACGCACAATATCATTTAAAACTAATCACAATTTAATTAAAAACATAAACCAAAAATTTATTTGAAAAAATATACACAAATAATGAATTTTATTTTTTTAAAAGAAAAATTGAAAAAAGAATAAAAAAAGAACCAGGTCAGGAACATCGTATTTTTTTTTTGGGTTTAGACAATATTTACCAATACTAGAGATGGTATAAAACAGCTACACGGATTAATCTTTCTTTGTTGAAAAAAAAAATCAATTTGTTTGTCAACAATGCATTACAGGAGAGGCCATAAGCATTTCCTATGAATAACACATTACAGACAATGCATACACATCCAACTATCCTTAAATCCTTCACGGCTACATTAGATGATTCCAGATATTGCTATCTTCTAAATGGATCAGAGATGAATACAAATTTCCTGATTTCTGATAACTTGAACATACAGGAGAGGCCAAAATAGGAACCTTAGCTATAACCTCCGGTAAGTCATCTGACTGAACAATGACCACCAGGTGCACTTCAAGATATTTATCAGATAAGAAAAGGACAGGGACGAAGAGAAACAAAAAGTGCGAATCGAGTACTGTGGAATAGGATGAAAGCTCCCACTCATGGTCATGGCTAGACTTGGAAAGCTCGACCCAGGCAAAGTAGCGGCACAACAAATCTCCTGGCTATAATTGGCATCTTTATGTGTTCAAAGAGAGGTTTGTAAATTGGGAGTCCCCGCTGTTACTAGGGCGATAAAAAACAAGGCAGAGTTGGCGGAGAATAATTATCCTCTCCCTTTATTTTTAACAAAATATTTTTTTTTGATAAAAAAGTATTTTTGCTAGAAAAATAACACGAATAAGAAAGGAGAGATTTGGTTAAAGAAATACTTTTTTTAGTGCTTTAAATCATTTGAATTCTTGCAAATGTTTATTTTAATTGTGTTAAGTTTTTCTTCAAAAAAAACTATGCTATTTTTAATAATAAAAAAAACAAAATACATGTTTTCGATAAACAAAAATGAAATACATAGATAAGAAAATGAAATTTTAACTTAAAACATATTTTTTCATCTATAATCTAATTGCTTAATTTCTAAAAAAAATATTTATTTCAATTACTGTAGAATTTTTTTAAAAAAATAGATTTAGAAAATCATGTCAGAGCATACTTTTTGGTAATGATAGAAAGCAGTTGTCTACTTGACATGGGTAAAACAACGACATAAACGCCGCCATCAAAACCACCGAACTTTCAGGTTATGTCAACATCGCCTGTGGCATCCGGAGGGACCACCATGATGGGGATAAGTGGTCAATTCCTGCTGTCACCACATCATCCTCTCCAGGAAAAAAAAATGGCGACTCCTACTAACAAAAGAATTCAGCACTGCCCCATCCCTATCAACAAGCCACCATCATTACTGCATCATTTAACCCACAGAGGCTTGAGAGTTTTAATAAGAAGCATTTGTAGCATGGGATTGCTTAAAGAATTAAAGATGAGGTCTCTGTTGCAGTGGTGTTTAGCTTAATATATTTATCCAGAATCCAAAATATTAGAAGCCAATTGACCATCACATCAGAAATTAATTCAATTCCTTTGTGTATATTGAATCTTGGTGCGTCAATATTTACAATTGTGTTTGGTAGAAGTATGGATGGAAGTTGGCTGATGCCATGTGGAAAATGGTCTAAAAACCAAGGATACAGGGGATCCATGATCGATGAGCCAGTAGCCCATTTCATCAGGGGAAAAAAAAACAATCTAGCTTGACAGTAGCTGGAAGAAACCCGAGGATGGTACTGCAAAATGGAATGCAGAGGATTCTTAGGGAAACCCGGAAGTGCTGGAATAGGAGGCGTTCCGAGAGACCCATAGGGTCGTTTCTTGTGCGTTTTCTCTTGCATGATTGAGGACATGGATTCAAATGAGATTGAAGTTTGCCCCATTAAGATAGCATTAGAGATTAGTGTTCCCTCATCGTTGGCAAGTCAGCTTAATTGGGCTGTGGAATCAGATTCGGTTAGCAAAGCAGTGGCCTTTCTTAACGTTTCGAGAGAGGGAAGTTGCGGCATGTCATTAGCAAACCAGAGCTCGATTTCATAGCTACCTTGACTATTACCTGTTCTGTTTTTTTCCCTTGATTTCTTTCCTCTGTTTCAGCCACTCACTTCATGGCTATTTTCAATAGCTTCCTTTTGAATTAACGACCAAGGAAACAACAAATTAAAGAGATTACAACCAAGCACTGAAGTCTAATGTAAGATTAACACTATTTTTGGCTAGTTGGTCTACTGCATGGTTAGCCCCTCAGTGTGAGCGAGTGTAAAAATTGTTTCCCTCAACTGTCTTCTTAACAATATTTTGAAGCTCATAAAAGGTCTCAAGTTTCCAGGATCTTAAGCTTGGGCTTTGTATATCGCCAGCAACTCTGCCTCACTCGAATCAATAAAGCCAGCAGTGCAGGAAAAATAAAACATGAACGCACCACCAATCCCAGCAGGTCCTGGTTTCCCCCATTGATGCTCACTTGCATGGCTTGTTGGAAAAGACTTGTAGTTATTTTTATTAGCTTCAATATTATTTTCTTCCGATTCAAAGCTCGTAGGGCACGAGGGGCACACATACATTAAGAAGAAAAGGAAAGAAACTTGAAAACCAAACAAGATACTAATTACACAGTTATATGCATGATATTGATTACCGCTAAGCAAATGGCCTAACTAGCCAACTAGATTAACAAACTACTAGCGCAGCGGAAAGGACTATTTTCGTTGGGCACCAAGAGTGCGTCGAACTCTTCAAAGACCATACAGGGGAAGATCCTCGACATCAACCCAAATATCTTGCCCCATCAAGATCATCACTTTTCTTTGAGCTCTAACCATGTACCTCCTGACCATGTCATTATCTTCATCTCTCTCCATAAAGAAAACAACCCTGTCTTCGGGAGCAAGGCCTTTCTGCTCTACAAAACGATGCCAAGAAGAGCGTAGAAGAACGGGTTTTGGGTATGCTCCAGTCAGACGGGTTGACAAGGAAAACCTCCATACATTGTCAGTAGCATCGACTGCTTCAAATTTCATCATATGGGCTCCTTCAGGAAATGGAAAAGCCTCAAGGACATGGGTTGGAACTGAAAGAGTATATCCTATATGGGTTGGTTTTAGTTTCTTCGTGAAGAGATGTACTTGTTCCATTCCTTTTCAGGAGATGAAGAGTTTCTGTGAAGAGAGAAGGCGATTGAA
>Ga0325401_1002708_pt1 | contig 15895 bp, 12 predicted proteins | sample PopdelMetagenome_FD_205666 | JGI IMG/M metagenome (GOLD analysis project Ga0325401, IMG submission 205666) | Populus deltoides microbial communities from Bellville, Georgia, United States - Xylem-PdKOR-R2 | ecosystem: Host-associated > Plants > Phyllosphere > Stem > Wood/Secondary xylem | place...
AGTACACATACATTCAGAATACTATCCAAAATATCGGCATCATTACGCAAACTTTCCTCCTTTCTCCTAATATCCAACGTTTGGTAATTCACATCTCACATTAATAACATATTAAATCATAGAATTTAACTAGAAAGTATAGGTGCGGATCACCTATCTGTAGTAGAAGGTCTACTCGTGCTCCCCTACTGCTGCCGCTGCACAACTCCTGTGGTCCCTCCTGGCATGACAGGCATAATCTCATGAGTGATCCTTATTCAAGGATATATTTCATATTAACCATATTAACAACCAATACAGGTATTTCTTTCAATTATTCCTTTATTTATATTTTATGTTCTCTCATTTTGTTTATTTAAACCATCATTCTTTGTCCAACCATGGTTATCATTCTTTTCTTTATATTTAAATTGTTACTGTTTAAACCTCGAACTATTACTGTCCGGCCTCTCCTCATATTTTTAACTATATCTAGAGTTATAGAACTCTGTTTGAAACGAGATTGGTCTCGTTGGAAAGCTAAGACACGAGGCTACAAGTTCTCTGAAGGAAGGAGAACCCATTTCTGCCTCTAAGACAGTCAAAATCACTAATCAATAAACATTTGGACTGTTACTGTCTTGTTTTTGAACCGTTACTATTCGAACTCTCCTCAAATTTTTAACTATAACTAGAGTTATAGAACTTCGTTTCAAGCAAGATTGGTCTTGTTGGAAAGCTAAGACACGAGGCTAGAAGTTCTATGAAGGAAGGAGAACGCAGTTCTACCTCTAAGAAAATCAAAATCATTCATCAATAAACATTTGGACTGTTACTGTCCAACTGTTGCTGTCCTGTTTTTGAATCGTTACTGTTTGACCTCTCCTCAAATTTTTAACTATACCTAGAGTTATAAAACTCTATTTCAAATGAGATTGGTTTCGTTGGAAAGCTAAGACACAAGGTTACAAGTTCTCTGAAGGAAGGAGAACCTAGTTCTGCCTCTAAGATAGTATAAAATTGCTCATCAATAAACATTTGGACTGTTACTGTCCAACTGTTACTGTCTGACCTCTCTTTAAATTTTTAACTATATTTAAAGTTAAATAACTCTGTTTCATGCAAGATTGGTCTTGTTGGAAACCTAAGACATGAGGCAACAAGTTCCCTAAAGGAAGGAGAACCCAATTCTGCCTCTAAGATAGTCAAAATCGCTCATCAATAAACATTTGGACTGTTACTGTCAAGATATTGAACTGTTACTGTCTAGACATTGAAATGTTACTGTCCAACTGTTACTATCTAGACATTGAACTATTACTGTCTTGAACTGTTACTATCTAGGCTTTGAACTGTTATTGTTCAACCGTTACTGTCTAGATATTGGACTGTTACTATCCGACCTCTTCTCAGATTGTTAACTATATCTAGAGTTATAGAACTCCATTTCAAGCAAGATTAGTCTCTTTAGAAAGAAAAGACATGAGGCTACAAGTTCTTTAAGGGAAGGAGAACCTAGTTCAGCCTCTAAGACAATCATAATTGCTCATCAACAAATCAGACTTACTGCCTACAAGGTCTGTAATGACCCAGTCTCGGTTGATAACCCATAACTTGAGGTCCACAACTCCAAATTAAGCAAGACCAATTTTTTTAGTTAGCTAACATCCAAAACTACAATTGCTATGAAGGAACTTGGTTCTAATTTCCTCATCCTCTTATTCAAAATCGTATTGAAAGTTAGGAGACTAGTCTGTTCAGATTCGTCACCAGTTGAAGATTTTCAACTCCCTCCTTTCTTATCTAACGACAGCCAGCCCTTCATCTTCTTTTCTTGTTCAATTTTTCTTGTTAATCCCTTGCCCACAGGTGTTTATTCCATTTGTAATCCCTTAATCTTGGATGGGTTCTTGAAATTTTGGTGTTTCTCTCTTGATTTTGCAAGAATGGATACAAAAACTCCCTCTTTTCTTTCTTACGATTGCTGCAGATTTTTAGTGAGAATTAGAGTATTTATGCTCTATAATTTTTCTTATTTGCATTTAGGCCCCCACATCTTTTTTTCCTCTTATAATTAAGTTATACCTCTTTTGATTTCTTATAATTTCACCCCATAACTTTTAGTTTAGTTTTTTTTCATTAATTTAATCCAACCCTCAACATTTTCAGATTGATTTATAATGTCTCGAAATATTTCATCCTGAAACTTATATCAAAAAATTTCTGAATTCCTGTTTTTATTTAAACAAATGCATGAATTTCTTCACTTTTATTTCTCATGTAGTTAGTTTGCAATCTAAGCAACCTTTATTGTTCCCCGGGGTTTAATCAAGGCTGGATTAAATAAACTAAACTAAAATTTATGGGGTGAAATTATAAGAAAAGAAACGAGGTATAACTTAATTATAAGAAGAAGAAAAAATATGGGGGGAAAAATAATGCACTTAAAGAAAATGGAGCCTAAATGCAAATATGAATAATCATAGAGCATAAATACTCCTTTTCTCACTAAAAATCTACAGCAACTGCAAGGAAAAAAGAGAGAGAGTTTTGTATCTATTTTTGGAAATCAAGAGAGAAACACCAAAAATTTCAAGAACCCATCCAAGATTAAGGGTTATAGGTAGAATAAACACTTGTGGGCAAGGGATTAACAAGAAAATTTGAACAAGAAGAGAAGGGGGGAGGGCCGACTGTCATTGGAAAGAATAGGAGGGAGTTGAAGTTCGAAACCTTGATTCTTACCGAGTAAAGTGTTCTAAACATGGTCTTATGAGTCATTTCAAAGTCGATTATGAATTGATGCCTGGACGTTGAATTATAGATATAGTTAAAAATCTGAGGAGAGGTCGGACAGTAACAGTTCAAGTTCTAGACAGTAACAATCTAATGTTTGTTAATGAGCAGATTTTACTGTCTTGGGAGCAGAACTGGGTTCTCCTTCCTTCAGAGAATGTGTAGCCTCGTGTCTTAACTTTCTAACGAGACCAAACTCACTTGAAACGGAGTTCTATAACTCTAGATAAAGTTAACAATATGAGAAGAGGTCGGACAGTAACAGTTCAATTTCTAGACAGTAACAGTTGGATAGTAACAATTCAATGTTTGTTGATGAGCAATTTAGACTGTCTTGGAGGAAGAACTGGGTTCTCATTCCTTTAGAGAACTTGTAGCCTCGTGTCTTAGATTTCAAACGAGATTAATCTCGCTGAGTTCTATAACTCTAGATATAGTTAAAAATATAAGGAGAGGTCGGACAGTAACAGTTCAATTTTTAGACAGTAACAGTTGGACAGTAACAGTCCAATGTTTGTTGATGAGCAATTTTGACTATCTTGGGGGAAGAACTGGGTTCTCTTTACTTCAGAGAACTTGTAGCCTATTTTCTTAGCTTTCCAACGAGACCATTATCGCTTGAAACAAAGTTCTATAACTCTAGATATAGTGAAAAATAGAATGAGAGGTTGGACAATAACATTTCAATTTCTAGACAGTAACGGTTGGACAGTAACAGTCCAATGTTTGTTGATGAGAAATTTTGACTATCTTGGGGGCGGAAATGGGTTCTCCTTCCTTTAAAGAACTTGTAGCCTCGTGTCCTAACTTTCCAATGAGACCAATCTCGTTTAAAATGGAGTTCTATAACTTTAGATATAGTTAAAAATATGAGGAGAGGTCAGACAATAACAATTTAATTTCTAGACAATAACAGTTGGACAATAACAGTTTAATGTTTGTTGATAAGCAATTTTGACTGTCTTGGGGGCAGAACTGAGTTCTTCTTTCTTTAGGGAACTTGTAGCCTTATGTCTTAGGTTTCCAAGGATACCAATCTCGTTCGAAACATAGTTCTATAACTCTAGATATAGTTAAAATCTAAGGAGAGGTCAGACAGTAATAGTTCAATTTCTAGACAGTAACAGTTGGACAATAACAGTCCAATGTTTGTTGATGAGCACTTTTAACTATCTTGGGGGCCGAAATGGGTTCTCCTTTCTTCAGAGAACTTGTAACCTCATGTCTTAGTTTTCCAACGAGACCAATATCATCAAACATAGTTCTATAACTCTAGATATAGTTAAAATATGAGGAGAGGTCGGACAGTAACAGTTCAATTTCTAGACAGTAACAGTTGGACATAACAGTTCAATGTTTATTGATGAGAAATTTGACTTTCTTGGGAGCAGAACTGGGTTCTCCTTTTTTAGAGAACTTGTAGCCTTGTGTCTTAGCTTTCTAACGAGACAAATATCGCTTGAAACAGAGTTCTATAACTCTAGCTATAGTTAACAATCCAAGGAGAGGTCAGACAATAACAGTTCAATTTCTAGACAGTAACAGTTGGATAGTAATAGTCCAATGATTGTTGATGAGCAATTTTGATTGTCTTGGGGGAAAAACTAGGTTTTTCTTCTTGCAGAGTACTTAAAGCCTCTTGTCTTATCTTTCCAATGAGACCACTATGCTTAAAACAGAGTTCTATAACTCTAGATATAGTTAAAAATCTGAGGAGAGGTCAGACAGTAACAGTTTAATTTTTAGACAGTAATAGTTGGACAATAACAGTCTAATGTTTGTTGATGAGCAATTTCGACTGTATTACGGGCAGAACTAGGTTCTCCTTCCATCAGATAACTTGTAGCCTCATGTCGTAGCTTTCCAACGAGACCAATCACGCTTAAAACGGAGTTCTATAACTCTAGATATAGTTAAAAATCTGAAGAGAGGTTGGACATTAATAGTTCATATTCTAGACAGTAACAGTTGGATAATAACAATTCATTGTTTGTTGATAAGAAATATTTACTATCTTGAGGGTATAATTAGGTTCCCTTTCCTTCAGAGAACTTGTAGCCTCGTGTCTTAGCTTTTCAACAAGACCAATATCGCTTAAAACGGAGTTCTATAACTTTGGATATACTTAAAACTCTAAGGAGAGGTCGGACAGTAACAGATGAATTTCTAGACAGTAACAGTTGGACAGTAACAGTCCAATATTTGTTGATGAGCAATTTTGACTGTCTTGGGGGAAGAACTAGGTTCTCCTTCCTTCAGAGAACTTGTAGCCTTGTATCCTAGCTTTCCAACGAGACCAATCTCGCTTAAAACAAAATTCTATAACTCAAGCTATAGGTAAACAGCTGAGGAGAGGTTGGACAGTAACAATTCAACTTTTAAACAGTAACAGTTGGACAGTAACAATTTAATGTTTGTTGATAAGCAATTTTGACTATCTTGGGGGCAGAACTGGGTTCTCCTTCCTGTAAAGAACTTGTAGCCTCGTGTCTTAGCTTTCCAAAGAGACCAATATCACTTGAAACAGAGTTCTATAACTCTACATATTGTTAAAAATCTGAGGAGAGGTCGAATAGTAACAATTCAATTTCTAGACAGTAACAGTCTAATGGTTGTTGATGAGCAATTTTGACTATCTTGGGGGTAGAACTAGGTTCTCCTTCCTTTAAAGAACTTGTAGCCTCTTGTCTTGGGAGTAGATCCTAGCTTATATTCACTTCTTGTAATTTAAGTTCTATTGAGTATACTCTTGTATGTTGTAAACATGTAAATGCTTGTATAACTTAATTTGTATAATTAATGTTTACCTTGATTACATGAACTTAACTCTGAAGTTCATATAACCACATTTCATATATGCGTATTTATATTTTTAGCCATCCATGATGATGTTTGTGGGATTGAGACCCAGGATGATTGGGTTGGGATTGAGTAGGAGATGCGGGTTATTAGAAGTATAAACAGGTTAAATATTGATAACATGGGACTTTCCGGTATAGGGGAAAATCCATCGAAATTTTCGGTAGACTTTAATATGACCACAATGAATATATATATATATAAACTTTAATTACTCTATTTTTCTTCAGTTGACATGGGATTGTTATTTTTATCTCGGAACGGGGGATGTTACATTTTGGTATCAGAGCTCAAGTTGCTATTCTTGGGACATGAATAATTATATGATTTTGAAATGTGTTTTAGGATGGTGAGGACAAGGCAAGGAGCCAGGACTGATCAATCCCTAGTACGGGGAAGTGATCAGAGTTTTCGTAATGAAAGTGATCCAAACTAGGATCCCTTGGTAGACACCTCCTCTCATATACCTGCAACATCAGTGTACTCGAAGAGGGGTGAGTTAGTGAGACTTCGAGATGATTCATTGTCCTGTCAGGCAGATGTATCAATGGCCGAGGTATCAGACAGAGAAGGGGGAGATAATATACCTCCACCAGTGGCACCAGTAGCTAGATTAAACCCATTTTTGGATCTTGCTTTTATAGAACATATAGTGAGAGCTGTAGCAGTAGGAATGGCATCGGAAGCCTTCAGTACAACTCCTAGATCAGGGGGAGTAGTCACCATAATGCTGTTGGTGAAGGGTATGAGATAGATAGGTTGTATGACTTACTGTGGTGAAGAAGAGGATACTGAGGTTATTGGGCATTGGCTGAGGAAAGTGGAAAGAGTTATAAACTAGATACAGGTGCTAGAGGAGCTATGGGTGGATTGCGTGACTCAGCTATTGATTGAAAGTGCCTACTCTTGGTGGGAGACCATTAGAGAGAGGAGATCAGGGGAGGTATTGAGATGGAGGGACTTTCGTGAAGAGTTTGAGGAGAGGTACTATTCTTGGGAGCATATGAGGGAGAAAGAACATGAGTTTTTGGATTTGAGGCGGGAGATTTGACAGTTCTGGAGTATGAGAGGAGATTTCAGGACTTAGTAACTTTTGCCTCCACTTACCTTCCCACAGAGCGTCACAAGGTGGAGAGGTTTCGTGATGGACTGAGGCATGAACTAAAGATGATATTGATAGCAATGCAGTTTCAATCTGTGCGGGAATTAGTACGGGCAACTCAGGGTATGGAGAGGGTAATAAGGGATACCCTTAAGCTAGTGGTCGTGCAGAGTCAGACAACTAGAGCTAAGAGGAGAGATTTTAAGTTTTTGACTAGGAGACCTCCTCTCCTAAAGAAATGGAAGAGCAAGCAATCATCAGGATAATTCCAAAGAAGAGGTGGGAGTTTCACCTCAGGAGGTAGCTTAGGAGGATTTAGACAGGTCATTCGAAGAGGATCTTGGGGAGGACAGACTAGACAGGGAGTCAAAACTGCTGAAGGGTCTACGGAGCAAAAGGGACCAGTATATCCATTCTGTTAGAGCTATAAGCAACGACACCCTGGAGATTGCTCTGCGATGCCGGGGAGAAGTTATATTTGTAGAGGAAAGGGGCATCGATGGAGAGAGTGCCTGCATGTAGGCAGAGGTTATTACTATTATGGGGACACGAGTCACAGGAAGAAGGATTGTCCTCATAGAACTACCGAGGGAGCCTATTGTAACATCCCCCATTTCTGGGATAAAACAACAATCTCATGTAAAAAAAAAAACAGAGTAGTTAATTTTTTTTTTGTATATACGTATTCATGGTCTTCGTATTAACATCTACCAGAATTTTGACGGAGTCCCCCCTATACTGGAAGGTCCCAAGTTACCGACATGTAACCTGTTTACACTTCTAACTGTTCGCATCTCATAACTTAATTCCTAACCCAATCATCCTGGGTTTCAATTCCAAAATTATACTCACACCTATCAACCATAATATTTATGATATGCATTATATAACAAAAATATCATTATGGATGGATAATTTAAATAAATATAGATACATAGACATGAAATATGGATATATAAACTACAACGTTAAATTCATCCAATCAAGTTTAAACATTTATTATACAAATTAAGTTATACAAACATTTTCATGTTTACAAAATACAAGGGTATACTCCCTAGAACCTAGATTTCAAAAAGGGAACATAAGCTAGGATCTACTCCTGTCGTGCATGCGATGATCCTGAAACAAAATACATATTATTGCAAGGTGAATATCACAATAAATATAACAATATGAATATATAATAATTTCAACAGGGTAACATGCATTCATATTTCATTTACTTCTCCCTTCTAGTTTTTTTATTTATTAAAATCTCTTCCTTATTCAAACTATTAATAACCGTTACCTCTGCCACTATCAACCTTCATTCCAGACCTTATAAGATTAACGTGATTACTTTTGCTTATCACATTACCAATACCAATGTCACTGGTATCGTCATCACCACCCCATAGGAGTTGATATAAGGCGATCCCTTTACCCGGGATCCTAACATACACTAAATGTATATTGGCCAATACATGGTGATCCTTTTACCCGGGATCCTAACATACACTGAATGTATGTTAGCCAATACGTGGAGATCCCTTTACTCGGGATCATAACATACACTAAATGTATGCTAGCCAATACAAGGTGATCCCCTTACCCGGGATCCTAACATACACTAAATGTATGCTAGTCCATTCGTGACGATCCCCTTACCCGGGATCCTAACATACACTAAATGTATGCTAGCCAATATAGGGTGATCCCCTTACCCGGGATCCTAACATACACTCAATGTATGCTAGTTTATGCCTCAAATCACACTTCTCATATTTCCTTTGTCAGTGATAATTTCATCACTTGGCAATTCACATAACAACTTTTCACCTTGAATACACATACATTCAATAATTCACATTTCACATCAAAAATATATTAAATCATGGAATTTAACTAGAAAGCATAGATGTGAATCACCTACCTGCAATAGAAGCTCTACTCGTGCTCCCCTACTGCTGCTCTTGCACCATGTCTGTGGTCCCTCCTGTAAATCACAGGTTTATCTCATAAATTTTCCTCACTCAAGGATATGTTTTATAATAACCATATCAACAACCAATAAGTCTTTCTTTCAGTCATTTCTTAGTACTTTATGTTTTTCTCATTTCACTTATTATTAGTGTCGTTCTTTGTCCAATCCTAGTTATCATTCCTTTCTTTATATTTGGACTATCACTGTTCAACTGTTATTGTCTTGTTTTTGAACTGTTACTGTCTGACCTCTCCTTAGATTTTTAACTATCTCTGGAGTTATAGAACTCCGATTCAAGCAAAATTTATGGCGTTGGAAAGCTAAAACATGAGGCTACAAGTTCTATGTTTTGAGAAGAACCCAGTTCTGCCTCTAAGATAGTCAAAATCGCTTATTAACAAACACTTGGACTGTTACTGTCCAACTGTTAATGTCTCATTTTTGAACTGTTACTGTATGACCTCTCCTCAGAGTTTTAACTATATTTCTAGAGTTATAGAACTTCGATTCAAGCAAAATTTATGGCGTTGAAAAGGTAAGACATGAGGCTACAAGTTCTATGTTTTGAGAAGAACCCAGTTCTGCCTCTAAGATAGTCAAAATTGCTCATTAACAAACACTTGGACTGTTACTGTCCAACTATTACTGTCTCATTTTTGAACTGTTACTGTATGACCTCTTCTTAGATTTTTAACTATATCTGGAGTTATAGAACTCCGATTCAAGCATAATTTATGGCGTTGGAAAGGTAAGACATGAGGCTACAAGTTCTATGTTTTGAGAAGAACCCAATTCTGCCTCTAAGATAGTCAAAATTGCTCATCAATGAACCAGACCTACTACCCTATAGGGTCTGTCATGACCCAGTCTCGGTTGGTGACCCATAACTAGAGTTCTATGACTCCAAATTGAGCAAGACCAATTTCATTAGTTAGTAAACATCTAAAACTACAATTTCTATGAAGAAACTTGATCCTAATTCCTTCATTCTCCTACCCAAAATCTCTTTGAAGGTCAAGAAACGAAACTGTCCAGATTCATCACCTTTCCATTTACACATAACACACGAAGTTCTTTACTTTAACAACTCTTACTTCCTTTTTTTTTCAATTCAAGTCTAAGAACTCAATATAAATTTACATCCAGGCGTCAATTCATAATCGACTTGAAATGACTCATAAGACCAGGTTTATAATATCTTACCTGGTGCGAATCAAGGCTTCGATCCCTCCTTTTCTTTCTAATGACAGCCGACCCTCCCCTCTTCTCTTCTTGTTCAATTTTTTCTTGTTAATCCTTTTCCCACCAGGGTTTATTTTACCTATAACCCTCAATCTGGGATGGTTTCTTGAAATTTTGGTGTTTCTCTCTTGATTTGTAAAAAAAATAGGTATTAAAACTCCCTCTTTTCTTTCTTTACGTAGCTGCAGATCTGTTTTTGGTGAGAATAGGAGTATTTATGCTCTATAATTATTCTTATTTGCATTTAGGCCCCATTTTCTTTAAGTGTATTCGTTTTTGCCCCCACTTCTTTTTAGTTTAGTTTATTTTCTTTAATTTAATCCAACCTTGGTTTTTTTCTCGGGATTTACACCCATGGTCAGAGGATTGAGGTTCAGAGCCAGCAATAATCAGTTACAGTCGATCGTCCTATCAAGCCTACCCAGTCAAGGACGAGTGCTACTTGTGGGAGGCTCAGAAATCAGGAGGGGAGGACTCAGGGTCGGGTCTATCACATGACCTAGGTGGATGTGGGAGTTGTACCTGATGTGGTGGTAGGTACTTTACAGTTAGATACAATGCAAGTTTATGCTTTAATTGATCCTAAAGCTAGTCATTCCTTTGCATCTTATAGAATTGGGAATAACTTGCATGTGTTATCTAGTAACTTGGGTTTATGAGTGATGATTAGTACACCTCTAGGAGAGAATATACATATTGATGATATTTATAGAGGGGTAAAACTATATATTGGAGGGCTAGAATTGAGGGTAGATCTTATGCTGTTAGAGCTATATGATTTTGACTTGATTCTGAGCATGGATTGGCTAAGTAAACATAAGGCACAAGTGGATTGTTCAATGTCAAGACAGTAACGGTTGGGCAGTAACAGTCCAATATTTGTTGACGAGCAATTTTGACTATTTTAGGGGCAAATTGAGTTCTCTTTCCTTAACTTTCCAACGAGACCAATCTCGCTTGAAACGAAGTTCTAAAACTCTAGATATAGTTAAAAATATAAGGAAAGGTCGGACAGTAACGGTTCAATGTCTAGACAGTAACAGTTCAATGTTAAGACAGTAATAGTTGGACAATAACAGTTCAATGTCTAGACAGTAACAGTTCGAGATTTAAACAGTAAAAGTTCAAATACAAAGAAAGGAATGGTAACTATGGTTAGATAAAGAACAACAATATTAATGAGTGTAATGAGAAAAACGTAAAATATAAAGAAATGACTGAAAGAAAGACTTATTGGCTATTGATATGGTTATTATTAAACATATCCTTCAGTGAGGAAAATTTATGAGATAAACATGTGATTTGCAAGAGAGACCACAAGCGTGGTGTACCAGCAGCAGCAGGTGAGCACCAGTAGAGCTTCTATTGCAGGTAGGTGAATTACACCTATATTTTCTAGTTAAATTTCATGATTTAATATGTTACTGATGTGAAATGTGAATTACTGAATGTATGTGTATTCAAGCTGAAAGGTTGTTGTGTGAATTGCCAAGTAATGAAATTATCACTGACAAAAGAAATATGAGAAGTGTGATTTGGGGCGTGAACTAGCATACATTTAGTGTATGTTAGGATCCCAGGTAAGGGGATCTCCATGTTTGGACTACCATCCATTTAGTGTATGTTAGGATCCCGGATAAGGGGATCAACCATATATTGGCTAGCATACATTTAGTGTATGTTATGATCCTGGGTAAGGGGATCACCTTGCATCGACTCCTACGGGGTGATGATGATGATACTAGTGAAATTGGTATCAGTAATGTGTTAAGCAGAAACCATCATGATTGATCTTATAAAATCTGGAGTGGAGGTTGATAATAGGAGCGGAAACAAATTTTAGTAGTTGAACAAGAAAGAGATTCTAATGAGAACCAGAAGGGATAAGTGAACAAAATATGAATACATGTTGCCCTTTTCAAATTGTTAGATATTTGTGTTGTTATATTTATTGTGATATTTATGTTTCAATAATATGTATTTTGTTTCAGGACCATTACATGCACGACAGGAGTAAATCCTAGCTTATGCTCACTTCTTGTAATCTATGTTCTAGGAAGTATACCATTGTATTTTGTAAACATGGAAATGTTTGTATAATTTAATTTGTATAATTAATGTTTAAACTTGATTACATGAACTTAACTCTGTAGTTCATATAACCATGTTTCATGTATGCGTATTTATATTTTTACCCATCCATGATGATATTTGTAATATAATGTATATCATAAATATTGTGGTTGATATGTATGATGATGTTTTTGGGATTGAGACCCGGGATGATTGGGTTGGGATTGAGTTAGGAGATACAGGTTATTAGAAGTGTAAACAGGTTAAATGTCAATAACTTGAGACCTTCCGGTATAGGGGAGACTTCGTTGAAATTTCGGTAGACTTTAATACAAAGACCATGAATATATATAGGAAAAAAATTAATTACTTTGTTTTTCAGTTGACATGAGATTGTTGTTTTTATCCCGGAACAGGGGATGTTACACTGCAATTCACCTTTTTTGCAATGATTCAATTCATACATATTTCTCCCCTTTAGTGAGTTAAAATTTGGAAACTTTAAGTATTTGTCCTACTTAGTTAGTTAAAATTTGTATTAGATGATAATTGAAATGACACTTTTGTTGTTTGTGGAACTTGTCGGTAATGTTTGTCTTTAATGGTACAAGAGAGGATGCACTAGCGAGACCACAGCAGGGTGTCGCATCTAGAGGTTAGATACCAGGTAGGTCTTTTTTGCACCTTAGTTTTTTTTTTTTTTTTGTAATCTTGTATATTAATCTTGCAATTATTTATACTTGATAATCCTTGGTAAATGTGACAAAAGTATATTGCAAAGGGGTTTATGAAAACGAATGATTATGTTGCTTTTCATTTTTGAAAGGAAGCCAATGATTATATTGCTTTTATTATTGAATGAAAGTCAATGTGTGTTGTTTTCTTGGTAAAAAGAAGTCAATGTTTATTACTTCCATTATTAAAGGGAAGCCAATGATTATGTTGCTTTCATTATTGAATGAAAGCCAATGTGTGTTTTTTTCTTGGTAAAAAGAAGCCAATATTTGTTGCTTCCATTATTGAAGGAAGGGAAGCCAATTATTTTGTTGTTTTCATTATTGAATGAAAGCCAATGTGTGTTTTTTTCTTGGTAAAAAGAAGCCAATGTTTGTTGCTTCCATTATTGAAGGGAAGCCAATGATTTTGTTGTTTTCATTATTGAATGAAAGCCAATGTGTTGTTTTCTTGGTAAAAAGAAGTCAATGTTTGTTGCTTCCATTATTGAAAGGAAGCCAGTGCTTATGTTGCTTTCATTATTGAATGAAAGTCAATGTTTGTTGCTTTTTGGGTAAGAGAAAGTCAATGTTTGTTGTTTTCTTGGCAAAAAAAAGGCATTGTTTATTGTTACGAGAATTGAAATGAAGCAAATGAGTATGTTACTTTATTGTAAAATGAAAATCAACGATTTGTTGTTCCATTGTAAATGGGAACTAATGTGATGAAATAGTAGTGAGGGTGAAATCTGTTAGATATGGGTTGTAATGATTTAGCATAAGAAGGGTTAATGATAATCAATTTCCATTTGTGAGTTAAGGTTTTATATAATTATGTTAGTGTTAATAGGGATGGAAGTCAAAATGAAGAAGGTATTATACATGTCGAGGAAAGTAAATTAGGAGATGAACAGTACAAGCTAGTGACTTTTGCTATATTCGGGTTAGCTCTATTCCCATTTAAAAGCGGAGTCATCAGTTTTAGAAGATGCAAATGCATTCGTGGAATATGAATATGATCAAATCAACCTATCTACTGTAATTTGGTTGAAACCATGCTATCACTCAACCATTATAGGATGCTTGGGAAAGGAGCCATGAGATGTTGTGTTCTAATATTGCATCTATGGACTATCAGTCATATCAAAACACCAAGAGATATTTTTAATAACTTTGGGCAGTTTGATCTTTTACCATTAAAAATTATTATATATGAGACTTGGAAGAATTTGGACGAGAAAGTGTGGGTAGAGAAAATATACTACATTACGGTAAAGCAACTTCAAATGGAAAACACCATAGATGAACGATGCAGTTTGTATAATGAGTTATGGTAGCAAGATATGGGTTCCTTTGATTGGTATAACTGGATACATCATTTATACACATGTACTTGTAATAAGACAGCTGGGTGGAATGTAGTATGTATCGAGAACTTTGGGATTAACAAAATTCACCAGTTTATTCAGATATTAGTCATCCCTCCAAGAGGTGGAACTTATTAGACAAGATTGAGAAAGGCTTCTATTGGTGAAGAACGAAGCAAAACTACGCAATCTGGAGAAATAAAAAGCTTTCTAGAATAACCAGATTCACAAAACCTAGAAGTTTAGAATTAGAAGTGGAGCAACCAAAAAGAAAAAAAAAAGATTAACAATGGGAAATAGTTAATAAAGCAGTTAGAGAAGTGCAGAATTGACCTTTGTTATAGCAAAGGTAGTAACAACTCTTGGAAAGATAATTGAAAGAATAAGATAAGATGAGAAATTTCTTGAACCAACAGCTGAAAGGAAAAGATGAATAGTTAGCGACATTGGTAAAAGATCTTGAGTTGGAAAGAGATTGACAAAAAAAAAAGCTGAGATAGCCAAAGAAGTAACTATAAGGATCTAAAAAAAGTTAGAAAACCGAATACTTAAGCATGATGAACTGGTCAAAAAGTGTGCGCAGATAAAGAAATAAAGGGTTAAGATCAAGAAGCGAGCTAAGAGCAAGATGATTTCTGATAAGGAAATAATAGACTATTTGAAGAAGGAAAAGGATAACCTTAGAAAGAAATTAGACAATGAAAAAAAGAAGAATTGGCTAGTTGAAATTGACATAGAAAAAGGAAAAAGGATTCAAGCACAATATATAGCACAGTCACGGGAAGAAAGAAGTGCTAAGAAGGCCTTGAATCTGACATGAGAGACTACAAAAAAGGTTGTGTAAACCCTAGGAAAATAAGGTTATGTAAATTGCAAACTAACTAAATGGAAATAAAATGAAGAAATTAATGCATAGGGTTAAATAAAATGGGAATTCAGAAATTTTTAGGATATAAATTTCTGGGCGAAATATTTCGAGACATTATAAATTAACCTGAAATGTTGAGGATTAGATAAAATTGAGGGAAGTAAGCCAAACTAGAAGTTTTGGGGTGGAGTTATAAAAAATGAAAAGAGGTATAGCTTGATTATAAGAAGAAAAAAACAATATGGGGGAAAAAATAATACACTTAAGGAAATGGGACATAAGTACAAATAGAGAAATTATAGAGTATAAATACTCCTCTCCTCACCAAAAATCTGCAGCAACCAAAAGGAAAGAAAAGAGGGAGTTTTTGTATCCATTATTGCAAAATTAAGAGAGAAACACCAAAATTTTAAGAACCCATCCAAGATTAAGGGTTTATAGATGGAATAAACACTTGTGGGCAAGGGATTAACAAGAAAATTTGAACAAGAAGAGAAGAATGAGGGTTGACTATCATTAGAAAAAAAAGGAAGGAGGGAGTCGAAAATCTTCAACTGGTTGAAGATCAAAACCTTAATTCTTACTGGGTAAGATGTTCTAAAGATGATCTTATAATTCATTTCAAATTCAATCCTTGATGTTGAATTATAAATCAGGGTTCTTAAACTTGAATTGGGGAAAAAGTATTAGTTGTTAAAATTAAGTTAATTCATGTGTGGTATGTGATTGGGGGCGTGAAACCATGATAATTTACCTAGAAAATATAGTTTGTGAATGATTATGTGTGAATGGAAGGGGGTGACGAGTTTGGACAAGCTCATCTCTTGACTTTCGGTAAGATTTCGGGTAGGAGGATGAGGGAATTAAGATCAAGTTCCTCATAAAAATTATATTTTTGGATGTTAACTAACTAAGGAAATTGCTCTTGCT
>Ga0325401_1002709_pt1 | contig 15895 bp, 9 predicted proteins | sample PopdelMetagenome_FD_205666 | JGI IMG/M metagenome (GOLD analysis project Ga0325401, IMG submission 205666) | Populus deltoides microbial communities from Bellville, Georgia, United States - Xylem-PdKOR-R2 | ecosystem: Host-associated > Plants > Phyllosphere > Stem > Wood/Secondary xylem | place...
AAACATCCTTAGTAGTATGAAGAAAGTTTTTATAAAGTTTCATCTCGGTATTTATCGTTTTCAAAATATTTATTATTTATTTCAGTCCCTTTATTTTATTTCCACTTACAAATTCGTCTTTGTTTGTATTTTTTTATCCTTGTATTTTTTTAAAAATTATAATTCAATCATTTTGTTAAAACTTTTTGCAATTAGGTATTACAACTAATCACGCAATATACTATAACTGCTATTTTTTAATAAAAAAATTATATAATAAAAAAAGAACATGCAATGAATTATTACATGATCTATTATATCTAACCAAATATACTATAACTGCTATTTTGTTTTTCACTTAGCTCTAGCTATTGAATTTAAAACAAACGACAAGATTAATAATTTTTCTGTCCTGCAAGAAATCAAATCCCTTGCTTTCATTTTTCGGGACTTTTAAACTTGTTTTCCATTTTCAATTGACGTCGAGGTATTTACTTATTTATTCGTTTTTATATGAAAAAAAGGCCTGGGCCTAATAACTCAAGACTGTGAGTGGCCTGGGCTGCGCATTGTTGAACTTTCGGGTCATCGAGATTTTTGTCGAAAGCTCGTCGTATGATACCCAACTTTTGCATTGTCCGGCGTTGTTAGCTCTCCGGAGTCCGGACTTGATTTGTCATGGTTTCATTTGGAAGGGTAAAATTAATAATATAATCCATGTAGTTGTAAATCAACAATAACAATAATAATCAGTGGATTAGAAGAGATAGATGTTTATACGAAGAAGAGAGAAAGAATAATTTATTTAGATTTTAGTATTTTGTATTATTAAAATGTTAATGTCGATTCACATAATGCTAGAATAAATAAATGCGATCAAACTTGGCCGGTAAAAGACTGTCACCTTAGTCACGGAACACTGATTACTGGATTGGTTTTTTTATATAAAAAAAAAAAACAGTATCGTTTAATAATAAATTTATTTTTTAATGTTTTTTTTAAAATAACTTTTAGTGAGATTATATTAGGTTCATGATCTTGATTATTGATTTGATAAATTAACTCGATTGGTTCAAGTTTTATTTTTTTATTTTTTTCTTATTATTTTTTTATACTTTTATTACTCAACATTGAGTTAATTGAAAATTACATTTCATTACTTGTTTCAATTTACTTTTCTATGAGGTTATTATCCTTTCTTATGATTTGGGTAACAGGTTTGACAGGTTAACCCGGGTTGACTTGAGTTATTTTTTGGGTTATTTTTTTAATTGATTTGTTTTGAAATTTTACCATTCAACACTGTATTTATTTTAAAAACAAGTTTCATGATTTGTTTGATTTATTTTTTATGAAGTTGTCACGATCTCGAAACTCAGTATATGAACTAATATGTTAACTCGAATCCATGACATATATTGTCATCTTAATGTTTATAAAAAAATCTTATCTTGAGTATTTATTTTAAATCAAGTTTTATTTTTATTTATTGTTTAAATTATTTTTTAACTCATTGAGATAGTTAAATTATATTAAATTAATTTTGATACAATGTTTTTTATAAAAAAATATTAATAATACTTAAATATTTTTTTTTATATTGCCTCGCATTGTAGCGTAAGACAATGACATCGACCCTGTTTGTTTGTTGGGAAATAGTTTCTTTTTAGAAAGTGAATTATTTTCTGATGCTCGGCAGTGTAATGGAAAATAAGTAAGAAAAAATTTTCCAGTGTTTAGTTATGTCATGGAAAATTGGCTGGAAAATAACTTATTAGTGTTTTATTTTTTTCAAGTTTATTAAATTAACGAGAAACAAATCTTACAAAATAAAAAGTTGAATGAGAATGAAATTGAAAAAAAATATATAATTTCATAAATTATCTCAAATAAAATAAATAATAATCAAAATAATAGAGATCAAATCTAAAAAATAAAAAAAAAGATGAAAGATGAAGAAATTAAAATAATAATAATTAACATTTCATAAATTATTTCAAATAAAATAAGTAACTATCAAAAGAATGAGGACCAAATTTGATAGATAAAAATTTTTAATTAAAAAATAATAGGGGAAAAGCAAATAACAATTATAAAATAAAGGATCAAAATTGATATAAAAACTAAATTATAAGGGTTGGAATTGAAAAAATAAATATATAGCAATCAAAAGTTTGAGGATCAAATTTAATATAATCAGCAAATAATGACATTTCTAAATTTTTCACAACTTCCGGAAAGTGTTTTCCGTCTAAAATAAAAAAAAAAACACTTTCCTGAAAACCAAGCTAAATTTCACTTTTATTGTAAAGTATTTTCCGTTGATCGAAAAGTATTTTTCGTTGACCAACTTTTCTAATAATAAATAAATATATAAAAATTTAAAAAATAACTATTCTATCCCACTCAAGTTCAGAACGGAAAGAGAATTCAAATACACGGTGTTAAGGTTACTTATGGCTTGGTTTGTTTGTTAGGCGGAAATTTACTTTTAAAAAATAAATTTTAAAATTTTTTAAAATTTATTTTTTATTAGAAAAACTGGTTAATAAAAAAACTTTTACAGTTAAAAAAACTAGCTTGGTTTTTTTAAAAATATATATTTTTTATTTTAGACGGAAAATACTTTATAAAAATTATAAAAAATTATAAAAAATCATATTATTTGCTGATAATAACAAATTTGGTTTTCAAACTTTTGATTGATATATATTTTGTTTTAATTTTTCTTCAATTTCATCATTTAGAATTTGATTTATTTAATTTTTATTTTAACTTTGATTCTTATTTTTATGATTGTTATTTTCTCGTGTCTTATTATTTTTTAATTGAATTTTTTTATCTATCAAACTCCGTCCTCATTCTTTTGATTGTTATTTGCTTTATTTGAAATAATTTATGAAATTATAATTATTATTATTTTAATTTCATTATCTTTTAATTTTTTATCTATTATATTTGATCTTCATTATTTTAATTACTATTTATTTTATTTGAAATAATTTATGAAATATTTTTTTTTAATTTCATTTTCATTCAACTTTTTAATTTGCAAGATTTATTTATTGTTATTTTAATAAACTTCAAAAAAAATATTAATAAGTTATCTTTCAATTTATTTTTTATGACATAACCAAATACTGAAAAATATTTTTCATTGCATTACTAGATATAATAAAATAATTTACTTTTTATGAATTTATTTTTTTAAAAAATAACTTTTCATACAAAAATTTAAATAAAGTCAGCCTAAGAGTCAATAACATATTATTCACGTAATGATCACTGCTGGCTTCTAATGATGCTTCAATGTTTTGTTGAAGTGGTCCACCGTACTGTGTTTGTTAAGAAAGCGTATTTGCTAAGAGGAGAATAACGACATAATGTATTTTTGTGTTTTAAAAATATATTTAAAAAATTAAAATTTTATTTATATATATATATATTTGATATTTTTAAATTATTTTAATTTATTGATATAAAAAATAATTTTTTTAAAAATAAAAATATTATTTTAATATATTTTCAAATAAAAATTAATTATCAGAATAAAACTTTTCGAAAAACAACTAAGCACGGCAGAATTGCATATTTACATTTACAGAAAATATACCACTCAACTCAAAATCTACATGGAACAAAACGTGTAGGTAAGTACACGTGGATGAATCCGATTCCTTCTTAATAATGTTTTAATAAAAAAAAAAATAAGTGTTTTTCATGACCTAAATCAAAACTAGGTTTTAAATTTAGAGTTGTGGAATTAATTGAGATATATTTAAATTAATTTAAATACTTATATTAATAATAATAAAAAATATTAAGGAAGTCCATAAAGATAAATCCAAATTCTTTTTAATAATGTTTTAATAATTTTTTTTTCATTACTTGAATCTATACTACGTTTTAAATTAATGATTTATCGAAATGAATATAATTTTATAATCATAGTATTTTTAAGTATATTAAAAGTTATGTTTTAAAGTGATTTTTATTTAAAAATATATTAGTTTTTTTAACATTAATACATCAAAATAATAATAAAAATATTAATTTAAAACTAAAAAAAATTAAATTTAAATCACAATTTCTCCTTGTAGCCTTAAACTTTGTTACAAGCCACAGCACGATTTTCGTGTTATCAGTTATATATTTTTTAATAAAATCCCGTGATTGGTTATTGATAAAGTATAAAACAGGTTAGCTTGAATTTTAACTTGAAACCTTACTTGTGATTTCATGTCTGTATAAAAGTGTGATAAATTAATGTTTTAAAATATATTAAAACAGTACCTTTTTGTTTTTTTAAATTTATTTTTAATATTATCAAATTAAAATAATTCAAAAATACAAAAAAAATAATTTAAAATAAAAAATATATATTCAAAAAATAGCGAAACAAGCCCTTTCTTCCAATAGTGCACAGAAAGTTATCCGCGATTGAACTACCGATTTCCTGGAAACCCAACACGAGTGCAGAACAATCTAGACACTCAAGTCTCATGCCTCCACTCTCCACGTCAATTGAAGAATAAAACCCAATAACATTCTGCCACGTTTATACATCACACCCCGTCCAGTCATCCACCGTTCCAATTTCAAGCTACCCAGAGCGGTCAACCACACTCCATTCTCGAGTCGTCCCGCGGGGTCGTCCTGCTACCTTAGCTCCCCACGTCAACTTTCGAATCAATTACCAATAAAAACAAACCACGTGTCAATTCTGATACCTCCAGCCGTACGATCATCCACGTTGGCACCATCACAACCCGATGTAAACAAATTTCGCTAACAGAAGTCAAGTCCTGCTAGATCTAAACTAAAACCCTCACTAACATAAAACCACACTCCTATATAAACTACTTGATAAACAGATCAACGCATAGATCTCTTAACTGAACGAAGCTACTAGAAAAAAAAATCAAGATGAGGAAGTGGACAGTCCCTTCCGTTTTGCTACTACTGTGCCTTCTTTCTCTCATTTCAGATCAAGGTGCCTTAATTCTTCATCATTTTCGAATCGATCTCTCTCCGAATTGATCTATTCTCAGTTAGTCACCGATTTTGTGTTTTGATTTGTGGTTTCACAGGTCAGAAGTTACACGCAAAAGCAGAGGATGATTCTGATTCCCTTGTAGATCCTCCAAAAGTAGAGGAGAAACTCGGTGCCGTTCCAAACGGACTATCAACGGATTCTGATGTCGTCAAGAGGTTTACTCTCTCATTTCTGCCTCCCGTTTTTTGCATAACTAGCATATTTTCCACTCTCTTGCTCATGGATTTTATTCACCTTTCGGTTTAGAGAGTCGGAGTCTATTTCGAAGAGAACACTTCGCAACACTGCGGAGAAATTCGAGTTCCAAGCTGAGGTGTCTCGGCTTATGGATATTATTATCAACTCTCTCTACAGTAACAAAGATATTTTCCTTAGAGAGTTGATTTCCAATGCATCTGATGTGAGTATTCATTATTAACTATTTACCTGATTTAGAATTATTTTGATTGTTGTCGCGGCGGAGTGGATTTAAATAAAAAAACTCTTGTGAATTTCAGGCGCTTGATAAAATTAGATTCCTCTCTCTCACGGATAAAGAGGTTTTGGGCGAAGGCGACAATGCCAAGCTTGATATTCAGGTGAGTGATTAGTTGATTTTGTAGTATTTGGAGTTGTAGAGATGGTGATTAATGCTATGGTTTGATTTATATGCTTACGTGTGGTAATGCAGATTAAATTGGATAAAGAAAAGAAAATTCTATCAATTCGCGATAGAGGTATTGGCATGACAAAGGAGGATTTGATCAAGAATTTGGGTACCATAGCTAAGTCAGGAACTTCAGGTATCTGTTGAACAGAAGTCGAAAAAATGTACATTTTCAGAGATATGTTTAGAATGTTTATGTAAATTGTTTATGTTCTTGGTGCAGCATTTGTGGAGAAAATGCAGACAAGTGGAGACCTAAATTTAATTGGACAGTTTGGAGTTGGGTTTTACTCTGTATATCTTGTTGCTGACTATGTTGAAGTCATTAGCAAGCACAATGAAGACAAACAGTAAGTGTTTTGGGATTAGTTTTTCAGCTTCTCATTGAATTGGAGCTTTGCATATGGGAACTTGAAAGGTGGTCGTTTATGCATTGTTTGTGTATTTCAGGTATGTATGGGAATCAAAGGCTGACGGAGCATTTGCAATCTCTGAGGATACCTGGAATGAGCCTCTGGGACGTGGAACTGAGATTAGATTGCATCTCAGGGAAGAAGCTGGAGAGTACTTGGAGGAGAGTAAATTGAAAGTGAGTGCCTTTAATTTTTAATGAATAATGTTATGCTTTACTGTTTTGTGCTGTTTTCTGCACTTGTTTATGGTGTCTGAAGAGAAGGCGAACCTATCAGAATTGTAAAGTTGAAATGGTTCTGGTAGTCATGGCATGAAATAAGGACATGTGAGAAACTTTTCGAGAATTTGGATAGTGATAGTTGTATTTAACGTAGAAAATTAAGATGATAAGCTTGTATGATAGTTGCATAGCTGCCAAGTTAATTGCAAGGACTGGTGTTGTTTTGTTCTAAAATTTAGGATGGTAATGGGTTACATTATATTTTTGTTATTAATAATTTTATATATTTGTTGCTAGGGAATTTTTTAATCATATCGATGTCCATTTTTGAGGAAATGTTTTTTGCTGGCATTTCTTTGCAATTCATAGAGAAGAGTTCCAGCTTCTGATGGAATCTTTTAGTTGATCACTGGCTTTAACAAATCAACTGGAGTACTAGTAATCCAGTACTGATAGGATCTCAATTTTTGCGAGGAGCTGGATTGCTTGTTGATAAATAAAACCTCTGTTTTTTCCTGCTTCCAGGATTTGGTGAAGAAATATTCTGAATTCATCAACTTCCCAATCTATTTGTGGGCAAGTAAAGAGGTTGACGTGGAGGTTCCTGCTGATGAAGACGAGTCTAGTGATGAAGATGAAACAAGTATGCATTGTCTTATGGCAGTGTATAATGCTTATTATTGCACTTGAGTTTCATGATGTGCTATAATTTAATCTTGTGGTTTGCTTTTGTTTACCCTGCTGTTATCAGCTGCTGAAAGCAGCTCTTCTGATGATGGAGATTCTGAGAAAAGTGAAGATGAGGACGCAGAGGATAAACCAAAAACCAAAAAAATTAAGGAGACTACTTATGAGTGGGAACTTTTGAATGATGTTAAGGCTATATGGTTGAGAAATCCAAAGGAGGTGACAGAAGAAGAGTACACAAAATTCTACCACTCTCTAGCAAAGGTAATTTGCCTTCATCACACTTGTGTATTGCTCCCCCCTTTTATATCCCGGATGGGCATCCTGTGGAAAACTATCAATCAGGTCTACATGGATTTGAGAGGAAGGAGTGCCACTGGATATGTAGAATAATTCCATATTTTGCCACATTGTGATGGCTTCTTGTCATTTAATAACCTGATAAATTTGTAAGTTGACTGTTTGTTTATGGTTTTTTCAATGGTACTTTTTTGTTGCTCAACAGGATCTTGGTGATGAGAAGCCACTGGCATGGAGTCACTTCACTGCTGAAGGCGATGTTGAATTCAAGGCTGTTTTGTTTGTTCCACCAAAGGCTCCTCATGATCTATATGAGAGTTATTACAACACTAATAAAGCCAACCTGAAGCTGTATGTTAGACGAGTCTTCATCTCAGATGAATTTGATGAGCTTTTGCCAAAATATCTGAACTTTTTGATGGTAATGGACGAATGCTAAAGAATTCTTATGCTTTGCTTTATACAAAAAATAATAAAAAAAAAGAACAAAGAAAATGAAAGCACCAGATATATTGATTCCAAATGGGTGATATTTTGAGCAGGGTCTCGTTGATTCTGATACTTTACCGCTCAATGTTTCACGAGAAATGCTTCAACAACACAGCAGCTTAAAAACAATCAAGAAGAAACTTATCAGAAAGGCACTTGATATGATCCGTAAAATTGCTGATGAGGATCCTGATGAGGCAAATGACAAAGACAAGAAAGGTATTGCTGTCACTAACTTAGGTTCTTGCTAGTATTTGGCTTGTTTTTTTTTTCTCCGGTTAAAGATGTGTTACCGTGTCTGTCTATTGGCTGAATCATCATACTGACATGTCTTAGTTATTATGGTGTGACCTTTTTATCCCCCAAATCTATCTGCGGAATGTATTTAGTGTTGCTGATGACTCGTGTAATTATGGATGCAGATGTTGAGAATTCCAGTGACGATGAGAAGAAAGGTCAATATGCAAAATTTTGGAATGAGTTTGGCAAGTCTATCAAACTCGGCATTATTGAGGATTCAGTTAACAGAAATCGCTTGGCAAAACTTCTCAGATTTGAAACGTAATGTCCTATTCTATGAATTTTGTTATCAAAATCTTTTCTGAAGCAGTGTCAGGTGTAGTGATTATTTTTTCATAACTTATGGTATTTGAACCTTCTCTTACAGCACCAAGTCAGATGGTAAATTGACATCACTTGATCAGTACATATCAAGAATGAAATCTGGGCAAAAGGATATCTTCTACATAACTGGACCGAACAAGGAGCAAGTGGAAAAATCTCCTTTCCTTGAGAGGCTGAAGAAGAAGGGTTATGAGGTATGATAGAGAAACATTTCACCTCCGGATAAGACATTAGATTTCACGTTATTTTTTCCAGCATTTGTTCCTCTTGCATTGTTTTGTATTCTGGAAACTGGAATTGTTTTCTTTCTTTATGTACTGATTAATTATCGCCGGGTTTGGCATTTTGCCAGGTTATTTACTTCACAGATCCAGTTGATGAATATTTGATGCAATATCTGATGGATTATGAAGACCAGAAATTCCAGAATGTTTCCAAGGAGGGTCTGAAACTAGGGAAAGACTCAAAAGCTAAGGAGCTAAAGGAGTCATTCAAGGAGCTAACCAAGTGGTGGAAGGGTGCTCTTGCCAGTGAGAACGTTGATGATGTGAAAATTAGCAATCGTTTGGCTGACACACCTTGTATTGTTGTGACATCAAAATATGGATGGAGCGCAAATATGGAAAGGATAATGCAGGCCCAAACTTTGTCAGATGCAAACAAGCAAGCATACATGCGCGGCAAGAGGGTGCTCGAGATTAATCCAAGGCATCCAATCATCAAGGAACTCCGTGAGAGAGTTGTAAAGGACCCTGAGGTAAATTTTTCAATTTTTGTTGGTTATCTTGTGTTCATGTGTTTCAGAAGCATGAATTTGGACATGGGGGTTTGCTTGCTTATTATATATTCTGGGTTTGTCATCCTGCCAGATCCTAGCTTGATCTTTTCTGACTGTACACAACTTTTTAGATGGTTCTGGGGCCTGTGATTGCTTTGAGCCAGTGCCCCTTAGGAATTTTGCTTTCGGGTTTTTGGTCCATAATTAATCATCATCTTCACACTCAGCTACAGCTTTTCTGTTTGCCAGTGGTAGCATGTCCTGAGTGATTTATGGAACTGATTGTTTCATGTCTTCAATTAAAAACATTTTCGGTCTTTGAGCAATATCTCTGCTCCTGTTATTGACGTCATGGTGCTTTCTCTCTCCAGGATGATAGTGTTAAGCAAACCGCCCACCTCATGTACCAAACAGCGCTCATGGAGAGTGGCTTCATACTCAATGATCCCAAAGATTTTGCCTCTCGTATTTACAGCTCCGTGAAATCTAGCCTAAGCATCAGTCCTGATGCTATCATCGAAGAGGAAGATGATGTAGAAGAAGTTGAAGTTGAAGCCGAAACAAAAGAAGCCACTTCCAGCAGTGAAGCCGAACCCACTAGAGATGACGAGGATACGGAACCCTCTGTTGTGAAGGATGAGTTATAGATTGCCCAAAGAAATGTGCCACGACCATCCTTTTCAAGGCACTCCTCTTTCCTGTAATGCTGTTTCTTGAGGGAAGCTGAGTCGCTTCCTGTATTTTTCACTCTGTCGAACTTTAAACATTAGATCGTGTAGAGGTAATGAATACTCAGGAATTTTACCTTTTTAGCACTTGGTTAATGATTGCGTTGCAGCAATGAAATGATAAACAAATGGCATTTTTGTTTCCCTGCTTGTTTCATGATCCTTACACGGATACTGGGTTTGGAGCTTTCGCTCCAATAAGGCCCAACAAGTGATCGTAGTTGATAACATTGATCTGACCTCGGCCGAGATCAAGGATTTTTTATGGCTTAGTGTGCCATCCCATTTCAATTTACGAGGAACTCTGAATCGTCTGGACTTTGGATCGTGGATCGTATGGGTAAATTTGGTAATTTGATTTATTTTTTTAGTTATAACGGTGAAGAAGACAGGGAAGAACAAAAAATATTTTTTTATTTAAAATATATAAAATTAATTTTTTTAATTTTTTTTTAAAGAGCACCACTTGTTGGATTGCGGCAGGATTTATGTGAGAATTTTGTTTGTGTTAATTTTTTTAATATATTTTTTAAAATAATTATTTTTGGTATTTTATATTTTATAATTTGTTAATATTAAAAATAAAATTTAAAAAATAAAAAATATTATTTTAATACATTTCTAATTAAAAATAATTATCACTACAATACCAAAATTAATAATAAATAATTTCAATTATTCTTTACGCTATTTATTATGGCGATGTGATTATAAGTTTTCAAAAAAAACTTCATTCCCTTTTGAGACTCGAAAAATGGACAAATTTTTTTTTCTAGAAACACATACAAGATTCATCACTATAAAAAAAATAATGGTAATCCCACCCTTAACTATTTTATTTTATTTATTAACTATTTTATTAGGCGAAATGTTTTTATTTTAAATTATTTTTTTAATATTTTTTAATTGATATAATATATTGGTATTAAAAATAAATTTTAAAAAATAAAAAAAATATTATTTTAATATATTTTTAAATAAAAATTATTTTTAAAAAAAATTAAATATACTTTATATAGTACTGTTAACCACCGATAAAATAACCGCGTTTTTAATTTCGGGAGTTCTGTTTGTGATAATTTGGGCTGACATAGTAAGGTGGGCTGGGACAAATCGGAGGTATGCAAAGCGCCAGAAAGGAGAAAGATATGAAAATGAAAAGCATTTCTATCCCGCGTACATTTCAATGCAGCTTTTTTTTTTTCCAGCCTTTTCCCCTCGTCCTTGCCATGTTGTTAATAAATTATAGGAAAAAAAAACATCATTTGTAATGTGTGATTTAATTTTTTAATGATTTCTATTTTTTTTTTTGCCTCCTACTAATCGTCGAACTTTGTTTACCATAGAGGCCCACTGAACTCCTGACAAAAAAACACAAGATTCCTCATTTTATAAAGCTTCTGTAAGGAACCAAAATCCTTCATCCCACGCTGTTTCATGGCAGCCGTCCAAGAATAAACAATAGAACCCACTTCCAAAAGGGGATGATTAAAGAGAGAGACTAAAGAAAGAAGATTTGATTGTCTGGAGATTGCAACTCTCAGGTTTTTAATTTTTGTTTGTCTCAACACAGATTTCTCATTTCATGACCAATTCACTTCATTATGGTCATCAGGATGATAAAGAATTTTCCTGTAAGGTTACCAATCATGGCCCTTAAGAAAAGTAGATACACAAATTCATTTCCACGTTTCTCTCATTGCTGATGATTATTACAAGAGGCTCCAGAGTCCAGATGATAGATGCCTCTGATGATTTCCCACTGACAGAAAAATCTTGTTCTGCGATGTGTTTTTGAGAAAAAAGAATTTCTAAAGCCGCTAATGTCTCTCCGAACTTGGTTGTGGACAACTTGGACTACATGACCAACTACACCATCTTTGTGACAAAATTATATATATTCCAAATCATGGAGGGACCAAATCCTACTTCTAGCCATTGCGATCACGAAATCTTGGTGATCTTCTCTATATAATGAATAATGAATGGGGAGTCTGCTTTGAAATCGTCCGCAAATCCTACTTCTAGCCATTGCCCACTGGGGCTTGGATTGGGGACCCTTGTCCTTTCTGGTAGAGTAAAATGTACATTCCATTGAAATAGAGCATATCCCATTAGAAGAAAAGCTTCTTTTCCTGGTGCTCGTGGAGGTCTAAGTTGCACCCATGAAAACTTTTCTATCCATACCATTCAAAGCCCACCAAATATAAAATCATTGCATAGAGACCTTCAAGTTAAAGCAAGAGTAACCTTTCAGGTGCATGAATTTTGATTTCTCTACTTTCACGAGCCTCTAAACTACAAATCAGGAAGATCGCTATATCTGCATAGAGTTCCTCATTCAAGAACAACTGTCTGTGTCACTAGCTCTCACATCTCACATCACGTTTCTCATCCAATTTCACTAACAAATTAAACACAAGATGGGAATCCATACTTTAAGCAGTTTGGGTAGTGGCTATATTGCATGCATATGTAATTGATTTGACAGCGTGCTAGTCTTTTCCTTCCATGGAAGATATAAGTGTTTGCCATCTACATCTTATGGGCCGAATTTTAACCTTAGGACAGTCATTGATGTTACTCTTACCGCCTTTGGAGAAAGCTGATGTTTCTGTTAGAAGGAAAGCTAGATTATTTAAGGTTAACATATATGAATCTCAAAAGTTGTCTGATTTTGACGTTGATCACTTGATTTTTGGTCAGTATCAAGAAAAGAACAGAGGTTAATTTCATGGATTTAAGGAAATGATAGGTGCATATCCCTTCATTAACAGCATCATTACCCTTCTCATATTGCAGCCAAAATCATGACAAATCTACCAAGCTTGCAATTCCAGCAAAGCGGGGTTCCTATGGTGGTTCTCACCAAACATACTACTCAAGATTCACAGTGAAGCAAACACTTTTTTCCAATGCCATCTAAATAAAATTGAATAATGATTTTGCCAATCTCGAAAGTCTCTTCCTTTCCAGTTCGTTGCTTTAGATTACAAATGGTTCATACTCTAAAGTAAGGTTAACATACAACACACACACGTTATTTTCCGTGAAGAAAAAAGATTTTAACTTTCTATACATGTGGCCTGGAAAATTCTCTTTACAATCTGGATTTGTTCAGCCTTTCCTTCCAATGCAAAACGAATTCTGAGTGACCACTTAAGCTGCATGTGCATTTGTCCAAAGTTGAGGCTATAAATAAACCAAAAAGAGGAATAGACAGGGCAGTGTAGAAAAAATCAAGGTAAATTGCCAAGCCCAACAGGGAAAGGCACTGGGTGAGTCCCCAGTGAGAAAGTTCGGCAACCATGAAGTGTCAATTCCAATTGGCCCATCCCCTGATCCTGATCCTGTTTCAGCCCCATTTGCAGTGCTTGCTGGTGGAGTCGTGTCTCTTGCAGATTTTTGACTGCAGGATAAAAATAAAGAAATGATCAGAATTTAATAAACATATATAACTCGCAATTTGCTCTTTACAAAGCCTGAAAACTAAGATATTTCTGCAGATATTCCTTTTCTTTTTCCTGTTTTCAATTTGCAAATCATTTCCTTTGTGTACTCCACATGCCAATGGCAATGACACCCTGTTAGCTTGAGGCATACAAAAGCATACTACAGTTGGAAAAAAGTAGAACGCATGCCAAATCGATTGCTCAAAAAGAAGATAACATTTACAGATAAGAATCCATAATCGAAATGCAGGCAACACCTACAATATAAAATAGATACAGAATAAATCAAATGCAACATAATAAAGTGAAAAATAAAACAGAAGCATACAATCCTTACCTTGTTGATGAAGGGCAGAATGTTATAACATAATCTGCTCCTGTACATGTAAATGTGCTAGTGGCATCATCGTAAGCATAGCTATATGATCTCGGACATGCGGTCTTAAACATCTCCGAATAAACAGATGGCTTACATGTGTCTGGTGCTCCATACGCGCCGCTGCAACAGTACTCAGGGCTCCCAAAGGCCTCACATGCACTCTTACAGGCCTGCCCTGATTCAACCCGTAATTCAGCTGGGCATTGCTGGTTCAAATCTGTCATACACCCGGTCGACAAGCAACTCCCTGACCCGCCATTTGGTTCGACAATCATGGGTAAATTGTAGCCGTCAACCAAACTAACATCGTAAAAATCCTTTACACCTGATCCGACAGTGAATTCGGCTAGAGTGGCTGGAGGGTTTGCATTTTTACCATTGCATTCAATTTGGTTGGAGCTGCAGTCACCTGTTATGCAGGTGCCCTGACCGGTATTCGGGTCAAATGTGCAACCAGTTCTGCCCCAGAATCGACCTGACCAATTTGGTGGTGCTTGAAAGGATCGTGATTCACCTTGTGGAAGTTCAAATCCTGTGCTGTCTAATGGAGTGCTGCCTGCATTGGAAAGAATACCTGGCCATACTGTGTAGTCACATCTGTTTATGATTGTAAATTTAGCCCCTGATATTCCTGTAATAAATGTGCATGTCCCAAATTATTTAAAAACATCTGCAATCTACAGAACTTTAAGGAAAGAAAGAAAAACATCAAAATTAGCATGATCATTAGTTTTCAAATAATACCTTTGCAGATTGTAAGCAAAATGAGAGTGATGTGTAGAGCAGAACTGGAGAAGACGTGATCCATTTGGAGAAATCTAAGCTGTAACACAAGGATATGCATATAAATCACTGATGTGTGGTTTTAAAAAATCTTCTTCTAGCGACTAAAATGCCAAGCTGTCTATTGATGAGAGGACGAAGAAGGAGAGTGAAAGGAGAACTTAATGATAGGAAACTTTTTCCCATAAAACAACAGAAATAAAAGGGTACTTGCTGGGTATGAGAGAGGTCAGAAATGGGAATGGTAGGAGATCAGAGTTTGATGTGAAGTTAAGAAACTTATGTCACTTGCTCCATGCCTCAATTTATAAGGTGGTTGTCCGAATAAAATCTAATCTTAGTAAAGACAAAAGTAACGAAAGTCACAATGCCCCATGACCTATAAGATACTCAAATTTGGCAAGGATGTGTTACCCTGGAGAATTTCAATAAATAATTTAGTACATAAGAAACACTATTTTGTTTTTCTCTCGAAAAATACACTATTATTTTAAAATTCATATTAATTTTTCTGTCGATTTAAGACTTAGCTGATCTAGAATTTAAACTAGCTTGGAATATGTTGAATTTGTTTTTTTCAAAACAATAGTATTTTGATATATTTTTTTTAAAGTTTTGAGGTTGTCACAGCTGAATTGACTCTTTTAATTTCTAATTTGAATACTGTTCCGGATCCGAACTCATTTTAAAATTATAAAATACTGCTCCTTTTCTCTCTCAAAAAAAGAAAAAGAAAAAAAAGAAGGTAGTAGCTTATTTTTTTAATGTTTTTTCCATAACCTTCCTATCTACCTAGCTGCCTCGATCAGGAACTGATAACCTAATGCGGAGAGATTCCATCAAAATGATGAATTTTCTTTTTTGACAATTTTACGAAATTCCAGAACAACGCTTTCACATTGCTTTGTCATGGAAATTTGCTATCCAATGCAGGGGATGCGTACATGTGCAAGGTTTATCTCTTGGGTTATATATATATATATATATATATATATATATATATATATATATATATATATATATAGAGCAGAATAAGTTGACGAAGACAAAATTTAAAGATGCTTTAAGAAAGCGATGTGCAGATCCTCTTGAAGACATGGACCTGAAAGCATCAAGAATTAGTTGTCTCTCTCTAAAATCAACTAATTATACACACACACACACACACACACACACACACACACACCTAGCTAACGTGTGAAGAAATTAAAATGTTCACGAATCTCAGCCTTCATGTTTTCAATAACTGATGAATGTAGATAGCTATGTATTCTTACACGAATTTTCCTTGATCTTGACATCTCTTAAAATAGAATTAGATTCCTAAAATCTGATGAATGCATTTTTTTGTTTAATTGAA
>Ga0325401_1002710_pt1 | contig 15893 bp, 5 predicted proteins | sample PopdelMetagenome_FD_205666 | JGI IMG/M metagenome (GOLD analysis project Ga0325401, IMG submission 205666) | Populus deltoides microbial communities from Bellville, Georgia, United States - Xylem-PdKOR-R2 | ecosystem: Host-associated > Plants > Phyllosphere > Stem > Wood/Secondary xylem | place...
AGTCATTTACACAAGTAATTCATTGGTAGCTGTAATAAATGGTTACACACGTGCCAAGTTTATAAAATACTGTACATGCATAGAATAACTTTGAAGTTCTTTGCAACATTCAGCAGCAGAAACACCTCGAAGGACTCCTTCCCTTGGAACGCATGTGTTTTGCCTTCTCTTTAACCTCAAGCTCTTCATTTCTTCTTTTCTCCTCCAACTGTCCTCTTGCTCTTCCAGAAATCAAATCAATTCTCGCTATCTTGTTATGGTAATGTTGCATGTTTCTTGCCCTTCTTAGCTCCAGTTCGCTCTACAGGTCCAGATGTCAGGATAATGGCTAGCTTAATCATTAGCATTCACAAAGTTGATTAGATAAATATCAAATATCAAAGTGAAACCTTCTTCTTTTCCCCATGGAGTTTGGCTCGCATCTTTTTTGCCTTCTCCCAATCAAGAATCTTGGATTTCATTTTCTCATACCTGAAATTTAGTTTTAACTTATTATAACCCAGACTAGGAAGTAATAATAGTAAATGGTTGAGTTTGAACTACTTTTTCAAGTAGATTTGGAACTGCTCAAATAAACTAAGGGTCACCTTCTATTAATCTTTCTTAGCTGATCTTTCTCCCAAGAATCTGCTTTGGTTTCCACAACTTGGCTTAAAGGTTGTCGGTTCATTGGTCTCAAAGAGGAGGAACGACTTGGTTTTCTGGCAGGGAAAGCATTTTCTTGTTGCCTTCTGTCCTCTTCTGTTGGTTTTCTAGCTGAAGTTTCACCTGGAAATTATTCCTTTGTTACAGTCTGGCAGTAAACTCTTGTTTGGAATTTTCTTTTGACCGTTGACAATTACCTGCAACTATCACTTCCCTACTAGAGAAATGTCTTGTTTCTCTAACAGAACCAGCTGAAGAATCTTGTTTCATAGTCTTGATTTTTTCCTTTGACTTACCAAAATCCCCTCTCAGCTTTCTTCTGTAGTCTGCTTCAGCTTCTTCATGTGAGTGAATGACAAATGCAGCAGCAGCAACAGCAGTCGCAAACTCACCATCTTGGAAATCGTAATCCTGACTCATTGGCCTAGAGAAGTGCCTCCAGAACCAGTTCTGCCCCTTGTTATCTACTGCAAAATAGCTAGTAATTACACTTGTTTGTTAGAATATGAGTCATTTAAATTTACCTTTCTCTCATGAATGAATTCTTAACATCAAATTCAGTCTTTTAATTCCGGAATCATATAAATAATCCATGTAGAAGAGCATAGAATGTTAATATAGCACAGGAAAACAGGTCTACAGCATATGTAGTAGAATGAGAACTTTTGTAAACATACAGTTGTAGGAACACCATGAGTACCTGTTCTGAAGGATTCTGTTCGCCAAGGCGGTATTGCTCTCTCCGTGACACTGCTAGATTCTTGCTGCTCTGGACCGGAAAATGTCATCATTGTCAATATTATCTCAACCAAGAAAAATGATAAACAGAAACCATCATACAAATTAACTTTATTTCTCATACTCATATGAAAAAGTTTGAAGGTACCTCCTTTACCTTGTTAAAATCTTCATCCACCACGCCAAAATACTTGCATTGTTTGCCTTTTCTAGGAGGCAGTAGTGTTTGATGATATGATTATGTGATATATAAGCAACAGCCTGGAAAGGAAGTCTTGCAAGATTTGTAAAGATTTAACTTTTAGATCATGAACAGAAGATTGGTGCAAGCAAGATATATGAACAATGCTTTGCATGCAGGCTACCGCTGTAGCATATTTTTGCTTCTACGGGAAGCAAAGGACCTGTTTCCGCTTTTTCATCCCGCCACTTGTGTTCCATTTCTAATTAACTACTTTCTATCTTCCTTTCTACACTGGTTGTTAAATATACATCTTTGCACGAAGAAAAAAGGAAATGGCTCGTTTAATACTTCATTTTTTCTGTAAAATTGAAGTTATAGAAAGAAAAATAAAAAATCCTCGTTAATATTCTCCAAACTATTTTTTTAGTTTTTCAAATATATATATATATATATATATATATATATATATATATATATATATATATATAATTTGAAAGACTCATTTTAAAAGTTTTTCACATGAGTTTCTTTATAATTTTTTTTATTGTTTTCTAAAATTAAAAAAAACATAAATAAAATAGTATTTTTATTTTATATGCAGAAATTAACTTTTTATCAATGTAAAATATTAAAATTATTTTTTCTAACAATTTTCAAATTTAGTTAGTGTCATAAATTTATTTTTAATTATAAATATTATATAAATTTTCCCCTTTTTTAGTTGATAAGTATAACTTTTTCATGATAATTCTTAATTTGAATAAAATAAAATAAATATTTTATAATTATATTATTACAAATAAAAAATTATTATTATGATTTTTTATGAACACTAATTACAATTGTGATGTATTTCTTATTCTTTCGGTGAAAAGATTTATTTTTTTTAATTTTTTATTGGAAAAAAATATAAAAAAGGAAAAGAAAAGTGGTTTTCTATTACTGAACAAACCGTAACATTCTTGAAGATATAACGTCTATTTTATTTTACAGTAATTTTAATTCACCCCTGTCAAGTTTATGTGCTCTTTTAATTTCACTTAAAATCTATGATTTATTTCATTGAAACCCGAATTTTTCATATTTATTCTCCGTTTCACTTTAGTCCATGTCTGCTGGGAAATAGTAAGGAAAAAATGTCAATTTCAATTTCATCCTTGAAGTTAATAGAATATCTTAATATAATCAAAAGGTAAGAATGAACATTTAAAATTAAAAAAAAATCATTAAAGAAAGATATTTTCTCAATAAAATAAATATGATGAAAAACAACTAAGCTAATTAAAAACAAATATGAAAAAATATAACATCAACTACGTCAATTATTGTTGTTACCTCTCCTTCCCTCTCTCACTAATATATTATATCTACATGTTTTATCAAATTCTATATCAAATTTTATTATAAAATGTTGAACAAGATTTTTGAAAATAAATCAAAATCAAAATTTCTAAAATTGAGATTGAGAATGGGGATTTATCTACAAGTATTTGTAAAAGATTGAGCCAAAATTTAAAAAGGAAAATAATTTATTGTCTTTATCGCAATATTTAGAAGAAATACAAGGTGAACGAGTTGTGCATTCCCTAATGCCGTGTAGTAGTGCAGTTGGAAAAGAAAATGATGTTGATGACACTTTTAAAAAAGTAAAGGTGTGTTGATAGAATTTGCAGATTTGATGTCGAAAGAGTTGCTCCAAGGCTTGCCTTCCATAAAAGATATACAACACCAAATTGATTTGGTTTCAATGTTTAGTCTACCAAACAAGTTAATATATAGGCCTAGCCCTAAGAAAGCTAAAGAGATGCAAAGAAAGGTGATGGAGTTGTTGGAAAAGTATATTCAAAATAACACGAGTCTGGGTGCTTTATCTGTCCTTTTGGTCTTGAAAAATAATAGTTCATGGTAGATGTGTGTTCAAAGCTGAGTCATTAACCAGATCACAATGAAATACATGTATTTGATACTACGATTAGATGACATATTGGATCAGTTAGCAAGTTTTAGGATGTTTTCCAAGATTAACCTTAAAAGTAGTTACTATAAAATCAAAACCAAGTCGAGAGATGAGTGGAAGACAACCTTTAAAATGCATCATGTGTTATATGTGTCAGAACCAAAATTTGACCTTCCTTTTTTATATATTTCAAATAAAAACATAAAAGCCAAAAACATTGTGTCTTTTTGGTAAATTTAGTTGATTTTAAACATTTTTTATTGTTTTGATAATTTTTACATGGTTAGAAATAATCATGAAAATACAAAAAAAAAATACAAAAGTACAAAAAAATTAAAAAAAATACATATGTAGGGTTGAAATTGGACCAATAATTGAGAATCATAAGTAAAAATTGAGTTTAAGAAATTTTGGGTCATAATTGAAGCTTGAATTAAAGAAGAAATTGAGAAAGAGGCTTAATTTGATTTAATTTAGCTAAAAATAAATTAGAAGTTCAACGACGAGTTAAAATTAAATAGCCAAGAAGTTCAATGATGAGGGCTCAATTAAAGAAGAAAAGTTAAATTGGGACTCAATTTGGCTTAAAAATAAAAAATTAAATAACCAAGTACTAAAACGAAAACAATGGGGAAATTAGAGGATATATGCTATTTCGCTCTAGGTTATAATTTAAAGAAATTAAAGAAAAATAGGTGAAATTAACCCAAATTAGGAAAATTCAAAGACTAAGAACTGAAGCGCAAATGAAACTGAAATGGGAGGATAAATATGAAATTTGGCACGATTTTAATTAGCCGAAAACCTAATTTTGATTAAATAAAAAAAAGACACTGTTTCAAATTAAGTGAACAATGTGTTTTAAGTCGGGGAAGAACAAGTTTTAAAGATTCACATCATTTTGGTTTTTAATTTTGTAGATTTCTAAGTATTAAAGGAAAGTAAAACAATTCACATTTTGGTTTCTAATTTTGTAGATTTCTAAGTATTAAAGGAAAGTAAAACAATTGACTCTTAGTAAATCTTAGAGCTTAATTTTGATCCTAATTGATTCTTTTAGCATTATAATAACAGAAGGAAAGTGTTCTCCAACATGTCGGCTACAATCTTGGTGCAAAGAATCATAATTTAACTCCTTAAATCTAATCCAAATTTTGAGCCAAACATACTCTCTTAGCCTCTTTTCAAGAAAACTCAACTTTTTCATTCTTGTTCAAGATCTAACCTTTAACCTTCGATTCTCTCACCACAAATCAAGTGAAGAAGGGTTGGTGGCCAGCACCTAAGTTGATTTCCAATCCAAATTCATTAGGACAATCTTTAAGGATTATATTTTTATGAAGTTAATGATTATTTTCTTGCTTGTTTAATATAGCTTGTAGTCAATCGATTAGTTACACGTGATATTATTATATTCATATAAATATATATATTTTTATATTAATAAAGGTTTAATTTATCTTTAATACTCATATAATATTAGATTAATGAATTTAATATTTAATTTAGCTTCCATATTGAGCATAAGCAAATTTTTATACTCTTTTTAATTTGTACATCACTGATCACTTAAGCATAAAACCTATGGTTTTATTTTTGTCAAATTAGTACAGTAAACGTAAAAAATTGGTAGAATAACTTTGTTTGAAAAAGATTTTGTGAAATAGCATACTTTCACCTTGTCGCGCTTTAGAACAGCGACATTTACTAAATGTCATGCTTTTGAAGCACGAAAAGGTGAATGTTCAATTATCTGGTTTAACCGGCGGCCGGTTAGATCCAATTGTATTAATCAGTCGACTGTTTCACATAAAAACCATAATTTTATGAACTTTTTCTTCCAAACATGTTTTATGAGTCAAAATTTATATATTTGTCCAACTAGTAGACTAAAAAATAGAATCCAATTAAAATTTAAAAAGTTATTATTCACACAATAGTTGTCCTTTGTTTTTCAATGTCAATGATGTAGTCGAACTTGTGATAATGGGTGATTCTAAGCAGTCAAGTGTGGGTCAACCATAACTAAATGAGGATCTGTTATAAACAGATTACATAGATGACCTAACATGTGCATTCATGGGCCAGTGAGACAGGTCTGGCCCAAGAGGAGGTTTGGTCATGCTAGACCAAAATAACGAATCAAAAAGGTTTATTACTTTTGATCTGACTATTAGATTGCGCTCAAACTTTTACAGGAGTTTTTGGATGCCATTTTTCCTATGGTAGCGATTGTGTCGCTATGCATACCATCGGATCTTTAGATATCAAAAATCTCATTGAAATCCCCTAGTTTTGGCAATTTTGAGATTTTCCTTGTTATTTTCAGAACCGGTCGACCAATTGAGCCACATGATAGCACACTTTCACCTTATCATGTTTTAAAAGCATGGCATTTAGTAAATGTCATGCTTCTTAAGCACGACAAGGTAAAAGTGTGATATTTCTTTAAATCGTTTTCAAACGATATTGGTTTATTGATTTTTTACGTTTAATGTGCTAATTGCCCAATTTATCCAAAACCTTTATCTAATCTCCAAAACAAAAACAAAAAAACAAACATTGTGAAGCATCTATGTTCAAAGTAGTAATTAGGGCTAGAATGTTCTTCTCAGTGAATGTCTTTTAATCATTACACAATTTCTTTCTTTTGTAACAATGCTCTCCCTTCGAGTTTTAGAATAAAGAACTAGATAATTCATGCGTGTTATGTTACGGGTCAGGTTAAATTTTTCTTGAATATAAAAAAAAATCAAATATTGCTAATATTTTGTTTCTAGTGGAAAAAGTTTTTTAAATTGTGTGAGGATTGACTCGTTATAACCCGGTTGACTTTGTAAGTCCAAAAGCAACCCATACAACCTACAAAAATATAGTTTGACTAAAAATAAATTCAAGATGACATTTTTTATATATATATATTACGATAACAATATATTAGATTGACTTCGGTCAACTCAGGTTAATATATTAAATCTACGACATAGGTTATGAAACTACAATAACCCTATAGAAAGCAAATCAAAATAAATTATAAAGCCTAATTCTTAATTAATCCAATGTTGAACGAAAAAATTAAAAAAAAATCAATTAAAAATGACCTAAAAAGGTGACCCGAGTTAACCTTTCAAACTCACGATTTAGATCATAAGATTGAGATAACCTCATGGAAAACAAATCAAAAAATATTACAAATTCCAATCTCAGTCAATTCAATGGTAAAGAATGAGATTAAAAAATAGATGAATTAAAAAAAAAGAACATAGAAAACAACCTGAGTCATTTAGATTGAGATAACCTCATATAATTTTTTTAAAATGACATAAATAAACTAGGATTAACCTGCCAAATGTTCGACTTTCGTTATGACACTAAGATAACCCCCACAAAGAGTAAATCAAAATAAATTATAAAAGTCAATTCTCAACTGCCCTTTTTAGACCCAATGTTAACGATAAATTTTTAAAAAACTTTAATTAAAAAAATGACATAAAAATAAGATAAATCAACTCAGGTTAACTTGTTAAGCACTATTTCCGAGTTATGAAACTGGGATAACCTAATAAAAAAACAAAACAAATTATGAAGCCTAATTCCTAATCAAACACAATATTAAATGATGAAATTGGAGGAAAAAAAACTGACTCAATTGGGTTAACTCGCCAAACCCGCGACCAAGGTCATAAGATGAGAACAACCCAATAAAAACAAATCCAATGTTGAAGGACCCATAACTCTGGTCATGAGACCGAGATAACTTTTTAGAAAGAAAATAAAAATAATAACCCAATTTAACCAAGGTTAAAATACCAAAACTCATGACTTTGATCAAGAGATCAAGATATCCTCATTGAAAAAAAAATCAATTAGAAAAAGGACACAAAAAACAACTCGAGTCAACTTAGGTTAACCCGTTAAGCATTATTCCCGGATCATGAAGCCGAAATAACATGATAGAAAGTAAATAGAACGAATCATGAAGTCTAATTCTCAATCAATCCAGTATTAAAGGATGAAATTGGCAAAAAAAAGTTAATTCAGAAAAACAAAAATTGAATCAACCAGGTTAACTTGTCAAACTAGGTTAACCTATCAACCCACAATCTATACCATGAGAGTGTGATAACTCAATAAATAAATAAATATAATATTAAATGATGAAATTAAAAAAAAAAAACATTGATTGAAAAAAATCAAAGAAAAAATAAAGCAAAGCACTATTACAATGAATAATATTGTGTGAAGAGGGGTACAGTGAAACCCCCTCCTCTTTTAGTTTATAGTTAACTAGATTTGTGGGCCCGCGCTACATCCTGGGTTGGAGCTAACTCAATTTAACTTGTCAAACTTATAGTCTAAGCAATGGAACCGAGATAAAAAAAAAATAGAAAATAAACTGAAGAAAATCAAGAAGCTTAATATCAAAAGGCTCCAATCTTGATCGATAGAACTGGAAAAAAAAATCTTAATCAATATCATGTTGAATGATAAAATTAAAAAAAATATTAATTTAAAAATAAACTTCAAAGTAAATTCAACAAATAAAATTCAACAAATAAATAGAAGCAAGATAACTCAAGTCATTTTTAAAATTAGTAAGAAATTCCATAGAATGTGATGAAATAAAAATAATGAAGTCTAATATTTAATTGAGTAAATGCTAAAATCTGAAACTTCAAAAACAAACTAAATCAAGAAACTTAATTTCCAACCAATTTAATGTTCAAGGATGAAGTAAAAAAAATAAAATAAATTGCCAAAGGGAAAAAATAGCAATCAAAATAATAGGAATCAAATTTGATAGGAAAAAAAACCTAAAGAAAATGCAATTGTAAAAAAATTAATTTAAAAAACTATATTAAATAAAATAAATAGCAATAAAAAAAATAAGAATCAAATTTAAGAGATGAAAAAATTATAGGGGGTTGAGATTGAATAAGAATTCTAATTTTATAAAGTATTTCAAATAAAATAAATAATAATCAAAAGAATAGAGACCAAATCTAAAAATAATATGTTAATTGGCTACTTTAAATTTTTGAAAAGGCAAGAATGTAAATCAAGGAAGAGAGAGAAAATAAAAGGGAAGAGGTCGTTTATGCCAAACCTGATGGCCATCAGCCATAGAGGACGGTGAGACAATTTTAGCGCCAATATGAAATGAGAGGTTTGGTCATCGGACGGCACCGTATGTGATGCCCAAAGGACAAGGGGATCACCCACGTGCTCACATGTGTCATTTTTTTAAATAATATTTATATTTATTAAGTTATAAAATTGCTCCTAAACCAACATGATAATAACAAAAAAAACCTTGTGAGAAATACAAAAATTCCCCTAAACATAAGCAAAAAAAATTAACCTCTCTTTCATGGGCATTCAAGTCATTTAATTGTTCTTAAAAAAAAGTATAAAAAGCTACTAGACTTGAGATTAATAATTTTTTACTTTTAAGAGAAACTAAGTAGTTAAACTATGGAAAAATTAAAAAATTAATGACTAAGATCAAATAAAAAATAACAAATGAAAAGTATAAAAAGATGCAATTACCCCTAATACATAACTTATATTTTTTTGAAAAAAAAGAAGTAAAATGGTAATTCTACTATTACAATCAAGGTAATGGAAGAAGTATGTATGTTTTAGGTTAATGGCTGCTGGACCATGGAATTTTTGGAAACATTTTCTATTTTCTAAGTAACGTAGTTATGCTAACAGTCAGCTATGTATTGGGTTCTTCGTTCCAAGCAAGTCATGGATTCAGAAGCATATTAGATAGAACTCTCTTTTTCTGAAGAAAAAACAGTACCCCACAATTTTAATGCCTTATGCTAACTCTGTTTTAACAATAAATATAAATAAAAGTAAAAATTTCCCCATTCACAAAGCAATGAAAACATTAACAAGAGAGTTAATGCATTGCATCAGCGTTCGCTCAACTCAATGGATAATTTTGCCTTTCTTTGCTTCACACAAGTTTGTGAGTTCACTCACTCTCATGTCACCTCCATTATTTTTATCTCTATCATGAATAAGATTATTATATACAAACACAGTTATATGTTCAAATATATGAACAGATATTGGAAACTTAAGCACCAACTGTTGACGAGGTTTTGGAATCCTGAAGAGAGATCACGGTTTCGAAAGCACCAATCAGAGCTTTCACCTTACTCTTCCTGCTCTCGACAAGCTTAACTGCAGTCTCCTCGATCATGTTATTTAACAAACTCTGCACATTTTTCTTTTCTTGCATATCTTGGTGTTCTAAAACAACTTTCTCCGATTCCATTTTTGTGCTATTAGCTTCATTTTCACAAACTTCTTTGCTCTTGAGGTTGTCCTTGCTGGTACCAGTTTCACCAATTTGGCCTTCGCCAAGGGATCTTCGCCTAAATATGAGTCTCCTTGAAGTTCTATTTTCAGGCTGAAGTTCAACCACCATTCCTGACCTAAAACTTACCTTTCTGGCTGCGGAATCTTTACCTGTAGTGTAAACTACAGCATCCTTCCTAGGCCTAGTCTTAGATGGTAGTTTGTTTGCAGCAGTGCTCTTAAGATCAGTTACATAGCATTCATTGCAGGCACTGCTATGGGAAGACTTGGATGATGCCAAAGAAGATATGGGTGTTCGAGTAGTGCGAGCTGTTCCATCTTTAATATGTCTAACGCACTTCTTCTCAGAGGATGGAGGCAGATGAGTGGAATGAATTCCTTTCTTAGTGCGCCTCATGATCTTCTTAGCAGGAGGTGCAGACAATCCAGCTGTGAGAGTTCCAATTTGAGAAAGTTTCCTAGCTTTGTTCTCATCAGTATCTAATTCACTGATAGGCAAAATCTTCTTTGAAACATCCTGACAGCCAGGTTGCTTGTATTCAGCCTTTACAACTTCATTTTGACCCTTCAGTTGAGAAACTCCTTTAACATCTTTAACGTAATGTTCGGAAAACACAGAAACAATTGGTCGCATCAAGACTTTCTTGACTGATGAAGAAAGAGCTGGTGGTGCCACCAGCTTCTTCTCACCAGCACCTGATCTTACCTTGAGAGGTAATAAAAGCCGTTTTGAAAGTACAATTTCTTTCTTGGTTGATGATGAAACTTTTCGCCCAGTGACAATAGGAACGCTGGAGTTGTGTCTTTTTGAGCCAGGAGATGGAAATGCTCCCTGTCTTTCTGCTAAAATTACAGTCTTCTTCATATTCATGCCTTGCTTTTCTTTGATGCTCTTTAATATGGGATTCCTTGTCTTCATTTCTGAATCATGTTTTGTTCCATATTTGCAATAATCATGGCAGGAACCAGTTGACGATGCGAGATATCGTGAAAGAATATTTACTCTAGTGTAGGGGATAGTTATATCCCCAGTGGAGTACCTTCTTATACGGCCACCTTCAGGCTCGGTATTCTCTGGGATCAGAGAATCATTTTCATGAAAGAGAAAGATAGAACCATTATCTGGGATCGTTGACATACAACTCCTCTCTCTGATCAAATCATTAGTTTTTTCAATCATTGCTGCTGAAACGACTCAAACTTGTCTCGGCACCTGCTAAAGATTTAAGACATGAACATGCATGATTGTAACATTAGGTGCATAAAAGAAATGCAATAGATGCAGAGATCTGAAAAATGAATTCAAGGCACCTAGACTGGAGACAGAGAAGGAGAGGAAGATATTTAAGCAATTGATGTTGTGAATTTCATTATTTTCTCCATAAACAAATTGAGAGAGTAGCAAAGGCTCATATTTTCTTACTGTTATGAAGATGGCTTCCACGTAATTATTAATGTTTCATAGGAACATACAGGCCTTCAAATTATTGAGACCAGAGATATTGCATGCATTCTTGGCTCTAATTAATTAAAAAGCATCAATGATTTCCGTCAACACAAAGAAGATGAAATGAAAACAAGGCAAGCACCTTTTGTCCTCGAAGTTTCTCTGCTCTGCATTTGCCTTGGCAAAAAGAATATTGGTAAATAGGAAAGAAGAGGTTAACGATAACTCCGTGCTGGATTTTGGGGGTTGCATTACGATTGGAGACGAGAGAGAGGGTTTAACAACCTCCTCGTAAAACGGAAAAGGGAGTTGTCGTCGTCGTCGTCGTCTAATTACATAAGAAGATGGAAACCTGGAAATCCCCAACTTATCCTTGCATTATCAATTGAATCTCGGTACCAACAACATTGGACAATGCTGCCATCCGGACACCAAAATAGTAAATCTTTCTTATTTTTTCCCGCTTCATAAAAGAGAAATTTACTAAAATTAATTATTACGACATATTGGAGTCTTTTTGAGGGAAACACGTGTAAACTGAACAGAAGATGGTTCCAGGAATGACATTGTTGAGGTAGAAACAAAAGATTGATAAGAAGCCTGTCCAGCTCCAATCATTATCATGTCCTTCTCCAAATTTAGCTAAAAAATAAAGAAAAAAAGGGAAATCTCACTCCATCACGCCGACAGCCTCTGGTTGCTTGGTTTGGTTTTACCACCAAAGGGAAGCTATCTTATGTAAGAAGATTTTGTTCAAACTCACAGTTTTGCATTAATTCTCGATCCAATCAGCTACAATATTCCACACGTCCTCTTTTCCTTGAAATTAATGTAAAACTTCAGTAAATTAGACCCAAAAATTAATGTAAAACTAATTCATTTAGTATCATTTTTCCTGTTATATCCAGGTTTCTTTTTGCATTATTTAAGCACAACTGTGATATTGAGAATTCAGAGTATTTTTCTAAAATTGTGTGCGACTGGAATTTCTTAAGCTTTTTTTTTATTTTGGTATAGCTTTTTTTTATTCTTCATTTTCATCATAATTTAATGTTGTTTGTTTACTTCTGCGTTAATTTATATTATAACCCAACAATTCCTAATAATTTATTATCATTTATTAATAAATAACTATGGACACGTTAAGCCCCAAAAAAGATTGCGGCCAACCGTTCTTTTAAAAAATTTAGAGTTTGTTTTAAAAGGGTCTTAAATTATTTTTTTTAATGTTTTTTTTATTATTTTGATATGTTAATATTAAAAATAAAAAAATAAAAATATATTATTTTAATATATTTTTAAATAAATAAAAAACATTAAAAAACAACTGATTGAATTAATTAATTAATTAATTAACCAGAAAAGGATATTCAGAAACGCACAACGTTAACGAGCTGAAAATTAAGGATCTTGTGACCTATAACCTCAAACGAACTCAGACGATTTATCGAATGATCAAACCCATGAAACTCACTACGATGAATCAGGCCAAAATGACCAGCAGCACCACCAGTATCTGGACACGTCCACATTGAAACAATCCAAAAGTAGAACCGAAGCAAGAGACTGTAGCCACAACAACCACCAGCATCTCAGCAGCAGCAAGCACAACAGCACCCAGCACGATGGACATGGAGATCAAGCATCCCAACCCTCACAGATCCTTTTTCAAGGAAGAATTGAAGACGTTGGAACCGGTGTTGGACTGAGAGGATAAAGCTTTAGCTTGTGTTGTCGGTTAAAACCTCTAATATTAAACGGTTCAGAGTAATTTTTCCTTTATCCTTTCACCAGTAATTTTTTTATCCTATTTATATTATAGTTTTACTGAAACTAGAATAACAATATGATATGTGAGTAATTATTATAGTTATAAAAAGACACTAAGAGAGTTGAGGTTCTTGAACAGACTTGAGACACCGTGGGTTCCATGCTGTTTATGTTCTTCTTTTTTATCATCGAACTTAATTTCTTTGCTTTTTTAACCTCCCAAGTTATATCAGCATGCTTTTATTTGTTAATACCTTTTCCCTTTGCATGCTCTTATATATATGCAAAAATGTCGAAAACAATTCCCAAGTTAAATCAAAGATTATTTTTTCAAAATAAATTTTTAGATTATAGTTAAAAAAAAATTAAAAGAACAATGACATAAAAAGATGATTGTTCCAAAGACACATAAAGCTTCAATTTGGTCCCTGGAGTCTCAATTTATGCATTATTTAGTTCTTGAAGTTTTAGAGTTTTATATTTTGGTTCTAAACTTTATTTTCTAGTATTTAAGTCATCAATTGTTGAGAGAAAAGAGAGAGAGTTACTGAGAATTTTAAGAAAAGAGACAGAGGTCTATCAGATACATTTTCTAATATGAAAAAAAATCGATCTTGAAATTAATATTGTAGAAAGAAGTTTTTTAGATGTTTGATTTTTTTTTATCTTGCAATAAAAAGTATATCATAGCTTAGGAAAGTTCTTTTTATTCATTTTAATTTTAGATTTTTAGATCTATTGGTGGATTTTTTAGGGCGGGAAAAAAAGATATTTAATAAGATCTCTAGGATATTTTTCAATGTTTACAAGTGACAAGAAGTTTAAAAAATGGGTTGTTGGGGTCTAACTCATGCCTCAACTTTTCATCCTTTAAAAATAACTATAATTTGAACTAGAAAATGATATATTGTTTATCTATACAGATAATGTATTCTAGTTTATTTAAAAATAAAATAAAATCTTAGGCGCAGGTTTATCAATCTAGACCCGAGCGCATCTCACCTATTTGCTAAACAATCTTTAACTTTTTTTTTTAATTTTAGAGTAAAATCAACTTTAAATAAATTTATTAAAATAATATTTAAACAATTATCCATTTATACCATTATTTTTAAGAACATTAGATTTTTTTATGGTATTATTAACTATTACTTTACTAATAATCATATATTAACTAATATGCAAAAAAAAGATTTAAAAATCTCATTAATTTTTAATAAGAATATAATATCTATTTTGTTATTATAATTTCTTCAGATTTATTATTCTTAAATTTATTCAAGCATGCATGTTAAAATGATCAATTCATGATTTTTTTCTATTTTTTTTATTAAAATTTTCTTTCATAGTCATAGTTTTTAATTGAAAATACACATTTTCTTCAAAACTAAAAAGAAATACATGAAAATTTTTTATTAAAAAGATATATTCCTTTTCTTTTTAATTCAAGTAATTGGAATTTTTATGAATACTTTTTAACTTTTATTAGTTTCTATTCAATAAACCATGTTGCTAATAAAAATATATAAAAAAGATATGTTATTGTCAAAAACAATTACATGAATGAGAGAAGAAAATTTTGACTAAAAAATATTTTTTTTTCTTTAATATTTAAGTCGCGGTATTTCTTACAAATATTCATTTTAATTTTTACATAATTAAATAAAAATAAATTTTGAAAAGTTCCTCGCTACACTGTACTAGTGTTATACTAAAAATAGGAGAAAAACAGGCTATTCTAAATCTTCGACAAGACGCATTGCCCTAACAATTATATACATATTCATTGCACTTATTATTCACAAAAACTAAATGTCGTGCTGTTTTTATTGTACACCACGCGACTGTAGTCCTTCTTACAGTTTACTATAGATTATTGTAGTTTTTTTTTTTTCATTTTAGTTATCAATTTTTTTTCTTCTCAACTGAATGTTTCTGTGGCTAAATTGATGGTTAATTACTTCTAATTTATTAAGAAACGACAAGATTGAAAGATAAAGGATCAAAAAGAAAAAATCAAGAAAAATATTTTGCAATTTAAAAACTTGCATGGAAAGTTTAGTCTGATCCTTCTACTTTTTAATTTCTAAAATTTAGTTCTTTTATTTTTTAATTAAATTTTGCTTTAGAACTTTATTTTTTTTAGTTTCTAATTTAAAAGATGAGAGAGTCTCTGGATTTCAGTTGAAGAAAGAAAAAATATTCGTTAATACCAATTACAACCATGAAAAATATCAATTTTAGTCTTAATGGGTTCTATTTGAGGAGTAGAGTTTTAGCTTGGTGTTCTTTGTCCTTCTCCTTACTTGGTATGGTACATCTGGTCTTTAGAATATTTTTAAAATTGAGTTGATTTTGAGTTTCTTGACTAGTTTTTGGGTTATTCAATGTCATTATTTGGTTTATGATAGTGTTTTTTAGGTGTTTTAGATTAAAAATAAGTTGAAAATTAAATTTTTAGACATAAGATACCCATAACCCAACTTCCTAACAACCCTTTGAACACTGGATTGTGACCAGCAAATGACACGTTATTTGCTGATATAGACAAACATTTTATGCATTTTTTTAAAATTATTTTCCACCCTTTCATATATATAAAAATAAAATGCTAGACTCGCAGGTCAAACCTCTTCTGAATGGACTAGACGTGCAGGCTCACACACGAGCCCAACTTTTTTCTCTCTCTCTACATTTTACATTTTAGTCCATTTAAATAGATTATCTAAAAAATAACTTGAAATATTTTTTATTGGACACCATTGAAATTTCTTTTTTCTTTTTATGAAAACAAAGTTTTTTTTAATGATATTAGT